>Ga0209506_1000157_pt1 | contig 99078 bp, 91 predicted proteins | sample AD_JPNHG2_MetaG_FD_184409 | JGI IMG/M metagenome (GOLD analysis project Ga0209506, IMG submission 184409) | Active sludge microbial communities of municipal wastewater-treating anaerobic digesters from Japan - AD_JPNHG2_MetaG (SPAdes) (version 2) | ecosystem: Engineered > Bioreactor > Anaerobic...
TTGTGTAGCGGAAAATGTCTTGGTAAAATTACTGAAAAAGATTATAAAAAATTAATTAATGCTCTAATAGCTTTTCTAAGTGGCAAAAAACAAATAGCTAAAAATTATTTAAAAAAATATTCACCGGAAAAATTACCTCTTCTAGACCAAATTGATGATGCTCCTCTAATCATTAAAGAACCATCAAAAATTAATTTTACTCAACGAATTGAAGGATATGACATTTCTCATTTTGGTGGAAAACAAACCGTTGGTAGTTTGGTGGTTTTTGAAAATGGTAATTTTGTTTCTTCAGAATATAAAAAATTCAAAATTAAAAATGCTAAACCAAACGATGATTTAGCCGCTATAAAAGAAGTAATGGAAAGACGCTTTAATCATTTGGAATGGATGTTGCCTAATTTAATTTTAATTGACGGTGGAAAAACTCAAGTAAAAACTGTGGAAAGTGTTTTGAAAGAAAAAAATATTAACATCCCCGTTGTAGGCATTGCTAAATTTAATAATGATAAAATTGTTTTTGGAAAAAATATTAAAAAATCAGTGAAAGATTTAATTACTATGTCTTTTAATACTTTACAAAAAATTAGAGATGAGGCTCACCGTTTTGCTAATGCGTATCGAAAACAAATTAGTCATTTAAAAAAATCCGCTAATAAATAGCGGATTTTTATTAGAATCTATTAATTTATTCGGTAGTGATACCGTCAAATTCGGGAGAATCAACTTCAGCTTCTTCTTTAGTAGCACGAACAATGCCATCTTTATGATGAGCAGGAGAATAAATTGTGTAGAGTTTTAACGAATCGGTAGTGGAAAGATTGATAACATTATGCTCAGCTCCAGCCGGCACAACAATTGCATCGCCATCTTTTACACTATATTCATTACCATCAATAATAACCTTTCCTTCTCCGTGTTCAAAACGGAAAAACTGATCATTATCAGGATGAATTTCCATACCAATATCTTCATTTGGTTTTAAACTCATTAAAACCAATTGGCTATGTTTAGCCGTATATAAAACTTTTCGAAAATTTTCATTTTCTAAAGTTTCTTTTTCTATATTAGTAAAAAATCCTTTCATATTTTTTATTTTATTTAATTTAATTCGACCTTTTATAATTATAATTTACTTATTTAATTTTTCCAAATAATTTTAAAATACGTATTTATTAGTCTTATTTTAATCTTAATGATTGTTGTTTTTTCTATGTCATCCCAAAGACTTCCTGCCTGCCGCCTGCCTGCCGGTAGGCAGGCGGCAGGCAGGAAGTCTGGGATCCCTCGGCTTTCAGCATTGACGCGGCAGCGAAAGCCAAAGGCTTTCGCTGCTGTAGGTGCTGTTGATTGTCGTTAATTATTAATAAACAATTTTTTGCATTGCGTGGGATTCTTCATTTCATTCAGAATGACAATTTTTCCAGCGTCATCCTGAGGGGCTTCAGCCCCGAAGGATCCCATGCCAACTAATAAGAGACTGGGGTGTACCCATTTTTTTAGACACTTTATCCTTTCTTATTTTTTGTCGGGCTGCCGGGATTCGAACCCGGACTAAATCCTCCCGAAGGACTCGTGCGACCATTACACTACAGCCCGAAATTAAAAAAATTACACATTATATTTTTCTTTTATTTTTTGGTCAATTTCTTTTTCAAATTCTTCTTTTTTTATTTTGGCTTCTTTAGCCATTTTTTCTAATTCTTGATTATTTAATTTTTCTAATTCTTTTACTCGATTTTCTAAATATTCTTTAGTATTTTTTTGAGGATCATCTATCACTTCTTCTAATAAAATATTTAAAATCCAACCTACTTTAGGAGAAGAAGGAATATTAAGAATTTTCATTACATCATCTCCTTTAATTTTTAACATTTTTGGTTCAATGGGATCTTTTTTAACTTTTTCTATCATATATTCCAAGTGTCTCAATCGATAGGAAGAAATTTTTGGTAATCCTGATCCACTACGATCAGCTTCGCGTAATTTTAACAAATCATCAATATTTTCTGGTCCAACATTGCGAATCAATCTTCGTACGCCGGCTGGCGTAACTACATCAACATCATAAAAGAAAAAATGCCAACGTACCAATTTTACTACTTTATCAATTGTTTTGTTGGGAAAATGTAAACGACTCAAAATCTTCTCAGTCATTTTAGCGCCTACTTGTTCGTGTTCTTTGAAACTAGCATCTAATCCCTCACCTTTTTTAGTATGGGGCTTGGCAATATCGTGAAGTAGTGCAGCTAAACGAGTTTCTAAATTAAAATTATTCTTGGCAGCATAATCTAAAGTTTTTAAAGAATGTTCGAAAACGGTTAAACTTTCATATTTGATATGAGATTTTAATTTTTTGGTTACACCAATTACATTTACTCCATCTTCTAATTCTTTTATTACATAAGGCAAAAGTTTTAGATTATGAAGCATTTCGATACCCAGCGCTGCATTTTCAGTCATTATAATTTTTACTAGTTCATCACGAATTCGTTCTGAAGAAACGTATTTTAAATTATCGGCTAATTGAATTATGGCTTTTTTTGTTTCCAACTCAATTTCAAAATTTAATTGAACAGCCAAACGAACAGCTCGCATTAATCTTAAAGCATCTTCGTTAAAACGTTTGAAAGGATCGCCCACGGCTCTAATTAGTTTATTTTCTAAATCATTTTGACCATTAAATGGATCTATTATTTCATAATCTATAGTGTTATCATTTTTTACTTTTTTAATTTTTAAAGCCATTGCATTAATAGTAAAATCTCGTCTGGATAAATCTTCTTCAATCGAAAAAGCTAATTGAATTTCATCGGGATGTCTTTTATCAGAATATTTTCCTTCTAAACGAAAAGGAGTTATTTCAATTATTTTTAGTGATTCATCCACTGAATTCGTAATAACCGAAACAGTACCGAATTGATTTTCATAAAAACTGTTAGGAAAAATTTTTTGAATTTCTTGAGGCGTAGCATTAATAGTGATATCCCAATCTTTGGGCGGACGATTAAGTAATAAATCTCTAACACAGCCACCAACTAAATAAGCCTCATATTTTTTATCAGGAATTGAATTAATTTTATAAAGAACATTTTTTATTTCTTGGGGGATTTTCATCTTTTTAATCTTATCCTAAAAACAATTATTTTTCAATTTTAATATTATTGTGTTGGCGGCGAATTTTTAAAAGAAATTCGCCGCCAACACAATTGGTTTTTCATTGCTAAAAGCCGTGGGATTCGGAATTTATTCTTAGAATGACAAAAAATCAAAAATCAATTAAAAATTTAGATTCTTTATCATATAAGTTTCTTCTAATCGAAATCCTTGTTTTCGGAAATAATCTCTAGTGCCAATACTAGCAATAACCGCAATTTTATTTAAATGAAATTCTTTTTGAGTTATTTTTTCGGCTTCTTTTATTAATTTTTTTCCTAAACCACGATGTTGTGGTGCTAATTCTCTTTTTTCTAAAGGAACTAATTCGCCATAAGTTCTTATTTCTCTTATTGTGGAAGAATTTTTCAAACAATTAAACATTGGTTTTTCGTTTTTGTCAGAAATAAACAATCTTAAAAGACTAAAAAGTTTGGTTCGGTCTTTATTTTCCAAAGTTAAAAATATTTCCTTTCCTTGATCTACTTCATAATCTTCTCTAAATAAAAATATTTTTTCTTTTAAATTATAATTGCCTCTAATTTCTCGACAACGAATACAATGACAAGTTAAATTTTTCTTTTTCATTTCTCGTTGAATAATTTCTCGCAAATTAGAAATTTTTGTTCCCGCCACAATTTTTGGTGCTGGGATATCACGAATTATTCTTGCTACTCTAACCCAATACGGTAATGATTTTTTTATTTCTATTAATAAATTTATTAATTGTTCATCAGTGTAGGGCTGATATTTTTTTTCTTTCCATAGTTGAAATAGTTTTGTATTTTCCATTACAACAACAGGATAAATTTTTATCCAATCGGGTTTAAATCGCTTATCATTAAAAACTTTTTGAAACATTAATAAATCTTTTTCTCTGTTTGACCCAGATAGATTGGGCATTAAATGATATAAAATTTTAAAACCACCTTGGCGCAAAATTTTTGTTGCTTGAGCAATAATTTCTTCCGTTAAGCCAGTTTGATTAATTGCTAATACATTATTAAAAACACTCTGCACTCCTAATTCCACCATTGTTACACCTAATTGACGAAGATTTTTTACTTCTTCTTCGGTAATATAATCTGGCCTTGTTTCAATCGACAAACCAACAATTCTCACTTTAGCTTTTTCATTTTCTTTTTGGACTATTAATAATTTTTTTCGTTGGGAAGATTTTTTTATTTTTCCAAAACTATTAGCCGCCTCAAAACATCTTTTTATAAACCATGTTCTATATTGTTTCGGATAAAAAGACCAAGTGCCGCCAATAATTCTTAATTCCATTTTATCAACATTATGCCCTTGGCTAACCAACATTTCTAATCGTTTTTTTACTTGCCAATATGGATCATAATTTAAATCAAAAGCTCTATCCGCCGCTGGTTCGCCCTTTAAATAACTTTTGGGGAAACCGCTTTCAATAGGACAAAAAACACATTGCCCCGGACACGGATAAGGTTTTGTTAAAACAGAAATATTAACAATACCCGATAATGAACGTCCCGGCAAAGTTATTAAAAGCTTTTCTAAATCTTCATTTTTTTTAATAGTTTTATTTTCTACTAATTTATGATAAGCTTTTAATAGCTCAACATTAGACGGCAAAAAGGTTTGATATCTTTTAGCGTAAGATCTTTTTAAATTATCTAATTGCTGCCGATTTTTAATCGGATTTTTATCAATATATTTAATTATTAATTCTTCTATTTTCATGAATGAAAAATTAGCCAAACAAATATTAAAAGAAAATCAAAAAAATTATAATTTAATTGCCGAAGAGTTTTCTCAAACGCGAAATTTTATTTCAAATAATTTTAAAAATTGGATAAAAAATTATATTGCTGAAGGAGAAAAAATTTTAGATTGGGGTTGCGGCAACGGAAGATTTTGTGAACTTTTTTCTAATAATAATAATTATTATGGAATAGATTTTTCCGAAAAAATGATTGCTATTGCTCAAGATAAATATCCTTTTGGCAATTTCAAAACTTGTTTACCAACAATCATTCCTTATCCCAACGATTTTTTTGATAAAATTTTTTCTTTAGCAGTTTTTCATCATCTACCTTCAAAAAAAATAAGAATCCAATTTTTAAAAGAAGCTCATCGTGTTTTAAAACCCAATGGTTTATTAATTCTAACTGTTTGGAATATGTCTTTCAAGCAACTAATACAATCACGTAATTTTAAACGTTTAAAATTGCGGCTAAAATTTTTCTTTTTAAAGCTAATTGGTAAAAATCCATTAGATTTTAACGATATATTTATTCCTTGGAATAATAAATGTCAGCGATATATTCATTGTTTTACTTTAAAGGAATTAGAAAAACTTTCAAAACAAGCTGGCTTTAAAATAATTGATAAAGGAGTTTTAAAAGAAAACCAAAAAGAATCAAATTTATTTATTATTCTTCAAAAAATATAATTAAATTTCTACTACAAATGGCAAAATCATTGGCCTTCTTTGAGTTTCTTTAAAAAGAAATTCTCCCACCTTATCACGCAAATTATCTTTAACATAAGCCCAATTAGTAGTATGATCTTTGCTAACTGTTTTTTTAATAATATCTTTTACAATATTTTTTGTTTCGCTCATTAATTTTTGAGATTCTTTTAAATAAACAAAACCTCGAGAAGAAATTTCTGGTTCGCCTCTTATTTCACCGTTTTCCCCATCAATAACAACCACAACAACCAACATTCCATCTTTAGATAATTGATTTCGATCGCGCAAAACAACCTCGCCAATATCACCGACTCCTAAACCATCAACCATTACATAATTAGCTGGCACTTCATAATTAGTTAATGTAATGGTATTTCTTGTTGCTTCGATAATCTGACCATTGCTAGTTAAAACAATATTTGACTTTGGCATTCCTAATTGTTCGGCAATATCGGCATGAGCTTGAAGCATTGAAAACTGTCCGTGAATAGGAATTAAAAATTTTGGCCTAATTAAACTAATCATTAATTTTAATTCTTCTTGTTGAGCATGACCGCCAGCATGAATATCCATCATTTTATAATGAAAAACTCTAGCTCCTTGTCGAAAAAAACTATCTTTTAAATTTTGAACGGCTCTTTCGTTGCCCGGCACAACCGAAGAAGAAAAAATAACCGTATCGCCTTTTTCGACTCTAAAATATTTATGTTCTCGATTGGCAATACGCATTAAAACAGCGTTATCTTCACCTTGCGAACCTGTACATAAAATTGTTAATTGTCTCGCTAATAATCCTTGCGCCTCTTGAGGAGAAATTAAAGTATTTTTATTAATCTTTAAGTAATTCATTGCTCGAGCAATTTCTACATTGCTTTTCATACTATAACCATCAATAACAACCCGGCGATTAAATTTTTCTGACAACCAAATAATTTGCTGTAAACGACTAATTAATGAAGCAAAAGTTGCTACAATGATTCGTCCAGAAGCTTTTTCAAAAATTTTTTCCAAATCTTCATAAATACCTTTTTCCGAAATTGAATGACCAGTTTCTTCAGCCCCAGTAGAATCCATCATTAAAACTAAAGGATTTTTTGAAGCTAAATAACTAATATGATTTAAATTAATTGGCGAATCAATAATCGGACTAAAATCAACCTTAAAATCAGGCATATAAAAAACAGTTCCTACTGGTGTATCAGTAGCAAACCCCAAGGTGTCTGGCACATTATGATTAACTAAATAAGGATTAACTCGAAAATGTCCCAATTGGATTGATTTTAAATTTTTTGTATCAATTGTTTCAATGTCTAATTTTTTCTGATGAGGAAAATCTTCTTGTCTTTTCAAAATTATTGCCTTGGTTAACGGTGAAGTATAAATAGTTGGATTACCAATTTTTTCAACAATATAAGGAATAGCACCAATATGATCATAGTGAGCATGCGTAATAAAAACTCCTAAAATTTTTTTTCGATTTTTTTCTAGATAATCAACATTAGGAATAATAAAATCAACACCCGGCATATCTTCTTCTGGAAAACGCAAACCACAATCAAATACTAAAATTTGATTTTTGTATTCAATAAAAGATAAATTTCGGCCGACTTCACCAACACCCCCCAAAACACAAATTTTTATTTTATCTTGAGGAATTTTTGGATTTTTTATTAATTTTTTTTCTTGTTTTTCTTGTAATGTATCCATATTTTTATTTTTTTATTTATTTTTTATTAATATTAACCTTTTGTTTTTTTATATTTATTTTCATATTAATGGCACTCCTATCGGTGGACTCCACTTAGAATAACTGCTGTTTTTTTAGTGTCATCCTGACGTAGCCTGCCCACCGAGGCGGGTGAAGGATACCATAGATTTCAGCAATAATCAGCAATCACTGCATTGCGTGGGATTCCTGCCTCTCGGCAGGCAGGCTTCAACCCCTGCCCACCATAGGCGGGGCCTGCCTATCGGCAGGCAGGCTACGTTCAGAATGACAACCTCCATTTTTTGGTGCCGCGGGTGGGATTTGAACCCACACTCCTTGCGGACACGGATCTGAACCGTGCGCGTCTGCCAATTCCGCCACCGCGGCAAACCAACCATATTAAAAATTATTAAAGAATAATTAATTCCGATTGATTAATAATTAAAAAAATTAAAAAATACTAATAATAATTTGCCTTATTAAATAATTTAAGTTTATGATAATCATTTAAATTTAATTAAAAAATCCAGAAATTAAAATTACTTAAATTAATCTTCGTTTATTACTCTTTGGGTTTTTAAATGCCATTGATTAACATTGAAATATTTTTCCACTGAAGATCCTACTTTCTCTAAATTATCAATATGCAAAGAAGGCACTGAAACAATCAAAGATTTTGGATTATAAAGAAAAACGGCAGGCGCATCAGCAAAAATTATTGATTGAATATTTTTTAAATCTTTTTTATATTGATTTTCATCTAATGTTAAACGAGCGTCTTCCAAATATTTATCAACGTTTAAATTTTCGTACAAAGCTAAATTTAAACCGGGATAAAATTTTTGAGAAGAATGCCAAAAAGAAAAGAGATCGGGTTTTAAATTAATAATATTTCCATAAATTAAAGCATCGTACAGCCGCGTTGTTAAATAATCGTTTTGTAATTCAAAAGAATCTACTATTTTAATTTCTAAATCAACTCCTATTTCTTTCCACTGTTTTTTTAATAAACTAGCGGTTTCTATTAGCGAATCAGTTGAGGGAGTAATTAAAGTAAATTTTAATGGGATGGGCTCTTCATTTTTATTCAAAACTTTTTCTAAAATGCCATCATTATTACTATCCTCCCATCCTCCTTCTGCTAAAATTTGTTTGGCCTTATCAATAGAATATTCAAATTTTAAATTATAATCATAACCCATCATCCATGGCAAAATCGGTCCATCAAGACTCTCTGCCAATCCATTAAAAACTTCTTTTATAATTTCGTCTCGATTCGTAGCATAATTTAGCGCATAACGAACATTCCGATCGGCTAAGGGTTTTGAAATATTAGCGTTTAAAAAAACAGCAAAATATTGAGGTAAAGAAAATTGATATAATTTATATTTGCGATTAATTTTATCCAAACTCGATGCCGAAACATTGGCAATAAAATTTATCTTATGATAATCAAAAGCCTTTAAAACTTCACTTTCGCTTTTATAAAACTTCACTATGTAATTATCAATATAAGGACAACCATTAAAATAAGAAGGATTGGCGCTAAAAGAATAATAATTAATATATCCTTTTTTAGTAGCGTCAAATTTTTGATATTTAAATGGACCCGTTCCTATTGGCTCAAAATTATAAGTTGATAAATCAGACATATTGGCTAAAGGAATTTCTCCGAAAATATGTTTTGGAATTATTTTTTGCTTTAAATTTTCTTCAAAGAAAGCATAAGGATTTTTTAAATCAATTGTAATAGTATAATCACTAATTTTTGTTATTGTTACTCCTTGCCACGACAATCGATAAGGACTTCCTGTATCAGGATTCATAATAGCATTAATAGTAAAAATAACATCGTCAGCTGTAAAAGGAACACCATCATGCCAATAAACATCTTCTCTTAAACGAATAACCCAATGACGACCATCTTCGCTTTTCTCATAAGAATCAGCTAAATCATTTATAATTTTTCCTTTTCCATCGCTTTTTAATAAACCACTATAAACCAAACTACTTAAGCTTTGATCTATTTCTGTTGTTGTAAACAAAGGATTCAATGTTGTCGGCTGTCCCACCACTCCTTCTACTAAATCTCCTCCTTTTTTGGCTATTACTGTAGAATGAGAATAATACCAAAATATTCCTCCAATAATTAAAGAGCTAATAATCAAGATTACTGCTGCCCAAAAAATTTCTTTTTCCAAATGAGAAAGAGAATTCCAAAAATTTTTCCAAAAATCCTTTTTAAAAAGATATTTAAATTTAAACTTCATAAATATTAAATATTGAACAAAGCCAATATATTGAGAATTAGAAAAATAGCTGCCAAAATAATTGTGGCATAAAAAATTGTTTTTTCTAAACCTCTCCGTTGCTGATAAAAACCTGAATCTCCTCCACCCAAAATACCACTCAATCCCGTACCTCTTTGTTGAAGTAAAATTAAAACAACAAGAATAATAGAAATAATAATTTGTGCAATTATAATTATTTGATTCATTTATTTTTTAGTAAGTAAAGTAAAGATTGAATTAATAATCGACATAATTAACGTTGCCCAAAGCAATGGCCAACCTATTGGAATTATTAAACCAGTAATTAACTGCGTTGCCAACCATAAAATAAAAGCATTGATAATTATAGAAAAAATTCCTAATGTTAAAACAATTAGAGGGGTTAAAATTAATTTTATAATTGGTTTTAAAACAAAATTTAAAACTCCTAAAACAATACTGATTAAAATTAAATTTTTAACGTCGCCTTGATAAAAAACATTCGGGACAATCTGAATAATTAACCATAATCCTAAAGCATTTAGTAAAATTTGTAAAGCTAATCGCGATAAAAACTTCATAATTTTATATATATTTATATTAATCAAATTTTTTTTAAAAGCAATGCATTGTTATTATAAATTATAATTTATATTTACTTTTTATAATTTTATAAATTAATGAATAAAAACTCTTATTTTTTGAAAACAAAAATTTTATAGCCAATAAAATTCCAAATTAAAGAAAGAATCGTTCCTAAAAGTTTGCCTATGTTTTCCCACTGAGCAACGCTTAAATCAAACATTGGCGAACTAGTAGTAACTGCCCACAAAGCCAGAGAATTAAGCCCATAGCCAATTAAACTAACAACAAAAAATTTAGTAAATTCTTGGGTTTTTCCTTTATCTTCTTTACCAAAAGTCCAATATTTATTCCAGAAATAACTGTTAATATTAGCAATAAAAAAAGCAAAAAAATTAAAAAAAATAAGCCAACCACCTTGATAAATTTTTGTTAAATAACTCAACAAATTCAAAATGCCAAAATCCAAAAGAGTGTTTAAAACTCCCACTAATCCATATTTTGCAAATTGCCAAAAAATATTATTAATTTTTTTCAACCATTGAGCTATTAATAAAACTAAAATTGCTCCTAACGGACAAATTATTAAAAGAACAAAGCGAAACGACCAATAATTCAAAAAAATTCCTAAATTTAACCACAATGGCCAAATAAGCAAAGCTGAAACAATTCCTATAATCAAAGCGAAAAAAATGTCTTTTTTTATCATATTTTATACTATCTTTGCGGGTCCGGCAGGACTCGAACCTGCAGTTCTGGTTTTGGAGACCAGTGGTTTGCCAATTAACCGACGGACCCTCAAGATAAATTTTATCTATTTTTTCGTTTCCTTATGAATAGTTGTTCTTCTACAATTAGAACAATATTTTTTTAATTCTATTTTTCTTTGCACTGTTTTTTTGTTTTTATAAGTATAATAATTTATTTTTTTACAAACAGAACATTGAAGTTTAATTAAATTTTCTTGGGACATATCTATAGCTAAATAAATTAATTTTTTGATTTCCGACTTTTTATTTTTAAGAGCCCACGCGCAGATTTGCACTGCGGACCTCATTCTTACCAAGAATGTGCTCTGCTGCCTGAGCTACGTGGGCAAATATTTTAATTTATAATAATTATAAATAATAAATATTTTTTAGCAAACCTATTTTTAAGATAGTTTTTTCTGCTACCTTTATAATTCAATATTATATTGGGCGGATGGCAGAGTGGTCAATTGCAACGGTCTGTAAAACCGTCGCCTTTATGGCTCTGCAAGTTCGAATCCTGCTCCGCCCACCAAGATTAAACTTTCAGGAATTTTGCCGACCGATTCGGCCGCGCGAAGCACGGCAAAGAACGGAACTGACGGCGCGCTTCCCGTCTATACCGAGGCTTCGGCGGGCAGGCACGCGCCAAATTGGACGCTCGGGCGGGCAAAAAGTCTGCCTACCGCGACGCTTGCAGCGCAGGCAGGGAAGGGGGTTTGAAAGTGAGCGTCCACCAGGAATTTTTGCCCGCCCCTGTCTACCGACAGGCAAGCTCGTTTTCGCCGCTTCTTTTTTCGCTGCCGCAATTTTTCGTGCCAACGAAGTTGGCGCGCCGCCTCTAAATTTCTTTCTCCAAAGATTGCCACGCTTTTTCAACAGAAAGTGGCAATCTCAAAAATTTTTCGCTTCGCGAATTATGCTCAACGAAAATCCGTTTAATTTCTTTTTTGCCCAAATTCAATTTTAACACAATTCGCTTAATTAAATCTATAACGCCCGGAGCCAAAAATGCCGACTCTTTCGGATCAAATGGCGGAAATTCTTTCAAAATTTCTGAGTCATTCATTCTGTCAACATTACGCACACCGTTGAGGTCTAAATAACAAACTTCAAGATAAGTTCGTAAAGCGTCTTTGAATTTCATTTCTCCTCGTAGAATTTCCGCCATTTGAAATCTTGTGTTTCGGTACAAACCCCAATCGCCGTTTTTGGCGTTTTCTATTATTTGCTTATTCAATAAACCCCACCGAACATCATTATCTGACGGTTCTTTGCCACCGAATCTTTTTCGCAAAATTTCTTTTTTTTTGCAAATTCCTCTTTTTCTGCAACAAAAATATCATGCGTTCCAGCAACGATTGTCCATTCTTCATCAATTTTATCCGCCTCCGCTTTCGTTACAACAACGCGAGCGTTGTCTTTTGGCCGAGTACGAACAAAAATAAATTCACCGCAATGCGGACATTTCGTTTTTGCTCCGCCGGGGATTTTAAAAAGTGCTTCGTGGCAGTTCGGACATTCGGCCTTCCGTTCGTCTTTCTGCTCGCGTTGTTGAGTAGCGGCGTTTGATTTTGAACGGAAAATATCGAGGATGCCCATATCAAACTAATTACAAATTTGAAAAATCATGACTACGATTTGGACTAAACCAAGAAAAACAAGAACATATGTAAGATATTCCATTCGTCTTGTAGATTTCTCAGTGGCATTTTTAAGCCTGCGCGACATTTCTACATTAGCTTGAATCGAAACTTTGTCGTACCAATCATACAGGTGTGCATTTGCTAATATTTCATCGGGCATCTTAGTAAAATCAGATTGAGGTGTAAGCTCGGTATTATATTTTTTCTTTAATTGTTCTTTAATTTGTTTCTTAGTTTCCATATATTTTAATATCCTTCTTCAAGTTTTTTAATTCTACTCTCAAGCGTGTCCTTTATAATGAATTGGGAAGACGGACATTTTGTGCCAAACCCACCAAGAGAACTGAAGATTTGGGCACAGACATTATCAAGTTTTTTATCTAGGCTTGTAATTTTTGTTTCTAAACTTGTAATTTTTGTTTCTAAATTAGAGTTATCGGATGCGGCTCCGATATTCTTGCTAGGCACAACTATTGTATTTACATATTTTAAAAGTGCATTATGGTCGTTCACTAAATTATTATGGGCGGTATATAGATTGTCCAAACTTGCTTTTAATGTTGCCACTTCAGCTTTCAAATCCTCAATTGTTTTTGCATCGGAAGACTGGGTTTTTACGGGAGCAACTACATTTTGATTAGCTGTTTGCGGCTCTGAAATTGCATCGCTTGAGGTGGTATTTTGTGATTGCTTCTGGTCTTCAATTTGCTGATTTTTCGAGAACCACGATAAAGGATTCCACCACGCCGCGTAGATTTGACTTGGTGTTACGAACATGGTGAGAGTGAAAATGAACACGATCAAAATAATTTTTTTCATATTATTTAACTTATCAACTCATCAACGCTAATCTCAAGGGCTTTCGCGACCCTTTTTAAGGTTTCAAGTGTTGGGTTTTTATTTTCCCCCGTTTCCATTTTAATTAGGATATTATTGGCGACATCAGCCAATCTCGCCAATTTTTCTTGCGAAAGCCTCTTGGCTTCCCGCAATTTCTTTACATTTTTTGAAAGGTTTTGATTACTTAACATAACTTTAGTATAATACTAACATTAAATAGGGTATTCAATTTATTGCTACTACCTAAATATTACACAATTATTTAAAAGAATTCAAACAAAATTCTTGGCGGCGTATTTCGCTTTGCGAAATACGAAATTCGGTGGCGGCGGAAAGCGAGGGCGGGCAAAAATTCTTGGTAGACATTCACTCTCCAACCCCCTTCCTTCGTCTAACGACATCTTCAGCAATGCGCGCACCGAATGATTGGCGATCGCCGGTGAAATAAACAAGCAAGCACGATTCTCTTTTCGCTTCAATCTGTTTTATTAATTCTTTTTGTTGTCGCTTTGTTTCTGAAATAGTTGAAATTTAATTTATTTTTTCCAAACTATATGACCATTTATATTGTACTTTTCATAAGTTTCCAAAACATCAGCACAAAATTTCATTAGCTCGTCATTCTTTTCGCTTTTGGCTAACTCATATAAGCGGATAAACATTTTCTTCCCAGTTTCTGTTTGTTTTAAATTCTTCTTTATGAAATTGTGTTGAGAGCAAAGCGTCTGCCCATTTTCTATTGTTGCTTCACCACCAAGATCTTTTGGTTTGATGTGATCAATATGCAAATCAACGCCATCTTTTTTGCCACGACCACAAATTACACATTTGTAGCCGTCTCTTTTTAGAATTGCCTCTTTTTGTGCCGGGGTAAAGTCTTCTAATTCTCTTTTGTACGCTTTTTCGGGATCATATTTATAAACTCCCTTAGCAATCTTGATTAGAAAGCCGCTCTGGGCCAAATGACGTATCATCCTGTCGGGATCGCGAAAAACTTTTCCTGTTCTCTTTTTATATGTCGCTACTACCCAATCCACAACTTCTGGATGTTTAATATCTCTGTTTGGGTTTTTCTTAAAGAACTCAATAACGAGATCTTTTTGAACTTGATTATTTTTCTTGTTGTTCTTTGTCATATTATTTCAATAAATTTCCTTGATTAACTTTAGCCTCTCGTATTAAGCGTTCTACAGCTATATCACAATATTTTTTATCAATTTCAATTCCAATTCCTTTTCGACCGTGCAAATAGGATGCGATAAGCGTAGAGCCACTACCTAAAAATGGATCTAGTACCGTATCGCCAACAAAACTAAATAACTTTATGCAACGCCTTGGCAATTCAATTGGAAATGGCGCAGGATGTCCGCCAGCCCCCTTCTTGCTTTGACCGGCGAATGTCCAAATGCCATTTGTCCAATCCATAAACTCTTGTTTGGTGATGTCATTCATTTTGCTGCCGCTATTTTTTTTCCAATTATCTTTATACAAAACTAAAATTAATTCTACCGGAGCAATAACATAAGGAGCGGAAGCAGACATAAACGAACCCCACGCGGTGCGACGTGATATATTGCCTTCGTTCCAAATAATTGTTGAGTGATATTTCCAACCAATATCTTTTGCAATTTCTGTTATATCTGCACCAACTGATTTTTGGCCACCTTTATTTTTATCAAGGGGGATATTAAGCAAAAACCGACCTTCGCTTTTTGTAAGATCAAAACATTTTTTGATCCATTTTCTAGTAAATTCTAAATAATCTTCATATGACAAATCATCATTATGTGAATTGTAATGAATATCCACATTGTAAGGCGGCGAAGTAACAATTAAGTCAACAAAATTATTTGGGATTGCAGTGATCTTCAAAATATCTTCATTGTATATCAAAATATTTTCTGCTTCAAAATACGGAGTATTAACAACTTTCGCCTTTGTATTTTTTGTCGTCGTATTCAACATATTATTATTTTATTTAAATAACTCTGCAACCGACACACCAAGAGCTTTTGCGATTTTTTCCAGCGTCTCAACTGTTTAATTTGGATTTTCTCTAGTTTCAATCTTTACAACAGTATTTAAAGCAATATCAGCCTCTTTTGATAGGCGATCTTGTGAAATTCCTTTTTTCTGTAGCAATTTGCGAATATTTTCGCTAACTGTATTTGCCATATTTACTTGCTCTTGATAAACTATTATCTTATACTACTTATAGTGAGATGATTTATTCTCGCTTATTACAATGATAGCAAAAATTCCGCGAACAAGCAATATCAAAGGGAGCCGCCCGAGCTAAAGCGAAGTCCCACCACCCTGTTCGTCAGAACAAAGCCGAACAGAAAAATGCACTTTCCCTTTTAGAAGAAAAAAAATCGGAAAGTTTAATTTTGGTGGGCGGAGCAGGATTCGAACCTGCGGAGCCATGAAGGCGACGGTTTTACAGACCGTTGCAATTGACCACTCTGCCATCCGCCCAATATAATATAATATTGAATTATAAAAGTAATTTTTATTAATTCAAACTCTATTTTCAATTTTGAGCCGACTCTCGGATTCGAACCGAGGACCTACTGTTTACAAAACAGTTGCTCTGCCGCTGAGCTAAGTCGGCGCATTACCAAAATATTTTTTTATTTTTAAATTAATTTTTTATTTTTAATGATTTTTTAGAAGAGCTATTTTTTCTTTTTTGAGTATTTTTTTTATTTTCATTATTTTTAGATTCTATTAGAACATTAACTGGTTTTATTTCTTTATCACTTTCGTTTTGTTTGCTAATTAAATCTTCCTCTATACTCAATTCTTCTAAATTTAAATCATCTTTTATTGAATCAATATCTTCGGTTATTAATTGATTATCGTTGGTGTTTTGATCTATTAAAATTTGTTGATTTTTTATCTCTTCAACAAAAGAAGAATGTTCTTTTTCTTTTTCTTTTAATGAATTCAAATACTTTTGGAGAAAAATTTCGTTTTTCATCGTTAAAATATGAAGTCGACGTATTATTTTTTCTAAAAATTTTTCAAAACTTTCGTCAATTTTATCCCAAGGAATTTTCAAAAAGGTTTTTCCCATATGATTTTCTATTTGAACGTCCAAAGTTTGATTTTTATCTAAATCTAAACCTTCAATAGATTGGGGAGTTTTACGAGCAACCAAAAAAATAATGGTTACCAAACCAAGAAAGAAAAATAATTGAGAAATAATAGCAAACATATTTAAATTTGAATTAAATTTCAAATCTAACAAAACGATTAATTTTAATATTCTCTCCTATCTTGGCAATATATTCTTTTAAAACATCTTCAATAATTTGATCTTGATTTTTAATAAAGGGCTGTTTTGTTAGACAAACTTCTTGATACCATTTTTGCAATTTACCTTCTATAATTTGATTAATAATTTTTTCTGGCTTATTACTATCTTTTAATTCTGATTGATGAGCTTCTTTTTCTTTATTTATAATTTCTTCGGGAATATTATCAGGACTTACATAAATTGGTGACATTGCCGCTACTTGAAGAGCTAAATCATGAGCTAACTCTTTAAATAAAGGATTTTTAGCCACAAAATCAGTTTCACATCTTAAATCAATCAATACCCCTACCTTGCCATTCATATGAACATAAGCTTCAATTAAACCTGCTTTTGTTTCTCGACTTTCTTTTTTATCAGCAATAACCTGTCCTTTTTGTTTTAAAATTTCTTGAGCTTTTTCAAAATTACCTTTAGCTTCTTCTAAGGCATTGCGACAATCCATTATTGAAGCTCCGGTTAAATCTCTTAATTCTTTAACTTGTTTTAAATCCATAAATTTTATATTTATATAATTTTAAGTAATTATTGATTATACGACTATAATTTTTTAATTAATTAAAAAATTAGTAATATATTCCACACTTGAACGATATAAATCGCTTGCTACTATTGGATAATTAATATTGGTAAGATCATCATCGGTATTAACAATAGCAATAACGGGAACATTTGTCTTTTTTGCTTCTTTGATTGCTATTTGATGAATGTGACCACCAACGACAAAAATAGCATCCGGTAGTTTATTAAAATCTTTTACTCCCCCAAATAATATTTCTAAATCCTCCAATTCTTTTTTAAATTTTAATTGCTCTTTTTTTGTATATTTTTCTAATTCACCAGTAGCATTTTTTTGAATTAAATCATTATAATAATTTATTCTTTTAGAAATGATGGAAAAATTTGTTAATAATCCCCCAACCCAACGATTAATTACATAAGGATTATTGGTTTTTTTAGCTGCCTCATAAGTAATATCGTTGGTGGCTGGATTGGTATTAACAAAAAGAATAGTTTTTTGATTGTTTATTAATAATTGAAAAAAATCTTTTGCTTTTTTAAGCATTTCGTATGTTTTTTCTAAATCAATAATAGTTTGACTATTTTTAATACCAACAATATAAGGTTTCATTTTGGGATGAAGGCGAGAAGCGCTTTTGCCAAAACAAAGCTTTGCTTCCACCATTTCTTTTAAAAATTTTTCCTTATTTAAATCAATATTTTCTTCCTGAAGTATCGATGAAATGTTTTGTTCACTCATAATAATCACATTCTATTAAAAATTTAAAAAAAAGCAATACTATTTCAATTGTCATCTTTTGAACTGAAACCTATCTATCAGTAAAAAGACACTGGTCGAAAAATCCCTTGGTTTTTAGTAATTGAAAATTAATTATTAATAAGCGACTATCATTACTGTGCGTGGGATCCTTCACTGCGTTCAGGATGACTGTTGTTTTTTTAGTGTCATCCTGAGAAGGCGAAACCTGAAGGATCCCATGGCTTTCAGCAATAATCAGCAATCACTGCATTGCGTGGGATTCCTGCCTCTCGGCAGGCAGGCTTCAACCCCTGCCTACCGGCAGGCAGGCCTACCAGCCGTAGGAGGGCCTGCCTACTGGCAGGCAGGCCTGCCCACCGTAGGCGGGGCTGACGATCAGAATGACGCCCTCACCAATGTCATCCTGAACGGTAGTGAAGGATCCCCTGCAAACTTAATAAGCAACTATCATTACTGTGCGTGGGATTCTTCGCTGACGCTCAGAATGACCGCTGATTGAGTTAAACTAGCATAGTACTGGATAGCCAGCAGAAAAATTCTTTTAGAATTTTTCTGCTACCTTTTTAAATTTCTTGCTTTTTTAAAATTTTTATCTAAAATAAAATTTATATGAAAAAAGACATTCACCCTAAATATTATTCTAATGCCAAGGTAAAATGCGCTTGTGGCAATACTTTTGAAGTTGGTGCTACTATTCCTGAATTTGAAATAGAAATTTGTTCAGCCTGTCATCCTTTTTATACTGGCAAAGAAAAAATTATTGATACTGCCGGTCGAGTTGATAAATTTAAAAAGAGAGTTCAAAAGAAAACTGAATTAACCAAAGACAAAAAAGTGGTTAACAAAAAAGAAAAAAGACAAGCCAGACAGAAAAAAGCAAAAGATATTAAAATTATCAAATAATTTAATATATTTATATGTCGGGTAAAAATACAGTCATCTTAGAAATTAGAGCTGGGGTGGGCGGTGAAGAAGCCGCTCTTTTTGCTGTTGAGCTTTTGCGAATGTATCAACGTTATGCTCAGAAAAAAAATTGGTCAAATACTCTTTTGGATATTAGTTATAGTTCATTAGGCGGAATAAAAGAAGCTATTTTAGAAATTAGTGGTGAAGGTGTAGAAATTTTAAAAAATGAAGCAGGCGTTCATCGCGTTCAAAGAATTCCGGAAACAGAAAAATCCGGACGCATTCATACTTCAACCGTTTCAGTAGCGGTAATGATGAAACCCCAAGATGTTAAAATTGATATTAAACCGGAAGATTTAGAAATTAGTTTTTTTCGCTCTTCTGGTCCGGGCGGTCAAAATGTAAACAAAGTAGAAACGGCTGTAAGAATTTTACATAAACCCAGCGGATTAATTATTTCTTGTCAAAGCGAACGTTCTCAATTTAGTAATCGAGAAAAAGCTTTAGAAATTCTTAAAACAAAATTATATGAAGCTAAATGGACAACCGATCAAGGAAAAATATCAGAAGAACGTCGACAACAAATTGGCACGGCTGACCGTTCGGAAAAAATTAAAACCTATAATTTTCCTCAAGATCGTTTAACTGACCATCGTTATAAAAAAAATTTCCATAATTTAGAAAAAATTATGGAAGGTGAGTTAGATGATATTTTTAATTTTTATCAAAAAAATAATCAATCTAATTCTTAAACCATTATCAAATCTTAAACTATTATCAAATTAAAGTTTTTGTAAAAATTTAATAAATAATTAATTATCCTAAATTAGAATTACGAATATCTGCTTCGTATTTTTGAGCTTTTTCAACTACCCACGTACCATAACTATAAAGAAAGTTTCGCCAACGACCGCCAGCATAATAACGAGCAGCAGCTTCTCTTTCTGCCGCATAAGTTTGTTTAGCAGCGCCCAAATCTTTTAAAAATAAAGCGGTGGCAACGAAAGCATCAACATTACGCCAAGGAGAAGGAGGATTATTGCCGGTAATTTGCGCTATCCTATCTTTATATTGCCACCAAGTAGAAGGAATAAATTGAGCTGGACCCATTGCTCCACCATAAGCTCCATCAGTATTAGCACAAGAAACATAAACACTATCAGGATTTATATTTAATTCTTCGGTGATTTTAATAAAAATTGATTGATCTCTTGTTGGATGCATTGATGTTTTCCAATTACATTTTCCCACATTATGACCAAAAGCTGATTCCCTATCAAGAATAGCTAAAATTAAAGCCGCTCGTACTCCTGTTTGTTCGGAAGCATATTTGGCTAATTTATAAGCTTCTTCAAAAGTCATTTCTCCTCCACCCAACAAAGTAAATATTCTACTTTTAATTTGAGCCGCTGTTTGCTGGGATTTTTTTAATAACTCTTGATATTGGCTTTCTTGACCTTTGGTTAGTTTCATTAAATTATCTTTCTCTTTCTTTTTGGTCTCTAATTCTTTTTTTTGAACTTCTTGAATGGCTTTTAATTCTAAAATTTCTTGACGTTCAGCTGATAAATCTTCTTTTTGTTGAACTAAATTACTTTTCAATATTACTAATTGTTCTAAATTATTTTTTATTTGCTCTTCAACGCTTGTTAAATCATTAACGGCCGTAAAAGCTTCTGATAAAGTATCTTCACTTAAAAAAACTATTAATAAATTTTTCTGTCCTTCTTCATAAATTTTTTTCAAAGCGTGAACCAATAAATCTTGTGTTTCGTCAATACTACTCTGAGTTTTAGCTGTCTCAATATTAAGAGTATTTAAATTAGAATCTAATTTTTTTAATTGTAAATTGGTAGCTTTAATTTGTAAATTTAATTTATTAATTTGAGCATCTAATAATTTAATATTTTGATTTAAGGTTTTAGCTTGAGTCTGAAGATTAATAATATTATTTTGATAATTATCAATCTCGGCTTCAATTTTTTGAAGTTCTTTTTCTAACTCTTGACGTTCAGTTAAGTTTTCTTCAGATAAAGCTACTGGCGCCAAAGAAATTGGCATAGCATTCAAAAAAATAATTGATACTAATAAAACTATAACTAAAGAATTTTTTAAAAATTTTGGAAATCGATAAAAAGAATTAAAAGAATGACCCAAAGGATTTGGTAATTTTTGAAAAACCGATTGATTCTTTGAACTTAAAATATCTGCTACTATTTTAGGTTTTTCTAAATTTTTACTCATTGAGTTTTGTCTTAATAAATTTTTAATTAAAAATTACTCTTCTTCTACTGTTTTTTCTGATTTCTTTTCTTCACCTTCTATTTTAACTTCGGTTGGCGATTCTGGAATTGATACTTCCTCTTCCTGAGGCAAAACTATTGATACAACAATTGTTTCAGGAGAAGTAAAAACCTTCACTTTTTTAGAAATATTTAAATCTTTTAAAGAAATTTTTGATTCTAATGTATCTAATTTAGAAATATCAACAGAAATAATATGAGGTAAATCTTGAGGCAAACCCTCCACCTCTATTTCATCTAAATTTTTAACTAAAATGCCGCCCAAAATTTTAACTGCTGGAGCTTCACCAATAAATTCAATGGGAATATGAGCCTTAATCTTTTGACCTTTTTTAACTTGATAAAAATCAATATGAATTGGTTTATGAGTTAAATAATGCTCTTGAATATCGTAAATCAAAACTGGATGAGCTTCTCTTTTGCCATCTTTTTCTATAATTAAATTTATAATAGTTGATTCACCCGCTTCTTTTAAAATTTTTTCAAATTCTTTTTGATTCACTGATAAAGGAATATTTTCAACATCTTTACCATATAAAATAGCAGGTATATCTCCTTCTTTGATAAAATTTTTCGCTTTTTTGTTTTGATTTCTTAATTTTACTTCTAATTCCATATTGGGATTATTTTAACAAAAAATATATTTTTCGTCAACCATTAGAAAATAAAAAATTAGACAATATCTTTTAAGATATTGTCTAATTTTTATATAAAGTAAGGGTAAAATATTAATAATCCTTTACTTTGTTTCTTTCTATAGTTAATTAAAACTATTAATCTTTTTCAGAACAATAAATTTTATTTCTTTTTACCCTTAGCTTTTCCTGCTTTTTTAGCTTTGGCTTTAGCCATATTATTAATTCTCTATTTTAAACGACCTTTTAAAATCGTTATTCAAAATTATATTTAAAAAATATAATTTTGAATTTGAAAAAATTTTAAATAAATTTTAAATAAAAATTATTTTTAAATTTATTTTTTTTCTTTCTAATATAATTATAGAAAATATTTAAATGTCTATCAACTGTGCATAACTTATTTTTTATATTTTTTAAGAAAAATAAAATTTTTTAGAAAAATTTTTTATTATTCATCATCATTTTATACATTTTATAAAATTAAATATTTTTTAGTGTTATCCTGCTGAGTGCCCGCCTGCCGGTAGGCAGGGAAGAATCCCACGTAATGCAGTGATTGCTAATTATTGCTAAAAGCCGAGGGATCCTTCACTGCGTTCAGGATGACATTGAAAATCAACTGTCATTCTGAATAAAATCTGCCCGCCGTAGACGGGGCTTCGTTTAGAATGACTGCTGATTGAGTTAAACAAACAGTGGCGGCGAAATTCTTTTAGAATTTCGCCGCCACCACAATATTTTTTAATTATTTTTTTATAATTGAATAACTCCTTTTAATAAATTTTGTTTAATCATTTCTTCTAATTTTTCTCGACTAAAATATCTCACAAAAATTTCATTCCATAAAGCTTCTTGATGATGATATAAATATTTAACTCGCTCTTTTTCTTTCACTAAAGTCATAATATTATCAATTAAATTAAAACTGGTTAATTCTTCTTTGCCTTCATTATTAATAAAAAAGTCACCCACCCAATCCAAATCTCTCCAAAAAGAAAAATCTTCTTCATCATCTTTTAATAAATTTCCAAAATTTATAATATCATTACCAGCTTTATACCAATGAATTGCTTCAGGATTAATATGTGGAATAAATAAACGAGAATCATTTTCATCATCTTTAGCTAAATATTGCTGAATAATGAGCCATTCACATTTTAAAGAATCATTACTTAACTTTCCACCTAAATCACCTTTTAAAATCGTTATTAGCTTTTGGGAAAAATCAACATCATTACTATACTGTTTAAAAACATCAGAGTAAAATTTTACCTCATAATAATAGTGAAGAATTAAAGTAAACATTCTTAAAATTTCTCCGGGAATATTTAATGATATTGGAATAACAAAAATAACGCCAAATTCTTTTAAATGACTAATATTATGGTATTTTTTAGCAACAAATTTTTCCGCTACAACTCGCCATTTTTCTGATAAAACTTTTAATTTTACTTCTCGTGTTTCAAAATCTTCAGCTGTTAAATTTTCGTATTGTTTAAAAAATATATTATTCAACCAATCACTATCCTCTACAAAACGTAAAGCCGCAAAAATTTCTTCTAAATCTTCTTTTTGAAGCATTTCATCTACGGATGAATATCCTAAATAAGCTAAAATTTTTTGAGGCGGCTCTTTTTTAAATAATTCTTCGGCTTTTTCTTTTTTAAGGAAAAATCCGTAAAGAGGAGGCAAATTATTTTGAATAAAATCAAGCACTCTTTGACAATCTTCTATTTTAGCCGCTGATACATTGCCTAATTTTTGAGTAAAAATTTTATCTTCAATAATTATTTTTTTAATAATGGCCGAGTATATTTCTTCGGTTTTTTTATTTTTTACTCCTAATCTTTCTAAACGATCAGCTGTTATTAAATCATTTTCTTTTATCAGCTGTTCAATAACATTCTCTTTATGAGTAATCTTAGTCATTTTTTCTTCCAACGCCATTATTGTTTCAATAGGGCATCTCAAAATTTTGGTAATTTTTTCTTGCTCTTTATTAATCATAATTTATTTTAATTTTTTTAATTATTATTTTGGAATTACTTCTTCCCACTCCGGATTAATACTTCTTACATTAATAGTTTTAGTAACTGTTTTTTTCATTCCAGAAGAAGTAGTAATAGTTAAAGTCACGGATTTAGGACCCGAAGTGTTAAAAATAACACCCGTTGGATTTTGCTCTTTTGAAGTAGCTGGTGTAGCATCCTCAAAACTCCAAGACCACTTAGTTATTGAATCTCCTTCTAGAACAATCGAACGATCAAAGAAATCTACTTGTTTGGTGACTATTGGAATTGCTGGCTCCCAACTAAAATCAGCTATTAATTCAGTTTGTTGTCTTTTAACTTCAAAAGTATAATCATCTTCATCTTTGTTTCCGGCCATATCAACAACTTCTAAAGTAGCTCTATATGTTCCTACCTCATCGCCAAAAGTTATTGGCTGACAAGTATCTGACTCTTTTTCAATTTCATTTTCTGAATTATAAATTTTCCAATAACAACTTTCGATATCTCCATCCGGATCAGTGGAAGCGCTAAATAAAGTAATTGTCGGAGTGTTAGAATCACCATCAGCTGTTCCACTACAATAATTATCTTCTACTACTTCGGCCCTGCAATTAATTTTAGCAATGGGAGGAAATGGGGTTGGTGTAGGAGAAGTTTGGTCAACAAATTTCATTACAAATTGAGTTGCTATATCTGAAGAACAAATTTTCGATCCGCCACCAACAACACCATCATAAACAACAATCTTTCCTTCGCTACTAGTGGGTCCACCGCTAATATAGGAAAGAGAATAATTTCCTGATGGAATTTTTTCATAATTGCTGGGCACTTTATTACCACTCAAAAAAGTAGGACCACTCAAAGTAAACATCAAATCACCTTCCCACGGAGAATCATTGTACAATGCTGAAACATCAATAGTACAAGTTTTATTTAAAGTTTCAAAATTAATATAAAAAGTTATTACACCTCCAATATAAATTATTTGAGTATCTAAAGGACTAATATCCTTAAAAGAAGCTGATTCTGGACCACCACTAATATAGTTCAAAGTATAAGAATCACCAATATCAAGATGATTGATTGCTACCTTAAATTTTTCAGGAGCCGACGATCCTTTTAACGATTGGGAACCGCTCAAATAATATTCAATTGGACCAGACCATTCATTACCATCTAATTTTGCCCTAACCTCTATTATTGCTTGTTTTTTATTAACATAAACTACAACATAATCACTAACTAGAGTATTATTATTAGTAATACATTGAATATTAAAAGTGGTTGTTTCGGTTAAACCGTCAATAGTTTTATTACCTGTTATTGATACTGAACCTGTCCAAGAAGAATTTTGGGGCGAAGATGAAACCTTACAAGAAGAAAGATTATAACCATTCCATTTTAAATCAATACCTTCACCTTCATCAATAGTAATTGGACCATCAGTATAATTACTATCTTTACTATCTGTTGCTTCTTTAACATTCGAAATCTTTTTAACATCCGCAGTTTCTTTAATATCTGAAGTTTCTTTAACATTCAAAGTTTTTCTAACATCCAAATCAATTTTACCATCCATTACTCTAACTTTTACTGGATCAGAAGTAAGAAAAACAATTCCTTCACCCGACACTCCTTTCATACCTAAATAAAAAACTGTATCTTCATCAGGATAAACCGTTACTGATCCTTTTTCACCAATGTTACCAACAAAATAAGCGCCAGAGGTGTCTTTTATTATTTTTCCATTTTTACTAATGTTGGGATAAAGATATATTTGATACGCCGTCTTTGGATACGCCTTTGTAACACCACCCGATTCACCACCACCATTGCCGCCATCATAAAGCAAAGGTTCATCAGGCACTGAAATACCCTGAACTTTTTTTATTATCTTATCCCATATACTACCTGTATCACTACTACTATAAGATATATTTTTATTATTCTCATTAATACTAACATTCGTCGTTAAAGCTCCATCAACATCCCAACTAATTACCACGGGTTCACCCTTTTTAATAGAAGTCTTATTCGCGCTAAATGAATTTATGCTGCTTTTTGAAAGCCAATAAAGAGTTGCTCCTTTAAGTATAGGGGCCTTAATCGCGCTAGTTGAAGGCTGAGGCTGATAAAGAGCTGCTCCTTTAAGTTCTGTTTCTGACCAAAAACTTGCTGGAGTGTTAAAGCGCGTGAGAATGCTTTGAGTGCTTGGAAAAAATAAAGGTCTAGTTTTTAACTGAGGAAAAACTTTATCACTTTCACCGGGAGCAGTACAACCACCAGTTTTTTGATCATCATTATCAACAATATACTGACAAACATTAGCTTTTTTTCCATTATCGTTAACACTGATAGTATAATATTCTACATTATTTATAAACCAAGGATTTTTATAACCACACAATGGTTGTAAAAAAGTATAATTGCTACAATTGCATCCACCTTTCAAATCAGATTGACATCCTTTAGCTTGACATTCATCAAAAGAACAAACACATTTATTATTTAAATCATCCCACACACAATCATTTCGAACTTGCTGCTGCACTAAACAACTTTCTTTTTTAACATCCGTACAAGAACATCTATTCGTATCTTGATTATAATTATTACATCCGGGAATACTACTACAATTATTACTAGACGAATAATTATTTATTGATTGACATTTATCATTAGAGGCATATTCATCCCAATAGTAATAAGTATCATTATTAGTCTTATTAAGACAATCGGATTTTTCTTTGTTAATATATAATTTTTTATCTGAATCCCAATTATTATAATATTTTTTATCTACGCAAATACATTTATTATTTTCCCATTGACAACCACTATCCTTACAAGCTTTACTATTTTCACAATAACATCCACCATTTACCCAAGAACAACCATAATTTTGACAACGCTCCTTATAATTATTACAATTACAAATATTATTATCACTATCCCATTGACAGTTATTCTTAGCGCAAGTTTCTGGCGTTTGGCAAATACACAAATTAACATAACTATTCCACTGACAACCAGCATTTTGACATACTCTTTGTTCTGCTGAAATACTACTTGAAGAGCGAGAACAAATAAATTGCTTTGGCATTTTTATTTTAATATCTATTACATCCTCCTTGCTAAATAAATTATTCACACCATTGGCCAAATCAGTAAAGAAATTATTATTCGTACCCTCCTTAAAATTATAAAATCCACCTCCAAAAGCTTTGGTTGAATTTGAATTAGTAATTGTATTATTTTTGTTTAAATTAAAATTTAATGTTCCCTCTAAAGAAGGACTAGACAACTCCAAAAAAGAATAATCTATAAAATTTCTCTGTTTATTTGTTTTAGGATTACTATCAGACTTTGACTTAGTAACACAAAAACCATTATTCCACTCACAAATTTTATTTATAGGCAATTTAAGGTCTGGTAAAATTTCATTACTTTTACACTCCTGTTGCGAACAACCACCACAATAAGCGGTTTTACACCAACTGGAAAGACTAGATGTTGCCAACTCATTTATTGGACAATCACATCCACCTTTCAAATTAGGCTGACATCCTTTAGTTTTACACCAACTGGAAAGACTAGATGTTGCTGACTCAGTTTTTATTATTGGACAATCACATCCACCTTCTAAATTAGGCTGACATCCTTTAGCCTGACATTCATTAGCTGAAATTGCTAAAACATTTTGATTAAAAAATATTCCTCCTAAAATAACGACATTGAAAGAAAAAATTATTAAAAGAAAAATTTTTTTGTTTTTTGACATAAAATAAAAATTTATATCGACTTTTAAATTAATTATACACAAAAATAAATTTTCAAGCAACTTATCCACATAAAAAAGACTGCGCCTTTTCGCAATCTTATATTTTTTAAAACCTTATTTCGACTCCCACCTTAAAAAGTCTGATTTTATCCAAAGTAGTTTCGCTCAGAATAACAGCTGTTTTTTAGTATCATCCTGATGGCCCGCCTATTGGCGGGCAGGCGAAGCCTGAAGGATCCCTTGGCTTTTAGCAATAATTAGCAATCATTGCTGTGGATGGGATTCTTCGCTGACGCTCAGAATGACCGTGGGGTTTACGGTGCGTGGGATTCCCGCCTTCGGCGGGCAGGCTTCAGCACCTGCCTACCGGCAGGCAGACGAAGGATCCCTCGGCTTTCAGCAATAATCAGCTATCACTGTTATTTTTTTCAATCAAAATAACAACTTTTCCAAAACAAATTATTTTTCTAATTTTTTTATTACTGGTCCATTAAATGTATCTTCAACAAGATAACCCAGTTTTTTAATTTCATTACGCATTATATCAGCTTGAAAAAAATTTTTTTCTTGACGATATTTTTCTCGTTTTTCAACTAATTTTAAAACTTCAGCAGGAATCATTTCCTTTTTTTTATTTTTTCTAAAAATAAAACCAAAAAAATTATCAATCTCTTTCAAAAATTCTAAAATTTCTCCAGCTTCTTTTTTACTCAATTGATTTTTATCAATTAAAAGATTGGCTCTTCGTATTAAACTAAAAATTATTCCCATTGCTTTAGGTGTATTAAAATCATCGTCCATTGCTAAATAAAATTCTTTTTTAATTAATTGCATTTTTAAAATTCCTTTTTGTTCTTTTTTAACTAATTTTAATCGCTGCTCAAACTCATCAAAAATTTTTAATTCTTTTTTTATTTGCTCAATTATTTTTTCATTAAAATCAATCGCCAAACGATAATGATTTTTTAATACTAATAACCGTAAAATTCGCGCCCCCTCTTCATATTTTTGTAAAAATTCATCAACGGTAATAAAATTCTTTAATGATTTAGACATTTTTTCACCATTAATAGTTAAAAAACCGGTATGAAGCCAGTATTTAACAAATGGCTTTTTGCCTGATAACGCTTCCATTTGAGCAATTTCTGCTTCGTGATGAGGAAACATCAAATCACGTCCACCGCCATGAATATCGTATTGAGGACCAAAAAATTTTTCGGTAATGGCAGTATCTTCAATATGCCAACCGGGCCGACCAAAAAACCACGGGCTTTTCCACTTCGGCTCACCAGCTTTTGATTTTTTCCACAAACAAAAATCACCTCGATTTCTTTTGCCAACTGCCTCATCAATTCGCGAAACGCCATCCTCGGCTTGAAGAGTCGTTCTTTTAGAAAGTTTTCCGTAATCTTTAAATTTAGATAAATCATAATAAATACCATCATCTAAAAAATAAGCATAACCCTTATCTAATAAACGTTGTACCTGATTAATAATTTCTGGAATATAATCAGTGGCTCGCGCGTATTGACTTATAGCGGTAATCCCCAATGATTTCATTGATTGCAAATAAACTTTTTCGTATTTTCTAGCAATTTGTTTCCACAAAACTCCTTCCTCATTAGCGCGTTTAATAATTTTATCATCAATATCGGTAATGTTTTGCAAGAAAAAAACATCATATCCTTTCAAACGTAAATATTTAACAATCATATCAAAACTAAGAGCCGTTCGCGCGTGACCTAGATGAGTCATATCAAAAACCGTTGGACCACAAACAAACATTTTAATTTTTTTATCATAATGTGGCTTTAAAATTTCTTTTTTTCCCGAAAGGGAGTTTAAAACTTTAATCATTTTATTTTTAATTTTAATTAATCTAATTTGATTTTTATATCTTTATTGTTAATTTTTAATTCCTTGCCTTGTTCTAATTGCGTTTCTTTTATAATTTCTTTTAACAAACATTCTTTTTTAATTTCTTTTTCAAATTTAGTAAAAACTTTTTCTAAAACAAAATCAGAAGTTTGATATTTCAAAATAATATTTTTGTCATCAATTTTTAATCCGATTTCTTTTCTCAATTGATTAATACTCCGCACTAATTCTCGCAACAGGCCTTCTTCTTCTAATTCCAGTGAAATTTCAGTATCAAGCCAATCTTTATCGCCCAAAGCCACTTCTTTTACGTTCAGTTCTTCCTTTATAATATCTTTAAATAAATAATCGTATAAATCATCAAAAATTTTTTTCTCTTTGTCTTGAACAAATTTTAATGGCTGAGGTAATTTTATTTTTGCCATAATATCTTCATATATATTATCAAAAGCTTCTTTTTTTAATTGAATAAATTTTAACGGCTGACGAATTTTAATTTTAGCTTCGGCCCGCAACGACAAACCAATCTCCACCGCCTTTCTCGTAATAGCCATTTTTTCTAAAACTTCTTCATTAATTAATTTCTCATCAACAACTGGCCACAATTCTAAATGCACAGATTCTTTTTCGCCACCGACTTGTTTGTAAATATATTCGGCAATAAATGGCATTACTGGCGCTATGAGTTTAGCTAATTCCAAAAGTACATATCTTAAAGTAAAAATTGCTTCTCTTTCATTATTTTTAAATCGATCTCTTGATCGCCTTACGTACCAAGTTGACAAATCATTTATAAAATCACTGATTGGTCGATTAGCCGTTGGAATGTCATAATTATTATACGAATCAGTCATTTCTTTTTTTAATAATTCTAATTGAGATACAATCCAAATATCCAAAGGATTATTTAATTTTTGAAGAAAACTTAAATCTTTATTTCCATCTTTTATTTCGTAAAGTTTATAAAAACTCAAAACGTTTAATAAGATAAGAATAACTTTTTTTAAAACTTCATCTACTTCTTTTTCCGAAAAATTTAAATCTTCGGCTTTCATTACTTGAGAAGTGGTTAAATAATAACGAATGGAATCAGCGCCGTATTTTTCTATTATTTCTAAAGGATCTTTATAATTTTTTTCATGTTTAGACATTTTTTTGCCATCTTCCGCTAAAACAATACCGTTGACAATAACATTTTTGAAAGCGGGTTTATTTTTTAAAGCGGTGGCTAAAACATGAAGATAATAAAACCACGCCCGCGTTTGATCAACGCCCTCAGCAATAAATTCTGCTGGAAAGTTTTTTTCAAATTTTTCTTTATTTTCAAAAGGATAATGCATTTGCGCGTAGGGCATTGAACCTGATTCAAACCAACAATCCAAAACGTCGGGAATTCTTTTCATTACACCACCACACTTTTCACATTTTAATTCTATCTTATCAATAAAATGTTTGTGTAAATCAGTAATTTTTTTACCACTCAAATCTTCTAATTCTTTTATTGAGCCAATTACTTTTTTTTCACCACAATCTTTACAAATCCAAATAGGAATAACTGAACCCCAATAACGTTGGCGAGAAATTGCCCAATCTTTAGCTCCTTCTAACCACTTACCGAAACGACCTTCTTTCAAATGCGCTGGCATCCAATTAATATTTTGAGCATTTTTTAATAAATCATTTTTTAAAGTCGTAACATTAACAAACAATGAAGTGGTAACATAATTTAAAAGTGGTGAATTACAACGCCAACAATGCGGATAACTATGCAAATAGTTTTCTACTTCAAAAACTAAATTTTTCTTTCGCAAAAATTCAATAACTTTTTCATCAGTAGAAGTTGGCACTTCTTTGGGCTTAACTTCTAAACCAGAAAAGTCCTTTGCTTCTTCTTTAATTTTCCCGTCCATTCCCACGTGTTGAATAAAAGGCAATTTTTTTTCTTGACCCAAATTCATATCATCTTCACCAAAAGCCGGCGCAATATGAACAACGCCAGTACCATCTTCAGTGGTAACAAAATTAGCCGATTGAATGGTATAAAGCTTTTCTTTGTTGGCTAAATTTTTATCTAAATAATAATCAAAAACCGGATGATATTTTTTTCCAATTAAATCATTAGCGGAAACTTTTTCTAATAATTCTATTTTTGCTTTTTTATTATTTTGCCAAAGAAAATTTTGATATTTCTCAAAATAATTTTTAGAAGCAATATAAACTCCATCTAAATTTGAAGAATTATTAATTTGGAATTTTACGTATTCTATATTTTCGCCAATGGCTAAAGCTACATTGCCAATTAATGTCCATGGCGTAGTTGTCCAAGCTAAAATATAAGTACCCGGCTCATCGTTTAATTTAAATTTAATTGTGACGGCTAAATCGGTTACGTCTTTATATCCTTCACTTACTTCAGATTGAGATAAAGTTGTTTCGCAATGCGGACAAATATGCATTGCCTTATATCCTTCATAAATTAAATTTTTCTCCCACAATTCTTTAAAAACCCACCAGACACTTTCCATAAAACTTAAATCCATTGTTTTATAAGAATTATCCATATCCACCCAACGCCCCCAGCGTTCAATCACTTTTTCCCATTCTTCAACATAAATTAAAACATTTTGGCGGCATTCTTCATTAAATTTATCTACTCCAATTTTTTCAATATCTTTTTTATTTTTTAATCCTAATTTTTCTTCAACAATATTTTCAATCGGCAATCCATGACAATCCCAACCCCAACGTCGTTCAACTCGATAACCATTCATTGTCCAATAACGCGGTACAATATCTTTCATTAAACTCGCCACTAAATGACCATAATGAGGCGTACCAGTAGCAAAAGGAGGACCATCATAAAAAACATAATCACCTTTAGGCGCTTCTTTTTGAACGGATTTTTCAAAAATTTTATTTTCTTTCCAAAAATTTAAAATTTGTTTTTCAATTTCTGATAATGATTGCATATTTGTATTTTTATTTTTGAATAATTTTATTATAAAATTTTTGACCTTTTTTGCAAGAAAATTTTTTATTAAAAAATCTCTAAATAAAAAAGGTCGCTTAGTTTCTCTAAGCGACCAATTAAAAATTTCTCTTAGAGAAACTACTTATGACCAGAAATAATTTGTTCTGCAATATGTCTTGGCACTTCTTCGTAGTGATCAAATTCCATTGTAATAAAACCTCGTCCTTCAGTAAGTGAGCGAAGATTAGTAACATAGCCAAACATTTCGGCTAATGGCACTTTAGCATCAATAACTTTTGTATCTAAACGATCGGAAATTTGTTCAATTCGCGCTCGACGAGAATTTAAATCACCTGTAACATCGCCCAAAAATTTCGCCGGCGCAATTACTTGCACTTTCATAATTGGTTCTAAAATAATTGGATTAGCATTTTTAACCGCTTCTTGTAAAGCCATTGAGGCTGCAATCTTAAAAGCAAATTCCGAAGAATCAACTTCATGAAAAGATCCGTCATAAAGAGTGATGGAAATATCTTCCAGTGGATAACCGGCAATAACACCTTTCTGCACAGCTTCTTTAACTCCTTTTTCCACTGCCGGAATAAATTCTTGGGGAATAGCTCCACTTCTAATTTGATTAACAAAATCAAAATGCTTGCCTCTTTCTAAAGGCTCTACTCTTAACCAAACATGACCATATTGACCACGCCCTCCACTTTGACGAATATATTTACCCTCTGCCTCGGCCATTCCTTTAATTGTTTCTTTATAAGCTACTTGTGGCCGCCCAGTATTTACATCTACTTTAAATTCTCGACGCATTCTATCTACTAATACATCTAAATGAAGTTCACCCATTCCGGAAATAATTGTTTCACCAGTTTCTTGATCAGAATGAATTTGAAAAGTAGGATCTTCTTCGGCTAATTTTCGTAAAGCTACACCCATCTTTTCTTGATCAGCTTTTGTTTTTGGCTCAATTCGCATTGAAATAACCGGCTCTGGAAATTCAATTTTTTCCAAAATAATTGGATGATTTTCATCACACAACATATCACCGGTTGTTGTTGATTTCAAACCAACAAGCGCTGCAATATCTCCAGCAAAAATTTCTTCTACTTCTTCTCGATGATTAGAATGCATTCGCACAATTCGACCAGCTCTTTCTTTTTGATTTTTTGAAGCATTATAAACATAACTACCTCGAGTTAAAGTTCCTGAATAAACTCGGAAATAAGTTAGACTGCCAACAAAAGGATCAGTAGCTACTTTAAAAGCTAAAGCTGTAAAGGGTTCATCATCACTAGCTTTTCTTTCTATTTCTTCACCAGTTTTTGGATCAAATCCCTTAACAGGTGGCAAATCAAGAGGTGAAGGTAAATAGTCAACTATACCATCTAATAAAAATTGCACCCCTTTATTTCTTAAGGCTGAACCACAAAAAACAGGAATAATTTTTCCCTCAATCGTAGCTTTTCTTAAATTTTTTCTTAAATCATCGATACCAATTTCTTCTCCTTCTAAATATCGATTCATTAAACCCTCATCGTTTTCTACTATTTTTTCTATTAATTCGTGATGCATTTTTTCAGCTTCAGCAACTAAATTTTCCGGAATTTTTATTTCATCAAAATTTTCTCCCTTTTCTCCACCAAAAGTATAGGCTTTCATCTGTAATAAATCAATTACACCGATAAAATCCTGCTCTGTGCCTATGTTTAATTGAACTGGTATAGCATTAGGATTTAAACGCTCTTTAATTGAATCCAGCGATTTAATAAAACTTGCTCCCATTCGATCTAATTTATTAATAAAACAAATTCGGGGAACTTTGAATTTATCTGCTTGATGCCAAACTGTTTCTGATTGAGGTTCAACTCCTGCTACACCATCAAAAACAACTACTGCTCCATCAAGCACCCTTAACGAACGCTGAACTTCTACAGTAAAATCAATATGACCGGGTGTATCAATTAAATTAATTCTGTATTCTTTTTTAGCTCGTTCTTCTGGAGTTTTATAAGTTTGAGTCCAAAAACAAGTAGTCGCCGCTGAAGTAATAGTAATACCTCGTTCTCTTTCCTGATCCATCCAATCCATAATTGCTTCTCCTTCGTGAACTTCACCAATTTTATGAGAAACACCAGTATAATACAAAATACGCTCACTAACCGTAGTTTTTCCAGCATCAATATGAGCAATAATTCCGATATCTCTTGTTTTTTCTATGGGATATTCTCGCATATAATTAATAATTAAAAATTATTCAAATATTAATTTATATCTATCTAATAATAGGTAGACAAATTATAAAAATAATAATTTACCATGAAAAATGAGCAAAAGCTCGATTAGCTTCAGCAATTCGATGCGTGTCTAATTTCTTTTTAATGGCCGCTCCTTCATTCTGACTAGCGGCAATAATTTCATCGGCTAATTTTTCATATGTTGGTTTTCCTCTTCTTCCTCTAACAGCTTGGATAATCCAACGACAAGCTAAAGTAAATTGACGATCGGGTTTTACCTCTTGAGGAACTTGATAATTGGCGCCACCAACACGTTGAGATTTTACTTCCACTAGTGGCGAAGCGTTTTTAATAGCTAAATCAAAAACTTCTATAGGATCTTTTTTTGTCCTTTCTTTAATTAATTCCATTGCTTTATAAAAATTATTTTCAGCTGTTGCTTTTTGACCTCGCACAATTAAATAATTAATAAACTGGCTGCATTCTGGTCTATTATAAATTAAATCTGGTTCAATATTTTTTTTAGAACGATGAGTTTTTCTCATAATTATTTTTGAGATTTTTTAGCCCCATATTTGGAACGTTGCTGTCGACGATTAGAAACACCTGAAGCATCGAGAACGCCTCTGACAATATGATAGCGAACACCGGGCAAATCTTTTACTCGCCCTCCTCTAATTAATACAACCGAATGCTCTTGTAAATTATGTCCGATACCGGGAATATAAGCAGTAACTTCAATGCCATTAGTCAATCTTACTCTCGCTACTTTTCGTAAAGCAGAGTTTGGTTTTTTGGGGGTGGTAGTAAATACTTTTGTACAAACTCCTCTTTTAAAAGGAGAGGGATATTTTACCGGACGATTTTTTTTATAATTAAAGCCCCAACCTAAAGCTACCGCTTTGCTTTTATAGTTAATTGGTTTTCTTCCTTTTTTAACTAATTGATTTATTGTTGGCATATTTTATTTTTATGCTAAATACTTTAACAAATAAAAAATTAACTGTCAAGAATCGCTTTTGATTTTTACTTTTTCTATGTTATACTATTTAATATGAAAAAAGAAATTAATTCGCAAATAAATTGGATTGATTTAGTCAATCCTACCGACGAAGACTTGAATCATCTAAAACAAAAGTATGATCTTCATGAAATTTTAATTTCTGAGTTAAAAGAACCGTCAACTCGAACAAAAATTGAAATTTACGACCGTTTAATGTTTATCGTTTATTATTTACCCAATTACAACGAAGAAGAGCAAAATTCTAAAGCAATAGAAATTGATTTTCTTTTAACTAAAGACTCAATTATTACTGTTCGCTATCAAAATTATATAATGATTGACCAAATTTTTGATTCCTTAAAAAATGATCTGTCAAATTATTATCTCAATCAAACGCCCGCTCATCTTCTTTATTATATATTAGAAGAAGGTTTAACTTTTTCTTTAAGACAACTGGTTCACATTCATGATAAAATTCAAAAAATAGAAGACGAATTATTTGAAAAAGAAAATCATAAAGAATTAATTAAAAAAATTGCCATTATTAAAAGAGATGTTTTAAATCAGCGCCTTATTGCTAGACCGCAACATCCAATTTTAGAATCTTTAAAACAAAAAGGGGTTCAATTTTTTGGCAAAGATTTGGAAATTTATTTCAATGATTTGCTTGGTGATTATGAAAAAGTTTGGATTAATTTAGACAATCTTAAAGAAACAATTGAATCGTTAGAAAATACTAATAATACTTTTTTTGAAAGCAAAACCAACGAAATAGTTAAAATTCTAACCATTATTACTTTTATAATGTTTCCTTTTTCGGTTATTCCTAATATGTTTGGGATGAATATTGATTTTATTCCTTTTTCAACATCTCTTTATGGTTTTTGGTATGTTATAGCCTTAATAACTTTTATTACTTTAATATTTCTTACTATAATTAAAATCAAAAAGTGGTTTTAATTTTAATTATTTATTTCTTTTCTTTGATTAAAATTTTATCATCAAAAATTATTTTTATTGTTCCATTCAAATCGGTTCGAAAAATTTTTACATCAAATTTTTTTAATAAATTAATTACTTCATCATGAGGATGATGAAAAGAATTATTTAACCCCACTCCAATCAAAGCAATTGATGGTTTTATTAATCTAATAATTTCTTCACTAGTAGCTGTCTTTGACCCGTGATGACTCATTTTTAATATTTCTGATTGCTGATTAATTAAATTATCCGAAATTTTTGTTGAGGCATCGCCCAAAAACAAAGCCGAATGTTTTTTGTCAACTAAACGTAAAATTAAAGAGCTATCGTTTAAATCTTTTATTTCTTTATTTTTTGGTGGCCATAAAATACTAAAATAAGAATCGCCAATTTTTATTTTATCGCCTTGATAAAGAGTGACTATAGGAATATTTTTTTCTTTTAATAATTTTTTTAATAATAAAAAAGTTGTCCCTTCTGAATCAAAACCATTATAAATAAAAATTTGAGGTGGATTGGTTTCAATTAACTTTAAAAAACCGCCATAATGATCTAAATTAGCATGACTTAAAATCCAAACATCTATATGACGATTAAAATAATTTTTTACTGACGATAAAGCAGTTTTAATTTGTTGGCCATCGCCCGAATCAATTAAAATCTCTCCGGAAAAAGGAAATTTTATCAACGTTGCATCGCCTTGCCCAACATCTAAAAAATCCATTTCTAATTTTTCATTTTCTTTCAAAATGCCAAACCACAAAAAAATATCTAAAATAAACAAACAGATAAAAACAATTATTAAAATTTTTGTATTTTTCTTATTAAATTTTTCTTGCAACGAATTCATATTTTTTGTGATAAACAATAAACAAAATTATTAATCCAATGCTTATTAAAAAAATGATTTTATTATAAATACCAAAATTCAAAGTAGCTAAAGGCAAATTACCAAAAATTTTTATTATAAAAATTTCGCTATGAAGAAAAAAATAAGAAAAAACTCCTACCAAATATCCTAACCACAAATTTAGAAAAGAAATTAAAACAGCCAAAAAACCCAAAAGCATTGTTATTGGAATAAAACTAATAATCAAAATATTGGTAATAGGTGAAACAATTGAGACATAACCAAAATTTAAAATTAATAAGGGCAAAACCATTATTTGAGCCGATAAAGTCGTGGCTAAAATTTCTCGCCAATCAAAAAACGATTGCTTTTCTACTTTTAATAATTTATCAAAAATTGGTTTTAAATAAATCAAACCTAAAGTTGCCGCAAAAGAAAGTTGAAATCCAAAATCAAAACGTAAAATTTTTGGGTTAAAAAGAATCATTAAAAGAGCAGCTAAAAATAAAGCATTGCGAATTTGATATTTTTTTCCTAATTTATTACTTAAAATTAATAAAGCTCCCATAATACCCGCTCGCACTACCGATGGGGAAGCGCCAGTTAAAATAATAAAAAAAATTAAAAAAATTAGCACCCAAAAAAATGATTTTGGCCGAGCCACGCCAATGCCAATTAATAAAAAATAAACTGCTTCAACAATAATAGTAATGTTGTATCCAGACAAAGCAATTAAATGAGTCGTGCCACTTCTTTGAAGAGCCAATTGAAGATTTTCATCCATTGTTTTTTTCTCTCCTAAAAGCAAACCGCTAAGAAACCCGCTTTCTGGTTCGGGAAAAACTTTATCAATTTGTTTTTGAAAAACTATTTTTATTTTATATAAAATTTCTTTTAACTTTAAACCTTCATTTCGTTTAATGACTTCGATTTCTGGATAATTGACCAGTGAATAAATATTATCTTTAGCTAAATAGGCTGCATAGTCAAAATTTTCGTATTTTTGAGGTTCTTCAAATTTTCCTGATAATCTAATTTTATCGCCATATTGAAAAATTTCTTCATAACTTCTGGCTTTAATCAAAATTTTTCCTTTGTTTGGCTTTAATAATTTAGCATTAAAACTTACAATGCCATCATCATAAATGGGCGTATTATCAATAATTGCTAAAACATCATTTTGAAAGGTATTATTTAAATATCGGGAAGAATTTTTTTCTTGATAAAAATTATAAAACTGAAAATAAAAAAACCCTAATAAAAAAATTAAAAAATAAATTAAAATAGAAATTTTTCTTTCAAACAAAAAACCAACTAATCCAAATATTAAGCAAAATAAAAAAAGAATTAATCCAATAAAAATAGCAATATCAAAAAATAAAAAAGAAGATGCAAAAATTCCTCCTATAAATAAAATGATACAAAGGAAAAATTGATGCGGTGGTGGTAGATTAATAATTTTTTCTATTAAATTTAAAGAATCAATTTTCATAAAAATAAATCTCAAAACTTCCAATAAAAATTGGTTCTCTAATTATTATAAATAAAATAAATTTTTTTATAATGATTAAATTTTTAAATGTTGAAATGAGGTGGCGGCGAAATTTTTTCAAAATTTCGCCGCCACTTAATTAAATATTTTTAAAATAAGTATTTATTAGTCTGATTTTTAAAATCAGCAATCATTACTGTGGATGGGATTCTTCACTTCGTTCAGAATAACGTCTCCATTTTGTCATCCTGAACGCAGTGAAGGATCCCATGAATTTCAGCAATAATCAACAATCACTGCATTGCGTGGGATTCTTCCCTGCCCGCCGTAGGCGGGGCTTCGTTTATAATAACCGCTGTTCTTTCAATGTCATCCTGAAGGCGAAGCCTGAAGGATCCCATGGCTTTTAGCATTGTGCAATTATCACTGCTGTGGATGGGATTCTTCGCTGACGCTCAGAATGACTGCTGGGGTTTGCTGTATGTGCGTGGGGTTCCTGCCTATCGGCAGTCAGGCTGCGCCTGCCTGCCGGTAGGCAGGTTCAGAATGACCGCCAAAATTCACCGCTACGCAATGAGCGAAAATTAATTTTTTGTGCGCGAGGGGAGATTTGAACTCCCACGTCCTAATGGACACTAGCCCCTCAAGCTAGCCTGTCTGCCAATTCCAGCACTCGCGCTTTATTATTTTTATAATTATTTTTTAAATTTCTTGATTTTTAAAATTTTACAAAAACTCATATTATATTATTAATCTTTATTGCTAAATAAAAATCTTGATTTTTTATTTTTATTATCCACAAAATCCCGCAATATTATAGCGTGAAATAAATTTTTAAACAAAAAAATGATAAATGAAAATAAATTGAGAATTTCTATTTTTCTTCAGAATTATTTTTATTTTCTAATTCTTCAACAATCTGCTCTTTTTCCTCTTTTTCAGTTTCGGCTATTTTTGTTAATTCTACTTCTTCTAATTCATTAGCCTCTATTTTTTCTGGTACGATTGATTTAAAAACTGAAAGTTTTCTTCTAATTTTAGTTGGTGAGAGATCGCGCAAAAAATAAAGTTTGGCCTTACGCATTCTCGGTGTTTTTAAAATTTCGATTTTTTGAATCATTGGTGAATGAAGAGGCCATGTCTTTTCTACTCCAATACCATCAACAACTTTTCTTACCGTAAAAGTAGCATTAATACCCTTGCCATGCTTTACATATAAAACAATTCCTTCAAAAACTTGAATTCTCTCTTTATTTTTTTCTTTAACTCTTTCGTGCACCCGAACTTGCATTCCCGATTTTACTAAGGGAATACTTTTTATTTGATCTTTTGTTATTTCTTTAATTAGAATATCACTCATAATAATTTGAAGTATAAAAAAATAAAATAAAAAGTCAAAGCAAATAATCTGAATGAAAGCAAATCTAATAATTGATAGTTGCACAATGCTAAAAGCCAAGGGATCCTTCAGGCTTCGCCTTCAGGATGACGCTAGAAACACAGCAGTCATTCTGAACGAAGCCTGCCTGCCGGTAGGCAGGCGAAGGATCCCATGCCAACTAATAAGCGACTATCACTGCTGTGGATGGGATTCTTCGCTAACGCTCAGAATGACAGCAGGAACTAATTGCTGTAAATGGGATTCCTGCCTCTCGGCAGGCAGGCTTCAATCCCTGCCCGCCGTAGGCGGGCCTGCCTACCGGCAGGCAGGTTTACCCACCGATAGGCGGGCCCTCAGGATGACATCAGTAAGGGCGTCATTTTAAAAATCAGACTAATAAATACTTATTTTAAAAAATTATTTTAATAGCGGCGAAATTCTAAAAGAATTTCGCCGCACAACTCATTTCAATAATTTTTCACGCAAGCCAAGCAGTTAGCTTGATCCTCGCCTCAAACTCATTTCATTCGTTTGTGCCCGGGGAGAGACTCGAACTCTCATGACCGAAAAGGTCATTGGATTTTGAGTCCAACGCGTCTGCCGATTCCGCCACCCGGGCAATTTATATACACATATAAGAGGCGCGGGAGGGAGTTGAACCCTCGTATAGCGGTTTTGCAGACCGCCGCGTTAGCCACTTCGCCACCGCGCCTTAATAATATTAATATTTTTAAATTACTTAATATTTAATAAATAACTAATTCTTTTTGAAAAATCAAGTAAAAATTGAAATATAAAAAATAAATATTTAATCTTGAGATTTTTTATTAATTTTTTTTGATTGATTTTTAGCTTTATAAAGCAGGGCCTCTATTTTAGCCGCATTTTTTTCGGATTCGTCATAAAAAATTTGAATTTTAGGAACTGGATGAATATTTAATTTTTTATTTAATTCTTGCTGAAAAGAAAAAATATTTTTTTGAAAATATTGCTTAATTTCTTTAGTAATTTCTGGATAAACACTAATGAAAATTTTAGCATTATTTAAATCTTTAGAAACATCTACCTTATTAACAGTTATAAAATAATTTTGAGGAAAATTTCCCTCTTTTTGTAAAATCTCAGAAAATAATTGTTGGATTAAATTATTTAATTGTTTTAATCGATAAGAATCACTCATGGTTTTATTTATATTTATTAATAATTTTTTTAATAATAGCTAATTTGTTATCTAAAATATCTTTATTTTTTGCTTCAATATTTAATCTTAAAACATTTAATTCAGTTTGAGAATTTTTAAGATTAAATTTAAAATTTTTATCAAAAACGGTCAGTCCATCTTCTTTATTTATTTTGTTTTGATAAAAAACTTTTTCTACTTCTTTAAAAATTTCATCCATCTTTTTTTGACTTTTTATTTTAAAATTTATTTCAGGTAAAATAATTTGTTTTTGAACAAATTCCGCTACTAAATTATTTAAACTTTCTTTTTTATTGGCTAAAAAAATTAGAAGCATTAAAAAAGAATAAATACCCGAATCAGCAAAGAAAAATTCTTTCCAATAATAATGGCCTGATTTTTCAATTCCCAATAGAGCATTATTTTCTCGCATAGCTTTTTTAAAAATACTATGACCAGAAGGAGAATAAATCGGTTGAAAATGATATTTTTTAGCTAATTTATTTAATAATTCGGTAGAACGATGGTCTAAAATAATTTTTCCATTTTTATTCTTTTGATTTTTTAATTCAATAAAAAATGCTCCGATGATATCACCAAGAATTTTTTCACCACTATCATAAAAAACATATAAACGATCTCCGTCATTATCAAATCGAATAAAAAGATCTGGTTTTCTTTGAATTAGAAGTCTTTTTTCAATTGGCTGGTGAATAAAATGAATTTTCAATTTTAATTCTTTTTTTAGTTTTTCTAAAATTGATTGAGTATTTTTGGGGCAACAAATCAAAATATTTTTTGTTTGTAATTTTTTTAATTGTTTTTCGTTTTTAATATTACTGATTTCAATTAAAAATTGAAAATACTGATTAATAAAATTTTTTCTAATAATTTTTCCTTTGCTTAATCCAATAACAGCTGGCTGATTAAAAATATTTAAAAAATTAGCCAGCCATTTTCCCGAAAGACAATCTAAATTTTGAGTATAAATTTTTAAACCATTATAATTTTCTTTAAGATGAGAAGCGGTAATCATAAAACCCAAATCAAAATTATAATTTTTAATTAAAAAATAAAGCATCGGCGTGGTGATAATTCCAGCATCAACAATTTCCACATCGTTTTGTATTAATCCCTGAAAAAGATTTTTAGTTAAAGTTAAACCGTTAGGTCGATTATCGCGTCCGATAATAATTTTTATTTTTTTGGATGATAAAATATTTTGCTGTTGAAGTATTTTGGGAAAAAAATAACCCAAACGCCAAAAAACATCAGCGTTAATCTCTGTGGGATATTTACCGCGAATATCATAAGCTAAAAAAATTTTTTCTTTAATTAATTTCACAAAAGTATTTTACCACAAAAAATACAAATCTCAAATTTTCTATTTACTTACTAAAATAAATGTATTCACACATCAAAAATAGATCTTCTGAATAATAACTCTTTTTTGTCATCCTATTTTTTACTGTCATTCTAAATGAAGCCCCTCCTCCTACGGTGGGCGGGAAAGAATTCCACAATTTTTTAGGATAATTCGAATAAAATAATAATTACTAATTATTGCTAATCATCATTAAAACCTTGACTGAAAAAATAAAATGACTATACTAAATATTAATCCTTAAAAAGATATTCCTATCTTGTAAGGAGACAATTTAACAAGCTTATTTGTACTCTTTTTACAAATTTTAATCGATTGATGAAAAAAATTGAAACTTTTTTGAAAGAAAAAGTTAATTTTTTTCAATCATGGATTGATAGTAAAAAAGCTCATTTTTTAATCAAACAACCAATAATAAGAGTGAGTGTTTTTTTGATAGTTTTAACATCCTTAATCACAATTTTTAATTTAACTAATGAACAAAAAATAATGCCATTAAAAGAAAGCTATCGCGGTATTATTGGCGGTCCTTTTACTCAAAAAACATTAGCAACTATTAATGGAGATTCTATAAAATCTATCGCTTTAGCCGCTAATAATCAAACTATTTCTACAAGCAACGCCCAATCACCAACTTCTGAAACATCCGAAACTAAAATTTATTATCTTATAGACAACAATAGTCTTTTAAATCCCAATCCCATTTTGACAAGTATAAAAACAGAGCAAAATGGGATTTTGATTTATAAAGTTCAAAAAGGAGATACTTTATTAAGTATCGCTTCGGAATATGGCGTTAGTTTAAATACTATTCGTTGGGCTAATAATCTTAAAGGTGAAAAAATTATTCCGGGTGAAGAATTAATAATTTTACCTGTTTCCGGCGTTCTCCACGAAATAAAAGCTGGTGATACAATAGAAAAAATTGCCAAAACTTATTCCGCCGAAGCCGAAAAAATTATTTCTTATAATAATTTAAATACTAATGCCTTGCAACCGGGTCAAAAAATTATTATTCCAGAAGGTAAAATTTCTTCTAATCAACAAAAAAATAATTCTAATAAATCATCTTCTTCTTTGCCAGATTATCCTTATTATTATGTAATTCCTACTACTGGCTTTAATTGGGGCACTCTTCATTCAAATAATGGTGTGGATATTGCTAATCGTTGTAATACACCAATAATGGCTGCTGCCGAAGGATTGGTTATAGCTGTTGGCCGGGATAATGGTGGATACGGTAATTTTATTAAAATTCAACATCCTAATAATACTGAAACTTTATATGCTCATTTAAATAAAGTTTCCGTTTCTGAGGGAGATTATGTTAATCAAGGACAATTAATTGGTTTGATGGGCAATACTGGTTATGTTATTGGCAATTCTGGTTGCCATCTTCATTTTGAAGTTCATAACGCCAAAAATCCTTTTGTTAAATAAATTTATATTATCTGATAGTTGTCTAAAACCGCTAAAAGCGGTTTTTTATTAAATAAAACCAGCTAAAAAATTAAATAGGATAATAAATAGTAGAGGCGGTGGATTTTTGAAAAAAATCCACCGCCTCTTATTAAATCCCTCACTATTAATACTTACCTACCTTATTTAATTTAATTCTAATAAATTATAACTAATTTTCTGTCTTAATTCGATAATGTAAAGCTTCGGCTACATGCTCACTTTTAATGTTTTCTGAATTATCTAAATCAGCAATTGTTCGAGCAACTTTTAAAATTTTATAGTAACTTCGCGCTGATAAATAAAAACTTTCAATGGCTTTTTTAAGTAACGCTTCTGCTTCTTTTTCTAATTGACAAAATTCTTCCGCTTCTTTTGACGTCATTTCACTATTGGTATAAATTTCTTTATTCAAAGAAAGAAAGCGTTCTTTCTGAATTTCTCTAGCTTTTTCTATCCATTCTCTAATTTGAACAGAAGATTCACTTTTTTCTTCTGATTTCAAATCATCATATTTTACCCGTGGTAATTCCACCTGAATATCAATTCTATCCAATAAAGGTCCGGATATTTTTTTCTGATAACGCAAAATTTCGCCGGGAGCGCAACGACATTCTTTTTCCGGATCACCATAATAACCACAAGGACATGGATTCATAGCGGCTACCAAAATAAACCGAGCGGGAAAAGTTAAGCTACCCTGAACTCGACTAACTGTTATTTCTCCTTCTTCTAATGGTTGCCTCAAACTTTCTAAAACATCTCTATTAAATTCCGGAAGCTCATCCATAAACAATACTCCTCGATGAGCTAAACTAATTTCTCCGGGCTTTGGCCAAGAACCACCACCAACTAAAGCAACTTTTGAAGCAGTATGATGGGGCGAACGATAGGGTCTTAAAACAATTAAAGGATTATCTTCAGATGTTAATCCACAAACACTATGAATTTTTGTCACTTCTATAGCTTCGTTTAAGGACATTTTAGGTAAAATCGAAGGAAGCGCTTTGGCGAGCATACTCTTACCCGAACCCGGCGAACCAATCATTAAAATATTATGTCCACCAGCCGCGGCAATTTCCAAAGCTCTTTTGGCTTGTTTTTGTCCTTTAATATCAGAAAAATCAACACTATAATTTTCCCCTCCAAAATTTTCTAAATTTTCTTCCACAATAGAATTAATTTCTTTTTTTCCTTCTAAATATTCAACAACTTCTTTTAAATCTTTACAACCAATAATTTTAATTCCTTTAACTACGGCTGCTTCTTTAGCATTTTTAGCTGGCAAAATTACTTCTTCAAATTTATTTTTAGCCATTAAAACACTAGGCAAAACTCCCGCTACTGGTCTTAAACTACCATCAAGCGCTAATTCACCCAAAAATAATTTGTTTTTAGTTGAAAAATTTTTTATTTGATTAGAACATAAAAGATAGCCAATAGCAATGGCTAAATCATAAATTGAACCTTCTTTTTTTAAATCAGCTGGAGCTAAATTAACCGTAATTTTTCTATTTTGTCTTGAAGGAGCAACGGCTCCACTATTTTTTATTGCTGAAGAAACTCTGTCTTTTGCTTCATTAACAGCTTTATCAGCTAATCCCACAATATTAAAATTATGAAGACCGGGACCTAAATCAACCTCCACTTCAATGGGTTGAGCTTTAATTCCAATTACGGCCGCAGAATACACTTTGGCAGGCATAAAAAAATATTTAGGCAGTTTTTTTATTTTTCTTTTTAATACACTTCGTACAAATTTGAGCTGCCGGCTCAATTTTTAATCTTTCAATTTCAATTAATTCGCCGCATTCTTCACAAATTCCATAAGTACCTTTTTTAATTCTTTCTAAAGCTTGCTCAATGCGGTATAAATTATTTTCCCACACTGATTTTAAAGATAATAAATTATTTAATTCCTCCACCTCGTCGGCTTCAACCGATGAATCTTCTAAAGCCATAAAATCTGGCGTTTTAATTGCCATGTTTTTTTCTTGAGAATTCAATTCATTTATTTTATCTTCTAATTCTTTTTTTTCTTTTTCTAATAAATCCTGAAATTCTTTCAGATTTTTTTTATCCATTTTTTTCTTTTTAGAAAAAATTGTTATGCTCATATATACAAATTTTTATTTTTTGACTTCTTTTATGATTGCCTCAAATATTTGAGGTTGTTTTTCAGCTAACTCCGCTAACATTTTTCGATTAATAGCAATATCATTCTTTTTTAATAAATTAATAAATTCGTTATATTTTAATCCTAATTGATTGGCAGCGGCTTTAATTTTCACTTGCCATAGTTGTCGAAAATCTCGCTTTTTATTTTTTCGCCCTACAAAAGAACGACTTTGCGCATGAAGAAGAGCTTCTTTAGCGGCTCGTTCTTTTGATTTTCTACCCCATTTAAATCCTTTGGTTTTTTTAAGAGTTTTTTCTCTTTTTTTGTGAGCAACAACTCCTCTTTTTACTCTAACCATATTAATAAAATTAATTCGACATTGATTTAATATTTAAATACAAATGCCTTTATAAAAATTTTTTATTTTTCGTAAGGAAGAAAAGCTTTTATTGCTTTCTTATCTACCTTATTAATCATTTTCGACTTTCTTTTATCTTGATTATTACGTCCAGATAATTTGGATTTAAAATGATTTTGTTTAATTGGCCGGTGTAAAAGTTTTTTACCTTTGGTAGTTGTTTTTATTCTTTTTTGCACCGATTTTTTTGTTTTAAGCATATTAATTAATAATTATCGTTAAACCGCGTGGATTGTTTTTAATATCTTGGACTATTTTATATGGATTTTTAATAAAGGTCAAAAATTCTTTTAATTTATTTTCCGCTAATTCTTTGTGCCCCTTTTCTCTACCTTTCAATACTAATTCTATTTGAACCCTCAAACCTTCTTTCAAAAAATCTTCTGCCTGACGGGCTTTTATTTCCATATCGTGCTTGCCAATATTAAAGCTTAAACGAATATGTTTCATTTCATCACTTCGCTCTTTTATTCTTTGTTTTCGCTCTGCCTTTTCTTGTTGATATAAAAGTTTGCTATAATCACAAATTCTTACTACTGGTGGATTAATTTTTGCCACAATTTCCACTAAATCTAATTTTTTTTCCTGAGATAAATTTAATGCTTTTTCTATTGGCATCACCCCTAAATTTTCTCCTCTTTCATCAATAACTCTTACTTCTTTAGCCTTTATTTGATTGTTGATATTATGTCTTTTTAAAATTTTTTTTTAAAAAATAATCGACTGCTTTATTAAATTTATTTTATTTAAAACATTTATTTTCATGATATATATCATGTGTTGTGGAGATGGCGGGAATTGAACCCGCGTCAACGAAAAAATTAATTTTTGAGCTTTCCAGATAAAGCCAATTTATTGTTAGGATTAATATTAAAAATTGGCAAAATTATTAACCCCTGTCTTTGATTTTAGTCGCTCCTTTTAGTCAAAGACAACCAAAAAAAGAGTCAAGCTCGATAAATATGACACCCGCCTAACCTATCGAGCATTGGTTATTTGGATGCTAGCTAAGCTAAAGCAAAAGCTAGATTTTTATTTGAGTTGGCAATTTTTATTGCCCGTTGATTTACGAGGTAACGGCTCCTCGATCTGACTCAAAAATATTTTTTCGTTTCGAGGCCTATCATCCCCTTTTAATATTAATATGCTTTTATATTTTTTTCAATTTCTTTTCTGATCTCTCTTTTTTTAATTACTTCTCTTTTATCAACTTTTCGTCTTATTCGGCCTAATTTTAATTCTACTTTAATTTTATTTTTTTTCAAGTAAATAGCCGTGGGAATAATCATTAAATGTTCGCTTTTTGTTTTGCCTATTAAATAATTTAATTCTTTTTTATGAAGAAGTAGTTTTCTACTTCTATTAGAGTCATAGTTGTCTGGCGCATTAGCTAATTGCCAAGGCGGAATTGAAGCATTAATTAAATATAATTCTCCATTATAAAATTGGGCCGAGGCGCCATCTAATGAAATCAATCCGTTTTTTACGGACTTTACTTCACATCCTAATAATTGAATACCAGCTTCAAATTTTTCTAAAAATTCATAATTAAATTCGGCTTTTCTGTTTTTAATTAAAATTTTCATTTTTATTCTCCTTTAATAACGGCCAATGGTTTAAGTTGAATTACTTTGGATGATAAACCACTTTCACAAACTACTTCAACAACTTCATCAATATTTTTATAAGCTTGAGGCGCTTCTTCGGCTAAACCTCTTAAACTATCACATTTTATTAAAATATTTTTATTTTTTAAATCATCAATAATTTCTTGGGATGATAAATTTTTTGTTGCCGAAGTCCGTGACATTTTTCGACCAGCGCCATGACAAGTTGAATACCAGCTTTCTTTACCGCTTTCCTTGCCAATTAAAATATAAGAAAAAGAACCCATACTACCGGGAATAAGAACTGGCTGTCCAATCAAACGATATTTTTCAGGAATTTCTAAATGACCCTTGGGAAAAGCTCGTGTTGCTCCTTTACGATGAATAATTAAAACTTCTTTTTGCCCATTAATTTCGTATTCTTCTAATTTGGCAATATTGTGAGCAACATCATAAAGAAGTTTCAAATTATTATTTTCTCCTAAAACTTTTTTCCAAACTTGACGAATATAATAAGTAATCATTTGTCGATTAGCCCAAGCAAAATTAGCTGCGGCACTCATTGCGCTAAAATAATCTTGTCCTTCTTTGCTTTTAAAAGGCGCGCAAGCTAATTCGCGATCAGCTAATTTAATATCATATTTTAGCATTGAACGCATCATAATTTGAATATAATCCGTAGCTATTTGATGACCTAAACCTCGTGATCCAGTATGAATCATTATTACTATCTGATTTTCAAAAATACCCATCTTTTCGGCTAATTCTTTATCAAAAATTTTATTTACCTTTTGGATTTCTAAAAAATGATTACCACTGCCCAAAGTGCCTAATTGATCTTCCCCTCGTTTTTTGGCTTTTAAAGAAACAAGGTTAGCATCAGATTTAGCCAAACACCCAAAAGATTCGCAATATTCAAAATCTTCTTTTTGCCCATAACCATCTTCTATTAATTTTTTAGATCCGCCCTCAAGAATTTTAATTAAATCTTTTTGACTAATTTTTATTTTCTGTCCTTTTCCCAAACCCGAAGGAATAACTTTAGAAATTTCCGTCGCTAAACGATTCAAAAAATCTTCATTAATATCAAAAGAAGAAATATCAGATAATAAAATTCGCATACCACAATTGATATCATAACCAACTCCACCGGGAGAAATAACACCATTATCGGCTGAAATAGCTGCTACTCCACCAATAGGAAAACCATAACCTTCATGAATATCAGGCATAGCTAAACTATAATTTATTATCCCCGGCAAACTTGCAACATTAATTAATTGATTAATTGAATGGTCGCGAAAAACTTCTTCTAACATTTTTTCTGAAGCATAAATTCGCGCCGGCACTCGCATTGCCGAATTAAAACTTTGAGGAATTTCCCATAAAAAATCATTAATTTTAACTAAATCCTGTTTGTTCATAGATTAAATTTATTATACGATAAATATCTCAAATCTCAAATTTTAAAACAATTAAAAAAGAGTAAAATAATGACGAAAAGTGATGGCGTGGTAAGGTGGTGGCGGCGAAATTCTTTTAGAATTTCGCCGCCATTTAATTAAATATTTTTAAAATAAGTATTTATTAGTCTAATTTTTAAAATCAGCAATCATTACTGTGGATGGGATTCTTCCCTGCCCGCCGTAGGCGGGGCTTCACTCAGAATGACTGCTGTTTTTCAATGTCATCCTGAACGTAGTGAAGGATCCCTCGGCTTTTAGCACAATGATACTTGATTTAGTTTAACTCAATAACTTCTGGCTGAATTTGTGAAGCGAGCGGGCATGGTTTCATTCTTTTTGATTCAAAAAGAATGAAGAGCGAGCCCTGCCTGCCGGCAGGCAGGGAACAATTCAGTAAGTGAGCACGCTGGGCAAAAACGTAGCCAGAAGTTATTGAGTTAAACTAGTGCAGTTGGCGGCGAAGGCCAAAGGCCTTCGCCGCCAACTTACCATCGCATTGTTATTACTTTACATCATCCTAAAAACGCAATCCAAAAAATTCCCCAGATTTTAGCAATAAAAAAGATAATATTAAAAATTTGAGATTTAAATTTTATTTTGTATAATATTTTTATGCCTGAATTAGATAAAAACTATAATCATTTAAATGTTGAACAAAAAAGATACAAACAATGGGAAGAATCTGGCTTTTTTAATCCAGATAAATTACCAACCAAAAACAAAAAACCCTTTTCTATTATTATGCCACCGCCCAATGCCAACGGCTCACTTCACTTGGGTCATGCTTTAACCATAGCCATCGAAGATACAATAATTCGTTATAAACGAATGCGAGGTTATAAAACATTGTGGCTGCCGGGCGCTGATCATGCTGGTTTTGAAACTCAAGTAGTTTTTGAAAAAAAATTAGAGAAAGAAGGAACAAGCCGTTTTGAAATTCTAAAAGAAAAAAATGGCCGAGAAAAACTTTATCAAATGATTTGGGATTTTACTCAAAAAAACAAATTGCAAATGGAAGAACAAATTAAAAAACTTGGCGCTTCCTGTGATTGGAGTAGAGAAAAATTTACTCTTGATCCATCAATTATAAAAATAGTTTATGAAACTTTTAAAAAAATGTATGATGATGGATTGATTTATCGAGATTATCGAATTGTTAATTGGTGTCCTAAACATCAAACGGCTCTTTCTGATTTAGAAATTAATTGGGAAGAAAGAAATGATAAATTATATTATGTAAAATATTATTTAGAAAATGATCCTAAAAAATTCATTACTGTTGCTACCACAAGACCAGAAACAATTCCGGGTGATTTTGCTATTGCTGTCCATCCTCAAAACAAACTATATAAAAATTTTATCGGCCAATTTGTTATCAATCCGTTAATTCACAATCGGAAAAATTATGATGATAAAATCAAAGTAATTAGCGACCCATTAGTAGATAAAGATTTTGGTACCGGCGCTCTAAAAATAACACCAGCTCATGATGCTGTTGATTTTGAAATTGGCAAAAAACACAATCTGCCATTAGATTATCAAATTATTGACTGGAATGGCAAAATGAATAATTTAGCTGGCGAATTAGAAGGATTAAAAGTAATGGAAGCGCGAGAAAAAGCAATAGAAATTTTACAAAAAACTGGCGCTTTGGAAAAAATTGAAGATTACACTCACCAAGTTTCCGTTTGTTATAAATGCAAAACTACCATTGAACCATTACCAAGGGCTCAATGGTTTATAAAAATGACTGCTAAACCAAAAAGCGGCAACAAATCTTTAAAAGATTTAGCCATTGAAGCAGTAAAAACAAAAAAAGTAGTTTTTGTTAGTAAAAAATTTGAAAAAGTTTTTTATCATTGGATGGAAAATATTCGCGATTGGAATATTTCTCGTCAAATTATTTGGGGTATTCCTATTCCTATTTATTATTGCGAAAATTGCGGTAAAGAAATTGTTTATATTAAAAATGGTCAACCTAAAAAATGTCCTCATTGTAATCATTCTAAATTTATTAAAGAAACCGATGTTTTTGACACTTGGTTCTCTTCTGGTCAATGGCCATATGCAACTTTAAATTATCCTAACGGAAAAGATTTTAAAAATTTTTATCCTACAGATGTAATGGAAACGGGTTGGGATATTTTGTTTTTCTGGGTGGCACGAATGATTATGTTTGGAATGTATAACACAAAAAAAACGCCTTTTAAATATATTTATCTTCATGGATTAATTCGTGATAAAGATCGCCAAAAAATGTCTAAATCAAAAAATAACGTTATTGATCCCTTAGGTATTATTGATTTATACGGAGCCGATGCTTTAAGATTTTCTTTAATTGTTGGCAATGCGCCCGGCAATGATCCGATAATTTCGGAAGAAAAAATTCGTGGCTATCGTAATTTTACCAATAAAATTTGGAATGCTAGCCGATTTGTTTTAATGAACTTAAATGATTTTGATAATAAAACTACACCTTTATTATCTAAAAATGATAAAGAAATTTTAAAAGATTTAAAAAATTTAATTAAAGATGTAACGAAGGATATGGATAATTTTAATTTTCATATTGCTTCAGAAAAACTTTATCAATATTTCTGGCATGTTTTTGCTGATAAAATTATTGAACAAAATAAAGAGCGTCTTCAAAACAAAAAAGAACGCGCTACTGCCCAATATCTTTTAATCACCGTTTTGGAAACATCATTAAAAACGCTTCATCCATTTATGCCTTACATTACCGAAGAAATTTATCAAATGATTCCTACTAAAAATAAAAAGAAGTTTTTAATGATTGAAGATTGGCCTCAAAAAATATGATTTCTGGTTTTGCTTATCTTTTTTTTCTTATTGTTTTAGCCATTACACCAAGTTTGATTTGGCTTAATTATTATTTAAAAAAAGATCATCGCCCCGAACCTCAACACAAATTAATTATCACTTTTGTGATGGGAATTTTAATAACAATATTTGTTGGTTTTTTAGAACTAGTTATTAATAAAACCAATTTTTATAAAACGTTAGATAATGAAACAAGGATTATTGTTTTTTTATTATTATTTCCTTTATTAGAAGAAATAGGAAAATTTTTAGCCACTTTTTTAAGCACTCGAAAGAATCCCTTTTTCAAAGACGAAACCACCGACCCAATTATTTATGCTATTGTGGCTGGATTAGGTTTTGCTGCCGCTGAAAATCTTAAAGTTTGTTTTTCTGTTCTTCAAGAAAATTTCATTATCATTAATTGGAATAACATCTTTTCTTTCACAATTTCTTCGCCCGTTATAAATACTTTAATTATTACTATTTTTATTCGTTTTCTAACTGCTGTTTTTCTTCATGCTAATTCCTCGGCTATATTTGGTTATTTTTGGGCTGTCGGTCGTATTCTAAAAAAGAATAAAAAAGTTTTTATTAGTTTAATTATTTTAGGAATTATTATGGCTTCTATTTTGCATTCTTGTTATAATTATTTTATACTAAAAGTAAATGAGAATATAAATTATATATGGTATATAATTATATTATTAACCATTTCTAATTATACAATGAGTCGACTTATAAAACAGGTTCAATCCTATCAAAAAATATATGGCATTTAAATTATTTAAAAACAAAGGAGATGTTGATAATGTCGAAAAAAATATTGAGGTAAAAAATTCTTCCCTATCCTTTGAAGAAGAAAAAGAAGAAGAAGATGTTTTAAGTGGCGAAGGACAATTAATGGTAGACGTTTATCAAACTCCAACAGAAATTGTTATTAAATCAACAGTAGCCGGTGTCAATTCAGAAGATATTGATATTTCTATTGTTAATGACATGATCACAATTAAAGGAAGAAGGATTCTAGATGAAAATATAAAAAACGAAGATTATTTTTTTCAAGAATGTTATTGGGGTTCTTTTAGTCGATCAATTATTTTACCCATGGAAATTGATTCTGATCGAATTAGCGCCACCTTAAAAAATGGCATTCTAACAATTCGTCTACCTAAAATAGACAAAAATAGAGTAAAAAAGATAAGAATTAAAGCAGAATAAAATTGGAAAAAGTAAAATTAAAAAAATTAATAGCGGAAATTTTTTAGAAAATTTCCGCTATTATTTAAATTTTTTTGTGAATATTTTCTTTACTAACCAGGCTGAAAAAATACCCAACAAAATTCCTCCTAAGATATCTAAAGGATAATGAACACCAGCGGCAATCCGCGCCAAACCCATTAAAATTCCTAAAATTCCAAAAACAATACCTAATTTTTTATTTTCAAAATAAACAAAAGCAATCAAAGGAAAAATAAAAGTCATATGTCCCGAAGGAAAGGAACTGCTGATGTCATGATTTAATAATTGATTAACGGAATAAGTTAAAAATGGTCTTGGATGATAATAAAAAAATCGAATACCCTCGGTAATAATTAATCGACTCAAAACTGTTGCCAAAATTAAATCAAAAAATTTTTTCCACTTTTTTTGATAAGCAAAAAAAAGGTAAATTAATCCACCCAAAACCATAAAATAAATTAAATAATCGGCTAAAAAAATAATTATTTTATCTAACCATAAATATTTTCCGGCTAAAAAATTTATTTTTTGAAAAATTAAATAATTTAAATTATTCATTGGCAAATTGATAATAATTTTTTACAAATTCGACCATTTTAATTATATCGGCATAAATGTCTTTAGAACGAAGAGCAATAAAAGCCACCGGCCTTATCTCTTCATCAAAAGGAATATTAAAAATAGCTAACATTGTTTCTCTACTACCAGTAGTTATACCCATTTTTCCTCCAACAAAATTTTTATCATCATAAAATAAATTACTATTTTTAAAATTAAAAGCTGGCTCTTTATAAGAATCGTTATCAAAAATTCCTTTGGTGATATTTAAAACAAAACTCCGATTAAAATAGAGATATTTGGCTAATTGATATAAATCCAATGGCGTTGAAACGTTTTCTAATGAAGAACCATTAGGGTCAACAAAATTAGTATTTTCCATTCCAATGCTTTTTGCTTGATAATTCATTCGTTCAATGGTTTTTTCTGGTCCCAAATAAGTTGCCAAAGTAATTCCTGCTTCGTTAGAAGATTCAATTAAAAGCAAAGACAATAAATCTAAAATAGAAATTTTTTGACCAACCTTTAAACGAGGTACAGATGTAAATACTAAAGCATCTGATGGCACAGAAATAAAGCGCTCAATATTAGTATAATCAAGAACTACCAAACTAGTAATTAATTTAGTAATTGAAGCAATAGGCATAGTTTGATTTCTATTTTTTTCCAAAAAAACAAAATTATTTTTTAAATCAGCTACCATATAAGCTTCAGCTGTTAATTCAGGAATTTTATATTGATAAGTAGATTTTTCTACATCAAAAGCTTTTTTAAAAACCAAAACCGGCATCCCCACCGAAACCAAATCATAAATTTCTTTAGCATCTTCATCCGCTAATCGAATACAACCACCAGAATATTGAGAAGAAACTTTTTTCCCATTAGGATAATAGGGCTGACCATGAATTAAAAAATTTCCCTCAAAAACTAAACTATAAGGCATATAAACTCCACCGAAACTTGAGTAAGCATTTGGATGTTTTGCTTCTATTTTGTAAAGACCAACTGGTGTTTCCCACCACGATCCTTCTCTTCCCTTGGTAGTAATATTAACTTCTTTTATTTTTTCTCCATTTTCAAAAACAGCTAATTTCATTTGATCTAAATCCGCCTCAACAAAATCAATTTTATTTTCTTTAAATTGCTTTAAAACATTATTAAAAAAATTAACATCTCCCAATTGAGGCCAACTTCCATATTGAAATTCTATCTGATTATTATCATCTAAAGAATTAATAGTAATTGAATAATTTTTAATTTCTTCTCTGGGGATAAAATAAATTAAAACAATTATTAGTATTGTTAAAAAAATCATTAAAAAAAGCCATCCAATAGGTATTTTTTTTGAAAATTCCACCATCAAAACAATAATTTATCCGACTTTCAAAATTATAATTCCTTATTTAATTATTATACTCTTTATTTTTAATAATCAAACTTCGAAATGATCTAATTAAATTAAAAAATCAATAAATTCAATTTTGAATAAATTTTATACTGAAATTTTATGTTATTAAATATCTAAAAACATATTAAAATACGATACAGTAAATGAGACCAATTAAAAATTGGACATCAAAAAATTATAAAGAAATTATTAATTCACCAGAATAAAATTAAAAAATTTTTTCGCTGTTGTTTGGAAATTATTTAGAAAGAATTTTAGATAACCAACCAAATAAACTAAATCCTTTTTGGCTTGTTTCTAAAAAATTTTCAATTTCCAAATTAATTTGTTCTAATACTTGAATTTGCTGATTTAAATTTTGTATATCATTTTGCTCATTAATCTGATTTTTAATCTGATTTAATTGATTAATTTGCTCTCTATTTTGTTCTAATATTGTTTTAGCTTTATTTATTTCATTGTAATTTGGTCCAACAAAAAATTTAACAAACTTGCTTCGATTTTGAATTTGTTGTAAACTTTTTTCCAATTCCTCCTGATTTTGTACTTGACTCTGAGCAATAATTCTTACTTGCTGACCAATTCCGCCATTTCTATCTGCTATTTGTAACAATTCTTGTACAGTGTTAGCCACTTCGCTTTTTCTTTGTTCTGTTGCTATTACATCCCTATTTTTATTTTGAGATTTTTCTTCATCCGTTTCTATTTGATTACCTATTTCGTTTTGGTTTTGTTCTCTTGTTTGAATTTGATTTTGAACTTCATTTTGATCTTTTATTTGATTCTGCTTTTGAATTTGATCAATAGTTCTTGTCTCATTTTGCAAGTTTGGTTGTGCTTGTGATTTAATTTCTACTTCAATTTTTTCCACATAATTATTTGTTTCGCTTTGATTTTGCTCACTATTTTGTATTTGCTGTTGATTTTGATTATCATTTTCAGTAGTTTTCGTATTATTGCCTTGAGCGCCAGCATAAATATTATTAGTAAAAATAATCGCCATTGCTAATATAGTAATTATTAAAATTTTATTTTTCATATTTTTTATTAAAATTTCATTAAAAAATTCGACTTTTTATATTATAATAATATTATAATCAATAATAAAAATTATAAAAGTTAAAGCGGTACCTTTTGGATAAAATCTTCACCCTTATTAATTAATTTTTGACTTTTTGGTTATTAATATTATAGCCTATTTCACCTGTTGGATTAATCTTACTAATTTTTGACCATCAATTAATTCAATCGGTTTATCTTGAGCAAAATAATCGGCTTCGCTAGTAAAAACATTAGTTGTAATAAAAATTCCTTTACCTTTCGCTGTATGATCCACTAAAACCCCATAAAATTCTCTTATATCTTTTACATCAACTTTTGAAGTAATATACTTTTTACATTGAATATAATGCTTTATATTATTCTTTTCCGCTATCACATCAACTCCACCATCATAACCGCCGCCAACTCTTTCCGTTTTATATCCTAATTTTGAATATAAGGAAGCAATATATTCCTCAAACTCCTCTGGATTTAAACTTCTTAACCAATGTAATAACTCAATATCACTACGATATTTTAAACCAGCATTCAATTTCTTTTTAGTTTTAATATCTTCTAATAAACTAGGAAGAAGTCTATCAAATATTATTTCTAAACCAATAACAATTCCTAATAATATAAAGATTGGACGAAACATAGAGCCAAGTTCTGACATATTTTATTTTTTAATAAATTTTCCGACTTTACTTTTTGCTTGTTCTAATAATTCTTTTGCTTTTTTGTGATCTTCGTGAGATTTTTGAACTAAATCTGCGTTTTTTGTTAAGAAATTTATAATTCTAAATCTTTCCAATTACTAAAATCATTTTTTAATTCTTTTGAAGTCTTGTCAAAATAAACCCAGCGTCCGCGATAATTTCGTTCAGTATTGGTAACTATTCCACCAAAAAGATTTTTACCTTTTTTATTTTCGTTTTGAATGTATTTATACAATCCGTCAATTTTTGGTCCTGCAATCTGTTTTGTAAATCCGGCCTTAGTGTCAAACAAACCAATTCTTCCGTCTTTCAACTTCACAATAAAATCAACATAAAAAGGTTTTTCTTCTCCGTTGTTATAACGAACGGCAAAAAATGTTGCGTCTCTGTCGCCATTTTTAAACCACCACTCAACTTTTTCCGATTTTTCCAAAAAATCAATAAAAGCCGTTTCCGGTTTCCATTTCCCGTCGCTAAAGAATGGTTGCATAATTGATTTTTTGACGCTCACTTCCGAATATTCTCTGCCGTAAGGTAAAGATTCTGGAATATTCCAATTTTCTACATCAACCATTTCACTTTCTCTTTTTACCACTTCCATTTGATATTTTTCTTTTGCCTTGTTTATAACATTAACAAAATGCTGAGAATTTTTATCACTCAAAACAATCTGGACAATTTCTTCCCACACATCGCCGTACCACATTTTTAATTCTTGCTCAAAAAATTTATAGATTGACTCTTTCACTCTACCGACAGATCTGTCTTCGGGATAGAAAGGGGTTAAATTATTTCTTACAAAAAAGTCAAACAATTTCTGCATATCAAAACCGCTTGCTTTTATCTCTTTGTCACCGATAATCTTTGCCCCAGCCAAAGCATCAACATCCTCGGCTTTATAATCAGATATAATTTTTAGGTCAAATTTTTTCGCTTTAATATCAATCTGTTTCTTTAAATTGTATTCTTTTGCTTGCTTCAAAAATATCTCTATAAAAAGTGGCGACAATCTTGTTTTTTCGCGGTGTCTCTTTGGATAGCACGAAAGCAAACTTAATTTAGGATCAAAACTCCTTTTGCTTGTGTAAATAGTGATGTAATCTTTGGCAATATCTTCCTGAATTTCTATATTATCCAGGTTAGTATAAACATAGCCGTAATTCAAAATTTCGTTTCCGTAATGGCCTTTATCCGGCTCTGGCATTCGCATAATTCTGCCGACTGTTTGGATTGAAAAAATGGGGCTGTGCCACTGCCTAAACAAAACTAAAATCTGCGCTCGCGGGCAATCCCAGCCCAAAGCGATTGCCTGCTTAAAAATCAAAACTTCAACTTCGCTGTCCTGCCTCTCAACATTTTCTTTATTAACATGCTCTCCTGAAAGCCAAATGGCCAGTTTATTATTGCCTTTTTCTGTTGAAATTTTGTATTTATTCTTCAAAATACTTTCCACTCTTTCCCTTATTCTGTCTTCCAAACTTGTTTTCCTATCCGGCAATTGAATTAAAACCAAAGGATTAACATTAACCCCTTCTTTTTGAAATTCCTTTACCAATTCCTGTCTCTTTTTCATCGCCGCATCTATAACCAATTCTTCACTACCACCGCTTAATTTTTGCGTCTGGATTTTTCCTTGAGTTAAAAAATTATCAAAGTCATCGTTTAAGATAACTGCCTTTTTAATCATTCCTTCCTTTTTGACATCGTCTAATTGAACAAATACTTTTTCATCTTCATCAGTAATAGTTGCTGGTGTTGCCGTAACCTCAATTGTTAATTTTGGGCCAATCATCTGAATTAACCCATGTGAAATTTCGGTGGTGGCATGATGATGTGCTTCGTCAATGATCAAAATTATTTCCCTGCCATCTTCTTTTGTTCTCTCCAAAACCTTTGACAAGTTAAAATCCTGCTCGTTGTCGCGAATATAAACATTATCTGCCCTATTTATACTTTCCCAATTGAAAAACAAAATTTCATTTTCGCTTATTTTTCTATCGTCCAAATCCTCAAAATAGGAACACTTTAACGCTCGGCTCGTTTCAAAATAATTTTCTAACTTTTCTCGGCTTTGTATGTGTAGTTGCCTTGGAGCCGTCCAAATAAAACCTAATGATTGCCTAACTTCTCTATCATCAACCAACTGCTTCAAAAATTCCGCCATCATTATTGTTTTTCCTGAACCGGTCGGCGACTTGAAAACCAATTTTTTACTACCTGAATAACCCAAAAGTCTTTTAGCTTTGGTTAATAACTCATCTATTGCGTTTTCTTGGTAAATTTTTAATTGCATAGTTAGTTCCCTAAAAACTTATTTACATTTCCCAAACAATCTTTAATTTCCTTATTTAAGCTATTTTTATCTAGTTCATCAATCTTTTTAAGCATTTCGTACAATTTTTCACTTCCAATAAGATTTTCAAATGAAGTTGTGAAAGAAAAAACTTTGTCTTTAAGGGATAATTCTTCAATTAAATTATTTTTTCCATTTCCATCTTGGTCATATACAATAAAAAAATCTATGCCGTAGGCTAAACAAATAGTCTGATAAAAATGTATATTGTCCTTGCCTACGCAGTACCTTATCGTCAGTTTTGAAAAATCAAAGTCTGACTTATTCGCTAGTGCCGCTAAGCCATATTTATCGTTTGGCCCCTCAACCAATAAGCATTTTTCACAAAACAAAATTTCGTTGTCTTCTCTGCGAAAAATAGTTTTATCTTGGCAAAGAATTTTTATATCGTCCAAGTGTTCTCTTAATTCTTTCTCAAGATTTATACATTCGCCATATTTCTTTTTCAGCAATCCGGCATCTGGATAAATACCATTTTCGGTTAATCTCTTAATTGTTTTCCAATTTCCCAAATCTATAAAAATATCAGAGTGGGTAGAAAAAACATGTTGAAATTTCGATAATTTAATTTCGTTAAACAATTTGTATTGTAACTGTGGATGCAGGTGTAATTCAGGGTCGTCAATCAAGAAAATAATTTCTTCCTTTGATAATTCGCTTGTTAATTTCAATAAAAAATAGGCAATCACCATTAACTCGCCCGAAGCCATTCTTGATAAAGTAATAATTTTATCATTCTCTCTTAATGAAAAGAAGGCGTCATCAAAAGGTTGTCGTAGATTAAAGAGGGATATTTCAAAACTTTTAAATTTTTCTCCCAAAAATTCCTTTATCTTATCTTTTAAAGGATTTATTATTTGGGATTGTTTTGGGTCTTCGACCTTGTTAATGATAAAAGAGTAAATGTCTTCCCATTTTTTAACATAATCATTTCTTTCGCTTGCTTTATAATCTTTGAAAAATCTCCAGTTGAGCTCGTCCAGAATTTTTTGAAAAGTTGTAAAATAACCGGGCCTTAAATCCTTATCTCTTTCTTTTGAAAAATAAAAAATTCTGGGAAAATTTTCTAAACTATCTTGTCCGTAAATTTCAAGTAGCCGACCTTGAATTTCTTTAAACTCATTATTCTTTTTTACCCAATACTCGTAATTATTCGTTTTAGTATTTAGTTGAACTTTTAACGGCACATAATTAGTAGAGGACAAAGAGGGCTTTAATTCATCGTACTTTTGATAGCATTCGGGAATAGCAATGTGTGTTGTAGTAAAAATCGTTGAGAATGCCTTGCCCGGCGAAGATTTATCGCGGTATTTAGCGACAAATTTAATCTTTTTTGACGGCAATTTTATCCAATCAGCAATTTTCAAAAAGAAATAATTATCAAACTCCACTTCAATTTCTATCGGTTCAGTATCGGAATTAAAATCGTCTGGCTTTATCTTGCTTTCGGTAAAAGAAAAACTGGTTGCCAAATTTATCGCCTCTAAAATACTGGTTTTGCCGGTTCCATTTTTGCCGACCAAAGTTGTGTAATTTTCCTCAAACTCAATAGTCGTAGAATTTTTGAACGCCCTAAAGTTTTTGATTGTTACCTTTTTTATCTTCATAATCTTTACTTAAAAATTCTCCTATAAACCCTCAAAATTGCTTCGGGTATGGGGGATAATTGAACTTTTTGTTTTACATCCTCAAACTCATCGTCAAAAGTTTCATCGCCCAAAGAAAAGACATAGACGCTGAATTTTTCTTTAATATCCTTAACCGCTTTCTTGAAAGCTTGGATTGCGGTTTGGTCCCAAATAATGCCAGTATAATGGCTTGAATTTTTGAAAATTTTAAATCTTTCGTTATCTATTACCTTTTCAAAAGTTCCTTCCTTTACGCAAAGCATTTCTGTTGCTTGTTGAGTAAGTTTAATTTTATTTCTATCTGTTGGCTCATCGTAATCAACAAAATCAGTTTTGAAGTATTTTAAATTTCCTCCTAAAGCTTCCACCCATTCGCCTTTTAAATTTTTATATCCCTCAATAACTTTTTTTATTCTTGGATAACAAACATCAGTACAGATATTATTTTCATTGTTAGTACAAAGAATAAAGTGCCGATTGCCACCGTCTTCTTTGTTAAGTTCTAAAACGGCATGGCCAGTTGTGCCTGAACCAGCAAAGAAATCAAGTATTATTGAATTAGTATTTGTTGTTATTTTTAAAATATCTTCCACGGCATATAATGATTTGGGGTAATTAAAAGTAGTTTTTCCCAATATATCTTTCAAAAGATTGGTTCCATGAAACTCAGATTGATATCTCTTGTCGGTCCAGACATTTTTAAATACTTGCTGTTCTCTATATTTGTGAAATATCTGAATCCTGCCTCTTTCATATTGCGCGACAAAATAACCTTTTTCCTGATTGCGGATATCAAATGTTCTAGGAAGTGTTTTCCATGTCATTTCTTGTCCATCAGCGGTAATGGGTAAAACTTCGTGATATCCTTTCTTTCTTTTCAGGGTCATTTTTTGCAAATCAGCACTAACATAGATTGGATAATAAAAATTTGGTTTCATTTTTCTTGATGAGTGTGTTCTCGCTCTCATAAAATTCGTTAATCTATAATAACCCTTGTCATCTCTCAAATTAAATGTTTGCTTAACTTCATCATCGATCGCAATGTCTCTAAATTTTGCCTTTGATACGTTCCTTGCGTATACCAACATAAACTCACTATTAAATGAAAAGAAGTTTGCAAGATTTCTTCCTTTCGGATTATGAACCACGGTAACAAGTCCAACCCTATTATTTTCTCCCAGTATTTCGTCACAGATGCTACCGAGATTAAAAATCTCATTATGGTCTATCGTAACTATTAAAAAGCCACTATCTTTTAGTAATTGTTTCGCCAATCGCAATCTTTTTTCCATAAAGGCAATCCACTTACTGTGTCTAAATGCATCTTCAATATCGACATAATCGTTATTATATTTCCAATCTCTTGCTCCGGTGTTATACGGCGGGTCAATATAAATGACATCAACTTTTTTCGCGTGGGTATAATTCAAAACCGAAAGGGCGTGATAATTATCGCCCTCAATTAGTAAATTTACCGGCTTGTCTTTATCGGTGGTTATTTCTTTATTCTTTACTTCTTTCAGCACCGGCAGTTTTTCTTTACACATCTCAACAACTTCTTCAGGCTTATCCTCCCAAACCAAGCCATATTTTTTTCTTTTCTTCAATTCCTTTTTCAGTCGTTCAATCTCGGCGTTTAATTTTTCGATTTCTAATTTTTTATTCATATTATTACCTGTGGATAATTATTGATTGATTTAATAAATTTATGTGCTATACTTTAATTGTAGGAGAAATCCTACTAATCACGCGGTCCCGCCAAAAGCGGGATTTTCGCTTTTTATATAAACTCTTTCACCTGTATAAAACTTACCGAAATCAATATATTTATCTTTTATATCATGCAATTCCCCAGCCACTATACCCCGCACACCAACTATACCAATTTTCTTATTTTTCACTTTCAATCGTTCTAGTGGTTCTTTCAAATCTGAATCGCCAGAAAAAAGCATAACCGCTGTTAATTTTTCAGTGTCATCCAACATATCCATTGTCATTTCCACATCAAAATTACACTTCGGTTCTTCAATAATTATTCCTGATTTTTGCAACTCATCTATCAATTCTTGAATTTTGTTTCTGACTGAACCGTCAAATAGTGTTATTGTGCGGCGTTGAAAAAACAAACCTTCATTAATCTCTTTTGTAATAAACTTCATCGATTTAGTTCTCAAAATCGCACCGGTCTTTTTAATACGATCATGGAAAGCTTCAGAATTTTTCAAATCTCTTTCGTTTTTTCCATAATAAATCTTGATCTCTTTAATGTTCGGAAAAGTGAAAAGCTGCCCAACAACATCTTCTATTCTGAATTTCCAGCCCAAGACGTCTTGCCAATGAAACATATTAGTTAAATCTAAATACGCAAAGATGGCCGTTTCTTTATTAATCCAATCCAAATAATCTTTTCTTACTATAAATTTATTTAAAATGCCTTGAGGAATATCCATACTTTTATATCAATTTTTTTTCTTTGAAACTAAAAAATTCATTTTTAGTAATAATTATATGATCAACGACTTCAATCCCTAAAATTTTACCGGATTCTACTAATCTTTTAGTTAATATTAAATCGTCTTCTGATGGTTCGGGGTCGCCTGAGGGGTGGTTATGAGCGAATATAACCGATGCGGCTTTATTTTTAATGGCTTCCCCAAATACTTCGCGTGGGTGAACAACGCTCGCATTAAGACTGCCAACTGAAATTTCCGCGATTGAATAATTTCTGCTATTAAGAGCGATGATATAAAAATGTTCTTTGTGATAGTCTTTAAGTTTACTTTTTATTAATCGATAAACTTTTTCTGGATCAGTAAGTTCTTTGCTTTTGTAAGCCGGAATTTGAGTAGAAACACGACGACCAATTTCAAAAGCGGCTTTTATTTGGGTAGCTTTTGCCAAGCCAATCCCTTTAATTGAAGACAATTCTTCAATGCTTGCTTCTGATAATTTTTGCAAACTTCCAAAATGGCTTAATAGTTTTTGAGCTGTAATGGCTACTGATTCGCCGGCAACGCCTCGCCCTAAAATAAGCTGTAATAATTCTTGGGCCGAGAGCGCTTGCTCGCCGAATTTGACTAACCGCTCGCGCGGACGCTCATCTTTTGGTAAATCGTGAATAGTAAATGATTTACTCATAATTCTATAAAACAACCTTTTTATTATGATATATAATTATTGTAATAATGTAAACTCCCACGCCAAGTTTAGTGTGGGATCAAGGGCAACATTTTTTCTTGCGCGCATTTTGCGAAGCAAAATATAAAGCCTTTTTCTCTGTTGCTCGCATCTACCTGAGGTATAAAATGATTGGCATTACCACAAAATCCGGGTGTAAAACGAAGTTTAGAGACACTATATCTTCGGCCTGCCACCTTTTGATTTCAGCTTACTATTACTAATTTTCTTCCTTTGCGGCAAATTCTTTTTCCAATTCGGGAATAACTTTTTGACAATCTCCTTTCAATATATAATCTTCATTCCCAAGGTAAGGAGGTTGGTTCAAATTAACTGCAACAATTTTTCCATTCGGATTATTTTCTTTATACCAACCAAGAAAACCCCTCTCATCACAACTTAGCCCAACTGTAATCACCACATCAATATCTTTTAGCCATTCTGGCTGAACATTTTCCTTCAACCAAGAACCAGTTAAATGTGTTGCTTTTACACCCGCTCGTTCTTGTAAATGGTCAACATTTTCAGTAAAAATTTGCGATTTTAACTTTTGAGCGAGTGTTTTGAGAGATTGATGAGCAGGTGTTGCGGGTTTTTCAAAAGCTGCTTTTATAAATTCTTCCCATGAATCAATTACGCTTTGTGGATTGGCAACAGCCTTTTTAAGTAAGTCATCTACTTTTTGAGACATTTCTATTCCTAAGTTTTTCTGTAATTGATCCATGTCGTGGACACCACTTGCTATTGAAATACCAGCCCCTGTATAAAATAAAACTTTTTTGTCTTTTAATATTTCAACTAATTGAGCTATTTCTATTTCTTTCGGTTTTGGTAACATTCTTTCTCTAATTTCATTTCTTACCATTTCATCCACTTTCTCTGAGAAAGAACTTGAAAGAACGCGAATCGCTTCATAATCTTGCTTACGATAAGCTTCAAAAGTTTGTTCAACGATTTGTGAAATTTCTTCAGGACTTAATTTTGAATGGTTTGCTAAAATTTCGCTCATAACTTGTTTATTTGCGTCATCAGCGATAAAACTATTAATCATGCCTCTTTCAAAATCTCTAGATGGTGCAACTTTATATTTTTTACTTTGACTTGGGTCAGGCTCTTCCATTTCCTCGCTCGACTCTGGGACTTCGCCATACTTCAAAACATAAACCACTTTTTCAGTTTCACCCTGCTTTCTTGTTTCTTTCGTAAATTTTTCTTTTTCTGTTTCAGTTAATTCGTCAGGTAACGAATCAAAATACTCAACCATAAAAAATGACCTGCCTTTTTTGTGGCCGAAATAATATCGTCTCGTATCAGAAGAAAAAGAAAAAGTCATTTCACTCTCGTGTTTTTTTTCTTCTTCTGGCGAAACTAATTCTGGTCCTTCAAAAAGTGCTTGCTCACCGAATTTAACTAACCGCTCGCGAGGCCGCTCGTCTTTTGGCAAATTGTGAATGTTAAATGATTCAATCATAATTCCATAAAATAACCTTTTTATTATGATATATAATTATTGTAATAATGTAAATCATTCCTTTATTTAAATAATAATCAAAAATCCGGCTTAGAAATAACTTTTTAATAAAAATCGAACTAATAAATTTAGTTTAGCTAATTAGCTTGATTAATTTTTTAACAGCTGATTTGTTTTTGATTTTTATTTTTATATTCTCTATTTATTTTTCAATTAACTAAAAATTTTTTAATTATTTTAAAATATTAAAGTTATTCTCAAAAATCAAAAGTTTTATTTTAAAAAGTTGACATTAAATTTAAATGATATACCATATAAATAGGTCGATGAAATTAATTAATCGTTTTTATTTTTTAATAAAAAATATATGAAAAAAAATATTCTTTGGATAATAATTGGTTTAGTGGTTGTTGTTGGTTTGATTTTAATTTTAACTCAAAACCAACCATCTACTGAAATTAGCGAAACAACATCTTCTCCTGAAGCAATGTTAGAAGAAACGGGGGAAATAATTCCTAAAACCCCAATAGAAATTGCTTTTGATAATGCTAAAGATGTAGAAATAGTCGGCGAAAAAGCAAAAGACATTGACGCTGTTTTAAGACCGGTTTTGCATAATGTTTTTGATGTTGTGAAAGATGACCAAACAATAAATGGAGTAAAAATGACAGAAGAATTTGGGCCAATGTTAAGTTATGTATTTAATCGCAAACTCACCGAAGTAGAAAGAGATGCAATTATAAGTGGCTTAGAACAAGCTGGCGTAGAAGTAGTAGATCAAACCGCAAGTGTTTATACTGTTAAAAAAGATAATGCAATGTGGGTAATTACTTTTTACTTGAATAACGATCAAAAATCTGGCTTAGAAATAACTTTTTAATAAAAGATATTGATTTTTCGACAAAGATAAAAAAAGCGATAACAGCAAAATTTACCGTTGTCGCCTTTTTTTGTCAAAAAATCGGCACGAGCATGATACTGAGAGAAGGCAGAAAGAATTGCCCATCTAGTCGAGTAGGATGGAATTTCGCTAAAAATACCAAAGATAAAATTTCGAGATTATTTTTAATCTCTATTTATAATTTTTAAGCTTTATGAAAATCATCGGCTCGCTCGCGCCTGTCCGCCGAAGTTTTAACGAAGGCGGAAAGCAAACAATGCGGATAGAAACGCTGAGCGGAATTGCCGCCCTGCAGGCAGCAATTAAAAATCGCACTCTACCTAGATTTTCTTCTCCGACTTTACTTCGTATCCTAAATTTTTCAGATTTCTTTGAATTTCCTCTTGAATTTTTCTATTGTTGGTCTTCTCAACTTTTAAAAGATTTTCAATTAGCGAACTCACATTTTTATTTAAAAATTTTATTTTGTATACCAGCTAGCCAATCTTTAATTCTTTTAATTATTTTACCAAAAAATTACTTTTTGTAAGAGGAGGTAACTAAGAAATTAAAACTTTGCGTTCAGACGCAAAGTTTTTCAAAAACAAAGCCCCGTCTCATGCATCAACGGGGCTTTGTTATATAAATTTAATCCTTATTTTCCTAAGAATGTATTCAGTTTAGCTCTAGTTGTTGAACCAACAAAACCAGTACCAGCAGTCAAGTCCACTGGAGCTAAAATTTCAGAAGCATATTTTTCTTGAAACTTAATCACTGCCGTCTTAGTTAAAGGACCAAAGTAAGTAGTTTCCTGACCAGAAGAACCAACACCGAAAGCAGTTAATTGAGTGTCAGGGGCAAAGTTCAAAATAATCTGTAAACACTTAACATCATCGCTAGTCATTCCTAATTTAAGATTTCTGTCAAAAGATGTAATGGTACAACCTTTGAGTTTTAATAATTCAGCTTGGAGTTGTTTGATTAAAGCCATAATTCTGGCAATTTCAGCCTTCAACTCCTCAACCGTCATTTGATTAATTGGCTTTATGACTCCTCCTCCTTTAACTATTTCTTTTGGTTTCTCGTTTAAGGCTAAAGTGGTGAAGGTTTTGTCAGTGTAAGAACCGATATTTCCAGCACTGTCTTTTGATTTTATCTGATAGTGATAAGTGGTTCCAGGAGAAAGGTTGCTCAAGGTTAAAGAATGGGATGTAACATAAGATGTTGTCTTTTTTTCCAATCCATAAGCATTGGTAGTGCCATAAACTATCCAAGAAAGTGATGTTTCGTCAGTTTTCCAGCTAATAGTGGCATTAGTATCTCCAACTGTGAGCGTAATGTCACTGATTGAAGGAGCAGTGAAATCAACCCAGTCATCACCACTCTCTTCCTCAATAACTGCCGTTAATGAAGTCATCTCCTGATTGGTATACCAAGGAGAATAATTCACATTGTTAGAAACAATAGTATCGAAATCGGGTTTTGCGCTCCCCCACCAATTCTTGGTAGCATCAAGATTGTATGCTGTATTTGCATTTTTCAAGCTATAACCAGTATTATTGGTTATTTTGTTATAATTGGCAACATTGCCAGAAGAATTTGCATCAAAGTAAACACCTGCGGCGTCTGCCGTAAAACTAACACCGTGCCAATTAATGGCAACAGTACTTATATTGTTCTGGATGGTATTTTCAATCAGAATGTTGTTATCTGCATATGCCATAGCAATACCATGACCGCAGTTAGAGATGGTGTTGCCCTTAATGGTATTGCCAACAATCTGGAGATAATTGAGATAACTAGTATCATTAGTGTATGTGAGAGTTTTACCTGACCAATTACTCGGCCATCTAGAAAGCGACCCAAGAATACCAGCTACACTTGTCTCTTTTATAGTATTACCGGAAATGGTGTTGTTCCTAGCACCTTCCATAAGAGCAATACCAACCTCTCCACCGCTGATTGTGTTATTGCTTATAGTTACGTTGGCCGGTCTGGGATCAAAACCAGTCTCACTTGCCATCTTGTCCGAGGTGTAGAGGTTAATTGCCGCCCATTCTACGCCAGTAATGGTGTTGCCGGTTACTGTGTTATTGTGTCCGGTTCTGATGTCAATACCCCATTTGTGAGCGGCGGTGCCACCGATACCTTGAGCAATAGTATTACCTGAAATAGTGTTATAGTCAGGAGACACAGTTTCAGACGCGTCCCCGCTCCATATTTGTATAGAAGTATCGGTGTTGTAGATATGATTCCCGCTTATGGTGTTATGCGACCCTTTTATTTTGATACCAAAAGTCTCAACGCCATTAGGCCCATTGATAACATTGTTGGATACTGTGTTGTAGTCGCTATATGCAGTACCTACCGAGAAGAGATTAATGGCGTCTTTATAGTTATTTGTTAGAATGTTGTTGGTGATGGTGCAAGAATCTACTCCCCAAGTAATTACAGCAGCCTGATTAGCACCATTATTCGCCATTCCAGTAATGGTAAAGCCATCCAAAGTAACCTTATCAGATGTTATCTTAACCACATAAACGCTTGGATTAGCTGCACGGATGATGGATTCGGCTCCAGTACGCCCGACAGCAGTTACACCATGTTTGACACCATTCAGCGTCAGAGATTTATTGATTATTAAATTTTCGTTATACATCCCCGCCGCCACATTGATGGTGTCACCAGTGGTGGCAGCATCAATGGCATCCTGAATTTTACCGTAGTAAGTTGTGCCGTTTATCTCAATATCATCAATGTAGGCGCCACCTGGTCCCTCCTTCGAAGCGGCACTCACATACACAACAACAGCCTTAACATTGGCACCAGTGAGAGCTATTTTTAGGTCATTAAACGTAAGGTTGTCTACTGTTGTCCCAATATTGGTAATAAAATCTGATTGGGTTTCAACATAATCCCATATCTGGTCCTTATTTTCCTCATAATCCAATATCTGGTTTTTATTTTCCTCATTAACATAAAAATCATTATCTTTGCCGTTTATGGCGTCCGCCTTTTTCCAGACAGTATCACTTCTCACTACACAGTTGGTACTGGCGCGATAATAATGTCCACCCTTTTCAAGGAATAGAGACATTTTGGGACCGACCCAAGCAGCATATGGGCTGTGTTTATACCAGAAAGATAGTGAAGTAATATCGTTTATAGTTCCGACATATGCCCTTGTGCCAACACTAGCGTAGCTATTAGCAGGAGAGTACAGTTTAACTGAGTAACTTCCAGTGTGCTTGTCGACATTTGTCCACTCTGCTGTCGCCCCAGTTCCAAAAGTCTGCGTCTCGAATGGAGCTACGAGTGTATTAGAGACCTGTGCCTCCACCTTTCCTGCATTAAAAACAAAAAAACTGCTGACGATTAAAGTTGCGGTTAAAACAAATAACGACTTTTTTGTAAAACTTTTTAAAGTTTCGTTATGAAATATTTTGTTCATAGTTTTTTAATTATTTTATGGCAATCGACTAAGTTACCATATTTTAAATTATTGCTTAATATTTAAAGTATTATATATAAATTATAACGACCATAATAATGCTGTCAAATCCCTTAGACGCACACCCCGAACAAATTGCTTCGCAATTATACGGGGCAGGCAGGAGGATTGGAATAAGCCCCTACACCAAATTTGGTGTGGGGGCAGGGGCAACACAAAATATATAAAGTGTTCTCCGTCTTGCCAAAGCGGGCAAAAATTTTTACCCCGTAGGGTCGCGAAGCGACTCCTTCGGGGCTTTTCCCCAGACTCCCTTTAAATTTTTTGCTTGTCTGTTAGCCAAAGAAGATTATGAATAGGTGGTAAATCCATTTTAGCGGATTCTGCCCGCCGCCTGCGGCGGCTGGCTAAAAATCAGTGTCAAGGTTTTCTTGAAAAAAATAGATGCGGATTTTAACTAAAATTCTAATTCTGAAAATTAGCGGAAAGAAATTTTAATTCCGATTTAATACGATGTTTGTTAGACAAAGTTCGAAACTATTTCGAGCAAAATCCAAACGATTAAAACTAATAAAATGGACTCGGCGGGACAAAACAATTTGTCTGAGATTTTGGATTCGTCCTGCCTCGGCTGATTTCCCGCCCGCAGAAAAGGTCTGGGAAAGAATGCAGGTGGGTTCCCATACCTCTCTGAAATTCAAAAATCTTTTCGACGCCACATCATCTATTTCAACTCTTCCAATAATTTCTTAGCATTCATTCTAATATACCTGTTAAGATTTTCCATTCCAATATCGAAATTTTCGGCTTCAACAATGGAGAGAATTTTTTCCAGTTTTTGCTTCAACTGTTCTTTATCAATTTCTTTTTCTTTCACCTCATCTTTGTCACGATTATATATTTCGTAACCCTGTGCTCTTTTTACATCCATAGAAAGCGATCTAATCATATTTACAACTTCTGTTTCCAAAGTTGTGGCCAAAAGATTTCTTACAACTTCTCGTACATCTAGCCCAGAGACTAAAAAATTTTCTTTATCATTCTCAATAATTTTTGATATTTCTTCTGTAAAATATTTCAAATCAACTTTTTCCAAATTTTTTATTTTTTGTTCTAACTCGCTAAGTTTCTCGCCCAACTCTAGAGTAGGAACAACACTCATCAAAATATTTTCTTGTGAAATGGTGACATTCGGCTCAGCGAGTTTTCTCTTTTCTGCTCGTTGTCTTTCTAATTCTTCGGCTTTTTTCAAAATCTCAATTTTCTTTTCAATGTCAAAATTTTTTATTGCTTCAATTAAATTTTCCTTGGATTTTATTTGGTCAGGATCAATATTATTTTCTTTGAAAAAAACAGAAAATTGAGCATTAATTTCTTTTAACTCTTTTTTGGCTTGCTCAATTTTTTTTCTTTTTTCAACAACATCTCCCTCATCGTAAATTGCGAGTTGTTTTCTGCCAGATTCAAATTTTGAAGAATATCCTGTAATTTCCTTTGAGACTTCATCAACTTCTATATCGGTATGTGTTGCATAATCAACAGATTTATCTTCTGGAACTTTCATTATGACTATTCGTCCTTTTTCTTTATCGCCAATTTCAGTTTCACTTTTACTTCCTCTTCTTCGTTCTTGTTTTGTCGCCCACTCAAAAGCATAAATTAAATCGCCCGAAACCGTCGCACGACCTTCCTGCGCTTCGAATCCTTCATTTTTGATTTTTTCGGCATCATTTTCAGAACTCGTGCCGTGCGTGATAAATTCAGGCGATTTCATATCAATTTATTTATATCAATATCAAGGACTTTCGCAATTTTTTGAATAACCTTAAGGGAAAGTTGCGAATACCGCGCTCAATTCCGCTTATATACGAACGGTGTAAATTGAGACGCTTAGAAATATCGCCTTGCGAAAGCCTTTTTTTAGACGTATTTCTCTGACTTTTTTACCAAATTTTTTTGATATATCTTCCATAATTGTTGTCCACACTTGCTTTTATTATATCTTTTATCGTAAAAAAGTCTATGGAAAATAATAAGTCTACACATACTATGGATTCTTATTTTGTGGTACCGAAAAATTTTTTGAATTTCCGAAAAAGACTGAAATCTGCCCGCATTTCTTCCCAGACCCCTCCTGCGGGCGATAATTAAAAATCACATCCGGCCCCGAAGAAGTCGCCAAAGGTAACTCTACGGGGTAAAATTTTCGTCAAAAAAGTTCGGATTTTAACTAAAATTATAATTTTGAAAATTGGCGGTGTGTTTTAGTCAAAATCCGCATCTATTTTCAACATTCACCCCAAATCTGAATTAAAATTTCTTTCAGCCAAAAATATGGTCGGCACGAAGTGCCGACCATATTTTTGGCGGAGGCGGGAGGATTCGAACCTCCGATCCCAAAAATGGGATACCGCATTTCGAGTGCGGCCCATTCAACCACTCTGGCACGCCTCCTATAATATCATACTTTTAACTTTTAATCTTAATCTATATTTATTCTAATTCTATTTCTTCTCCATAATCTGGCGCTTCAGTAACAATACCAAATCTATCTCTTACTAATTGAGATAAAGTATTAATGGCTGATTCTTCTCCATGAATTACAAATAATTTTTTTAATCGAAATCTCATCGGTCCAATCCATTTTAAAAGCATTTCCTGATCAGCGTGAGCCGAATAACCACTAATTTGTTGAATCCGACAATTAACCTTAATTGTTTCGTTGTAAATTTCAATTTCTTTAATTCCTTCTAATAATTTTCTTCCTAAAGAATTTTTATCTTGATAAGAAACAATTAATAAAACACTGTGAGGATCGGGCAAATATCGCTTTTCATGATGAAGAATCCTTCCTCCTTCAGAAGAACCCGATCCGGCTAAAATAATTTTTGGCGGTGGAACAACATTTATTGCTTTTGATTGTTCAGTTGTTAAAGTAAAAGTTAATCCGGGAAAATTAAACAAACCCATTCCTCCCTTAACAAATTTAAAAGCTTCGATTCTAATATATTCTAAATATTTTTTATAAATTTCGGTTATTTTAATAGCCAAAGGGCTATCCATAAAAATTGGCACCGATGGTACTCTATGATTTATTACTAATTCGTTTAATTCCACGAGAATTTCTTGAGTACGTTCCAATGCTAACACAGGAATCATTAACACTCCTTTATTTCTAATAACTTCTTCAACCGCATCCTCTAATAACTCTCTTCTGATTTTGCTATCTTCATGTAAACGATCACCATAAGTTGATTCTACTAAACAATAATCGGCTTCTTCACTAATTAAATCCGTTTCGGGTAATAATAAATTAAAGGGATTGCCTAAATCTCCTGAAAAAATAATTTTTGTTTCCTCTTTGTTTGATTTTTTTATTTTTAATAAAACAATAGCTGAGCCTAATATATGACCAGCATTATAAAACATAAAAGAAAAATTTGAAGAAATATTTATTTCCTGATAATAAGAAATTGGCTGAAATAAATTAAGCGCTTCAACCATATCGTTAGCGCTATAAGGCAATGGTAAACCATACTTTTCTACTGAATCTTCCATTAAACCAAAAGCGTCCTCCCATAAAATTTCACAAAAATCAATTGTTGGCGGCGTCGCAAAAATTTTTCCTCGAAAACCTTTTTTGTAGACATAAGGTATTAGACCGCTGTGATCAATGTGAGCGTGAGTTAAAATAATAGCTTTAATTTGTTGAGGATTAAATGGTAATGATTGAAAATTTGTTTCATCTCGAATATCTCGATGAATGCCACAATCAATTAAAATTTTTTCGTTTTTATATTCTACCAAAAAACAACTCCCTTCCACTTCTTTGGTAGCACCATAAAAGTGAATTTTTATTTTATCGTTTTTATTTTTAATGGTAGAATTTTTTGAGGTAATTGATTTTTTCACTAAAGAATTTTTCTTTTTATCTCCATTATCTATATTTTTATTATTATTTTTTTTAGACACTAATTTGATATTTTTTTAAAAATTCGACGGCTTGATTAAAAAATTTTTTAACATTTTTAAAAGTAATAATTTCTAAAGCTTCTTTTGTAGTCACCCATTTTCCTTCTAAATGCTCCGGGGATATTTTTATTTCTTTTTCTTTTGTTTCTCCTAAAAGAAAAATCACTTTTTTACGAATTAATCTATTGTCATTATGTTTTGTATCCTTAAACCAATAAGTAACAATCTTTTTAAATCCCGGAAAAATCTTAAAATTTTTGATACCTGCTTCTTCAAAAGTTTCTCTTCTTATAGTTTCCTCTATTTTTTCATTTTTTTCAATATGTCCTTTAATAAAATCCCAGTGACCAGCGGGATAATGAAGCATCAACCACAAAATCTTTTCTTTTTCTTGTCGAAAAAGAAATATTCCCACTGAAACTTCAAATTTTACTTTTTTCTTTGGTTGACTTTGAGTTGTTTTAACATTTCTGGCCATGGTTTTGTATTTATAATATCATTTTTGGTTACCCAACCGCGTCGCGCTTGAGCAATACCAAATTTTAAATAATTTAAATGATTAATTGAGTGAGAATCAGAATCAATAGAAAGTTTTACGCCTTTTTCTATTGCTTTTTTAATGTGTTCGTCTTTTAAGTCAAGTCGATCAGGAAAAGCATCAATTTCTAAACAAGTATTATTATTTTTTGCTTCATTAATTATTTTATCAACATCTAAATCATACGGCGGTCTTTTTAAAATTAAACGTCCGGTTGGATGAAAAATAATATCAACCAATGGATTTCTAATCGCTTTACAAATTCTTTCGGTCATTTCTTTTCTTGTCATATTAAAATGAGAATGAACCGCTGCTGCAACAAAATCTAATTGAGCTAAAACCTTTTTATCAATATCTAATGATCCATCTTTTAAAATATTCACTTCGGCGCTTTTTAAAACTTTAAAATTAATTTTTTCTTTTTCTAATTTTTGATTAATTTTATCAATTTCTTTTATTTGTTTTAATAATTTTTTTTCATCACAACCACTAGTCATTGCCAAACTCTTTGTGTGATCAGTAATGGCAATATATTCTAAATTATTTTTCAAAGCAGCATCAATATATTCTTCAATTGAATTAGAACCATCGCTCCAATTGGTCTGAATTTGTAAATCACCCTTTAAATCATTATAACCAATTAATTTTGGTAATTGGTGATTTTGAGCTAATTCAATTTCCCCCCAATCTTCTCGCATTTCTGGCTCAATATAATCTAAATCTAGAGCTTGATAAATTTCTTTTTCGGTTTTCCCCGCAATCTTTATTTCTTTGTTGTTTTTAATTTTAAACAATCCATACTCATTTAATTTATAATTTTTTTTCATCGCTATTTCTCGTAAATGAATTCCGTGATTTTTAGAACCAGTAAAATAATTTAAAGCAGCGCCAAAAGATTCTTCCGCTACTACTCGCAAATCAACATCCAAGCCATTTTTTAATCTAATGGCTGATTTTGTTTCACCATGAGCGATGATTTGAAAAACATTGGGCATTGAAACAAAATAATCCATCACTGGCGTTGGATTATTGGAAATAATTAAAATATCTAAATCGCCTATAGTTTCTTTCATTCGCCTTATTGATCCAGCGGCTATAATTTTTTTTACTTCTTTTAAATGAGAAAGTTGACTAATAATATTTTCTATTTCCGGCCAAACAAAACCCAAAATAAAACGGTTGCCACTCTGTTTTAAAAATTCAATACTTTTTAAAATATTTTGCTCTGTTTTTTCACCAAACCCCTCAATTTTTCTAATTTTTCCCTCTTGAGCTGCTTTTTCTAAATCAGCAATATTTTTAATTTTTAATTTTTCGTAAAGTTTTTTAATTAATTTCGGTCCCAATCCTTCTATTCGTAATAAATTTTCTAAATCAATAGGATATTTTTTCTTTAATTGTTTATAATATTTAAGTTCACCTGTTTTTAACAATTCTTCTATTTTTTCAGCAATTGACAATCCAACGCCCTCAATATTTTCAATCCCTTTTAATCCCTGCGTTTTATAAATATCTTTTAATGGTTTATCTAGCAATTCAATAGCTAAAGCGGCTTTTTCATAAACCCGCGGTTTAAACATTTCTCCTTCCATTTCTAAATAAACGGAAATTTCTGATAAAATTTTAGCAATTTCTTTATTTTCCATAATTAAATTATATTGCTTTTTGATTAAATAATAAACATTGCATCGCCAAAACTATAAAAACGATAGTGTTTTTTTATTGCTTCATTATAAGCTTGAAAAATTAAATCTTTTCCCGCTAAAGCCGAAACAAGCATTATCAACGTTGATTTGGGTAAATGAAAGTTAGTAATTAAAGCATCAGTAAATTTAAATTGATAACCGGGATAAATAAATAAATTAACAAATTTTTGCCCGCTTTTTAAAACACCTTTTTTACTAGCAAATCCTTCAAGTGTTCGGGTTGTTGTTGTTCCCACCGCAATAATTCTTTGTCCATTCTTCTTGGCTTTATTTAAAAATTTAGCAGTTTTTTCATCAATTTCTGCCCACTCAACATCCATTTGATGATTTTCTACAATTTCTGTTTTTACTGGTTCAAACGTCCCCAAACCAATATGCAAAACTACTTCCTTAAAAATTACTCCTTTCTTTTTTAATTTTTTTATTAAACGAGGAGTAAAATGAAATCCCGCTGTTGGAGCGGCTACTGATCCTAAATTTTTAGCATAAATTGTTTGATATTCTTTTAAATTAGATAAGCGTTTAATATATGGAGGAGTGGGCGCTTGACCGTTTTTGTAAATTAATTTTTTTAATTTTTCTCCGTGAGTATTAAATTTAATTAAACGTTCGTAGTTATTTACTTCTTCTATTTCGCCTTCCAACCCAAAAGAAAATTTTATTTTTTCTCCTTTTTTTAATCCCGGTTTTCCAATAACAATCCACTCATTATTCCATTGATAATTTTTCAAATTTTTTATATTTGGTCGTATCAAAAAAATTTCAACCTTGCCATCGGTAGTTACTTTTTTACCCAATAACCGAGCTGGAATTACTTTGCTGGTATTAATCACCACCACATCTCCTTTTTTAAGAAATTGGTCAATTTGATAAAAAAAATGATGGCTAATTTCTTTTGTTTTTCTATTAACCACCATTAATTTACAATGATCTCGCGGCAAAATAGGTTTTTGAGCAATTAATTCTTTTGGCAAACTATAATCAAATTCCCTTAATTGCATAATTATTAATAAATTAGTTTATCGCCTACCAAAATATCGGTATCTGCTTCAATTAAAATTCCCCCTTCTTTTCCTTCTATTATTTCTTTAACATCAACTTTACTTACTTGTAAATTTAAAATTTTTCCTCGTCCAATAATATTTTCTTCTCGCTGAATTTTAACTTGAGCTCCTTTAACAATTTTTCCTTTTAATACTTTTCCACCGATTAATTGTTCACTTCTTTTTTTACTAAAAGTGGCTAAAATTTCCACTATACCTTTTGGCGGCAATTCTTGAGGTTGAAAAAGTTTTTCCATTTCTTCTTTCAAAAATTTTTCCATTTCATAAACAATGTTAAAAATATAAATGCGAATATTTTTTGATTGTCCAATAATTTGTAAATCTTTTGGCACTTTTATTTGAAAACCCAAAATTATTGCCGAAGAATTTTCGGCTAAAGAAATATCCGAAACGAAAACGTCACCAATTGATTCGCTAATAATTTCGATCTCCAATCCTTCAGGTAATTTTAAATTACTTAAAATTTTTTTCATTGCTTCAAGCGAACCAATTGTATCCGCTTTCAAAATAATATTTAAATTATTTTTTGATTTTTGATTTTTAATCATTGATGTTTGATTTGTTTTATCCTCTTTCTTGCTTTTTTTATCAATATCTTTTTTCTCTCCTCCAAAAAACTCTTCGCCTACTTGAGGCATTTCTTTAAAACCAATTAAAAGAACTGGGGAAGAAAAAGTAGCTTCTTTTATTTGACAACCATTACAATCTTCCATTGTTTTTACTTTACCGGTGGCTGAATCGCTATAAATTAAATCACCAACTTTTAATATTCCATTTTTAATAATAGCCGTTACTGAAATTCCTCTCCTACTATCAAATTTTGTTTCGATAATAACACCATCAGCTGGACCATCTTTTTTAGCCGTGATATTTTCCATATCAGCCATAAGAAGAATTAACTCTAATAAATCTTCGATGTTTTTTCCTTCTTTAGCAGAAATGTTAATCACTGGTATATTACCGCCCCAACCCTCAACTAAAACTCCTATTTCAGCTAATTGAGTTTTCACTTGATTAGGATTGGCTTCTGGCTTATCAATTTTATTTAAAGCAATAATATAAGGAATTTTTGCTTGTTGAATTAAATGTAAAGCCTCTACGGTTTGAGGTTTTACTCCTTCATCAGCTGCAATAATTAAAATAGCAACATCAGCTACTTTTGTCCCACGTAAACGCATTGTTGTAAAGGCTTCGTGACCGGGAGTATCAATAAAAGTAATTTTTCGATTATTGTATTCTTCATTTTTACTTGAAACTGTTATTTCATAAGCGCCGATATTTTGAGTAATACCACCAGCTTCTTTATTAGCAACATTAGTTTTTCTAATTGCATCTAAAAGCGTTGTTTTTCCATGATCAATATGACCCATTACCACAACAATCGGCGGACGTTTAACAATATTTAAATTTAATTCTTTCTTGTCATTATTCATAAATTTTTATTAATTAGTATTTTTAATATTAATAAAATTTTTATATAAGTCCAATAATAAATCAAAATGTCCACTTTAATAAATAACTCATTTGCCTTTATTTTGTTGATTATTATTAAAAGCCGTTTTGTTTAACTCGATAACTTCTGGCTACGTTTTTACCCAGCGCGCTTATCCACTAAACCAAGTGTCATTCTGAGCGAAGCCCCGCCTACGGCGGGTAAAGAAGAATCCCATCCACAGCAAATCTCTGCGGTCATTCTGAACGAAGTGAAGAATCCCACGCACATTAAAGATAGTTGTTTATTAGTTGGCACGGGATCCTTCACTTCGTTCAGGATGACATTAAAAAACAACAGCAATATCCGATTTTTTAAAATTAGACTAATAAATACTTATTTTAAAAATTATTTAATTAAGTGGCGGCGAAATTCTTTTAGAATTTCGCCGCCACCACTCACCAATAAATAAAACAAAAAAGGACTCTTTTTTTAAAGAGTCCTATATTTTTCATTCTAATTTCGCTCAACCCATATACGATACTCATCTTGACGCATCGTGAATATATAAAAATGTTTTCCAACAAGGGAATGATCCCATATCCTTTCAGTATAAGCGAAATCCTTCGCTATAATACTTATGGCTACTTTGGAGCCATAACTATTTCCGCTCCCTAAAGAAACGGAAATATTGTCATAAGATTCAATCGTACCAACTTTCCTGCCATCCGCCAATACATCAAACGTATATGGCGTAGTGTTAATAATGATAATATTGGTATTTTGGAAAAACCTTATATTATCATTAATACTTAAGGAGACATAATAGCTTGTTAAAAGTATTAACAAGCTGAGCGGAATTAAAATCCACCGAAATTTTTTCATTTTTCTTTCCTCCTTTCTAAACAAGATTAAATAAGAAATGCATAGGCCATATTTTAATGGCTTTTATAATTTACCTTTTTTTCCTTTTAGCTTGACTCGTCTGAGTCTCGCCAAAATTTGATAGTAGATGATAATCAGCCTTTGAGTCAATTTCATCAAACACTGCCTGCGGGATTACAATTTCCCCCAAACAATTTAAATTAATAAAAAATAATGCATTTGATAGTGCATTATTAAACAGCACACCGCTGAATAAAAATTCTTTTTTTTCCATGTTGTAGATTTTTTAATTATTATTTTAAATTGTTAAAGAACAATTATATTATGATATTTTTATTAACTTTTGTCAAATAAATAAAAAAGTACTCTCTAATTCTCTATTTTTTCTAAAATCTGAATTAAATCATCAGGCAAATCACTTTCCAAACGAAGAATACCTCCATTAGGCAGCTTAAATTCTAATAAAAAAGCGTGTAAAAATAAACGGCTTTCTATTTTTGGTTTTCTTCGACCATAAATTTTATCGCCCACTACTGAATGACCAATACTTGCTAAATGCACTCTAATTTGATGGGTCCGACCTGTTTGGGGAAAAACCTTTAACAAAGAAAAAAATTCGTCTTCCCATTGCCAACTTTTTATTACTTCGTATTTTGTAATTGCCTCTTTTAGATTTTTCATCTTTTTTGAAGCGGTAGAATGTTTAACTGATGATTTAACAATTCCGATTGGCTTATCAATTAAACCGGTTTTTTCATTAAATTTACCATAAACTAAAGCAATATAACCTTTTTTGATTTTACGATTCTGAAAAAGATTTTTGAAATAAAAAAAACTTTTATTATTTTTAGCAATAATCAAAAGACCAGAAGTATCTTTGTCTAATCGATGCACGATTCCCGGCCGGTTTTTATCTTCACCGACATTTTTAATTTTAGGATAACGTTTAATTAACCAATCAACTAAACTTTTTTGACTGGATTTGACAGCGTGCACTAAAACGCCAGCTGGTTTGTTTATAACTAAAAAATCATCATTTTCAAAAACAATTTCAATTTTTTCCATTATTATTATTTTAAACTCTATTTTTATTTTTCCAATTATATTTTTAGATAATAAAAGTTTTGGCTTTTGTTATTAATAAAATGAAAAAATTGTTTTGAATGAAATAAATTGTGGTGGCGGCGAAGTCCTTTGGACTTCGCCGCTACTTCTTTAAAATTTATCTATTTATTATAAATAAATCTATTTACAAACAAATGAGTGATATCTACGTGCGCCCTAGAGGGATTGAACCTCTGACCTTTTCGATGTCAACGAAACGCTCTACCACTGAGCTAAGGGCGCAAATTATTTATTTTACCTACTACTCATCATATAAAGATTATAAAAAACAAACAAATAAGTCAATAAAAAATAAAAACAGAAAAATAAAAAATTTTTTAATTATTTATTTTTAAATTATAATACTAAAAATGTTAAAAATAAATAAAAAATTAAAAAACAAGGCTAACCAAAAAGTTAAACAAAAGACGAAAGAAGAACAAAAGTTTAAGTGTTTGAATTGCGGAAAAATGGTTTTTTATTCACCTCTTATTGGCACTGCCCATCGAAATCATTGTCCTTTTTGTTTATGGTCTAAACATGTTGATTTAAAAACTGGCGATAGAAAAGCAAAGTGCCAAGATTTAATGAAACCTTTAGCCCTAACCTTTAAACAAGAAGGAATAAACAAATACAAGGAAAAACGTCAAGGAGAATTAATGTTAATTCATCAATGTCTTAAATGCCAAAAAATTTCTATTAATCGTTTAGCCGGCGATGATGATGAAAAAAAGATTTTACAAATTTTAGAAGAATCTCAAAATTTGCCATCTCAAAAAATAAAAGAATTAAAAGAAAAAGGAATAGAAATTATAACTATTAAACAAAAACCAGAAGTTTTAAATCAATTATTTGGAAAAAATTTATAAATTTATCAATAAAAAACTAAAAACCGCTATTAAAAGCGGTTTTTAAAATAAAGAGTTTTGAATCGGAAGACTTTTTAATTCTTTTTCTAATTCTTCCAATTTTTGATCTAATTCATTATGCAATTTACGCCATTCAAAAGGCATAACGATTGGCTTTTGAAAACGAGAAGGAATAATTATTTCTCCTTTTTCTAAAATTAATTCGTATAATTCTTTGGTAATTTTAACATCATTAAGACAATATTTTTTTAATTCATCGATTTTTCCTTCGCGATACAATTCAATTGCTTCAAGACCATTGCCATTTTTACCAACACCGATATTTGCTTGAGCTAAATCATCAAGTTTAATTCGATGGCCTCTTTTTTCTTCAATTTCTTTTAAAATATCTAAAATAATATACTTGGAAAAATCGTAATTATTATAAAGTTTGCTGATTAGTGGCAGGTCAAAATTATAAATAGAAAATCCAATAATCGCTCCTGTTTCTTTAAGCATTTTTTCAAAAAGAGGAAAATCTTTTTCTTCAAAACCAAAATATTCATCTCTTTTGTAGGAATAAACTCCTATTAAAGAAACGTCTAACATTTTAAGATTTTGTTTTCCGCCAACGTCAGCAAAAGAATTTTTAGTTTCAATATCTAAAACAATTTTATCAAGCATATTTTAATAAAAAATAAATGCTTAACGACACATAAAACCAATTAAAAACTTAATTTTTTAAAAAATAACATCAAAAAATATTCTTTATTTTTTGATGTTAATAAAAGAAAAAGATAAGTCAATTTTTACTTATTGCCAATAAATTAGAAAATGATTTTTTTTGCCTCGTTTAAAAATTAAAATGTTTTCTATCAAACAATCTTTTTTGGTAACTAAATAATTAATATCGCTGATTGTTTTTCCGTTTAAAGAAATGGCTCTATTTAAAACATCTTCTTTGGCTTGACGTTTAGAAGAAGAAATTCCGGCTTCGGTTAAAAGATCAATAATATTTAATTCTTTTTTATTAGAAATGATATAAGAAGGAACATCGGCTAATGCTTCTTTAATTTCATTAGCATTAAGCGATTTAAAATCGTTAGAAAAAAGGGCTTTGGTAATTTTTTGAACTTTTCTTAAAGCTTTTTCACCATGAATAAATTTAGTTAATTCTTCGGCTAAAGTTTTTTGAGCTTGTCTTTGTTCAGGATTTTTTTGAGTAATTTTTTCTAACTCGTTAATTTCTAGTTGCGAAAGAAAAGTTAATTGTTTAAGAAGTTTTATTACGTCTTTATCGTCGGTGTTTATAAAAAATTGATAAAATTGATAAGGTGAAGTTTTTTGTGAATCAAGCCAAATAGCGCCACTTTCGGTTTTACCAAATTTTTTACCATCGGATTTTAACAATAGCGGCACAGTAATTCCATAAGCTACTTTATTACTTTTTTTAGCAATTAAATCAATGCCCGCTGTTAAATTTCCCCACTGATCACTTCCGCCAATTTGTAATTCGCAATTATAATTTTTATTAAGCCAAAAAAAATCATAAGCTTGCAAGAGCATATAACTAAACTCCGTGAAAGAAATTCCAGTTTCTAATCTAGTTTTAACCGATTCTTTGGCCATCATATAACCAACAGAAAAATATTTACCAACCTCTCTAATAAAAGAAAGCATTGTTAATTTTTCTAACCAATCTTTATTTTTTAAAATAATGGCTTTTTTGTTAGTAATTTCTTCAGCAAATAATTGCTCCAATTGTTTGTTTAAAGCAATGCTCCATTTATTAACTTTTTCTTCGGAATTTAATTGACGTTCGGTATTTTTACCGCTCGGATCACCGATTAAACTAGTGCCATTACCCAAAAGAGAGATAGCCCGATGATTGTATTGAGCAAATCTTTTGAGAGTAATAATAGGCAAAAGATGGCCAACATGAAAACTGTCAGCGGTAACATCAAAACCACAATATAAAACAATAGGTTTTTCTAATCGTTTTTTTAATTCTTTTTCATCGGTTGTTTGATTAATTAGTCCTCGCCACAAAAGTTCGTCCCAGATATTTTTATTTTCTTTTTTCATATTGATATTGTAAAAATTTTTAAAAAATAAGTCAAAATCTTCTTCTATTATTTTTTTATTTTTTAGATTACTATATTATTATGCCTCAAACAATCAAACAAAAAATTGGTCAAATAGGAGAAAATTTAGCAGTCAAACATTTAAAAAAAGAAAAATATCAGATTGTTGAAAGAAATTATCGAGAAAAATGGGGCGAAATTGATATTATTGCTAAAAAGAAAAACATTTATACTTTTATTGAAGTAAAAACGATTGCCTATAAATATTTTCCCCAAAGTCAAAATCCTTATCTTTTACCCGAAGATCAAATGACCGCTAAAAAAATAAAAAATTTAAATAAAACCATTCTTTTTTATCTCAATAAGAATAAAATAAATAATTTTTATCAACTAGATTTAATTACTATAAAAATAGATAAAACTAATAAAAAATATAAATTAAAACATTATAAAAATATAAATTAAAACCATCATTATTAAGATGGTTTTAATTTTGAACGCTTTTATTTTTTAAATTTTTATATTTTTTAATATAACGAAAGCTCGATGGGGTTCGATAAGCTATTTTACCCTTCTTCGCTTTTTTACAAGCGTATTTTTTCATTTTTATAAATTAATTTTTTCTGCCCATTTATAAAGAACAGGAATGCGCCAATATTTTCCTGCTAATGTTTGAACAAAAGAATACAGTGTTATGAACAAAACCATCAATCCATAAAAAATATTTAAAAGGGGAATAAGATAAATAAAAGATGTAAGAATTAAAAAAGCAAACCACACCAGACCTTGTTTAGCATGTTTTTGACAAAAAATACTATCACGTTTTAATAACAAAGGAATAAGAAAAAGAAAGGACAAATAAGAAAAAACAGCAATATATTTATTTTGTTCAACATCTTCTTTGTCAAATTCTTCCTCTTTATTTTTTTCTCTATTTTTAGCAGATGATTTTTTCTTTGTGTTTTCTGATTTAGAAATTTCTTCCTCAATTTCTGCTTCTATTATTTCTTTTTCTTCCTCATTGATTTCTTTGTTTGTTGATTTTTTATTTGGCATAATTTTAATTTTAATCGACCAATTATAAATTATAAATAAATTCTTTATTTTTATTATAAGACAATTTAAATTAAAAAGCAAAATCAATATTTATAAAAAATATATTTTTGAGTAAAATTATTTTAATTAAAATATAAAATTTTGTAAAAAACAAAAGGAGTATTATAATATAATTAAGCCCTTTTTTAAAAGGGAATAGTTTAAGGTAGAAATTTTATAATAAACATTGGGCCGGTAGCTTAGTTGGTAAAGCGCTGCATTCGCATTGCAGAGATTAGGGGTTCGAGTCCCCTCCGGTCCACCATATTGAATTAGTCGCCTCGCTCGGGGCTTCGCCCCTCGCTTCGGCGGGCAGATTTGCGAGTAAATTAAAGGGCTTTTTGAAATCAATTTCCAGCCGTCCCGCCGCAAGGCGGCGGTTCGAGCCGATTTTTTTGAGAAAATTTTTCATCTCCGAAAAATTTTCTTGCAAAGCGAGATTTTTGGCTTGGTTGGCTTCCAAAATCCAGTTTCTTGAGAGTTCGAGCCAACGATTACCTTTTCGCTCAAAATCCGACAATTTTTCCTCTTTTATTTTCTTTTCCGCCATTAAGGCGTTTTTTGTTTCTTGAAATTCCGCCAATTCCAACGCTTCAGCTAAATATGCGTCGGTTAGCCGTTCCAGTTTCGCTTTAATGGCGGAAATTTCTTTTTTGAGATTTTGAGCGAAAAGGTCTGATGTTTGGCGATTTTCGTTTTCCCACTCTTTCAACTTGGCAAGATATTTTTCCCGCCAAACATCAGGCAAAGAAACTTTTTGAACATTCTCTTTGACTTGCTCGGCGAAATTTTCTTCCCGCAAAAAGCGGTGTTGAGAACATTTTTGAATTTTGCTTTTTCTGGTGCAAAAGTAATAAACATATTCTCTGCCGCTTTTTTTGATTTTTCTGTCCGCCGTTATGCAATAGCCGCACTCGCCGCAACGGGCAAAATTCAAAAACAAAAATCCTTTTTTCTCTTTTTGCTTTTTGCGCGGTTTGCCATTATCTTTTAACGCTTGCTGTATTTTGTCAAAAAGTTTCTTTGTAATCATTGGCTTATGGCTCCCTTGATGTAATTCGTTGCGGTAAAGAAAATGCCCGTAGTAAAAAGGATTTTTCAAAATATGTTCAACGGACGACAAGGGCATTTTCTTTCCGCTTCGCGAGCCAACCAAGCCAAGAGAAAACATTTTGTCTTGAATTTGCGTCAAAGTGTAATTTCCTGTGGCAAAAGCCCGCAAAATTTCTTTTACTTTGTTGAATGTCTTTTTGTCGGGTTCAATCGTGCGAAGTCGTGGCTCGTTAAAATAACCGAGAGGGGCTTTTGCCGAGAGTTCACCACGGCGAATTTTTTGCCTAATTCCCCGCAAAATGTTTTCTCTTAAATTGTCGGTGTAATATTTTGCCTGTCCGAAAGCGACGCTCAACATAAATTTTCCTTGCGGCGTCGCTTCAAACCAAAATGTGGGGAATTTCAGCGATCTGATTTTTAAAGTGTCCACCAAATAAATAACCCGCCCGCCGTCAACGGAATTGCGAGCCAATCTGTCGGGATTCCACGCTAAAATTCCCTCGGCGTTTCCTTTTTCAATTTCCGCTAACATCTGATTAAATATTTCTCTGCCCGGCTCTTTGGCGGTTTTGCTCTCGGTATATTCTCGGACGATAAAAAGATTGTTTTGTTTGGCAAACTCTCTCAATTCGGCAAGTTGCGCCTCAATAGACAAAACTTGTCTCTCTTCGTCCTCGCTTGATTTACGGCAATAGATGAAATATTTAATCATAGAATTGTTTGTTTAATTATAATTGAAAAAGGAAACGCCACACCGACAATTTAATAAAATCTCGCTTTGCTTTTCGTCAAAGGCGAAAAAAATCGGCTCATTGCCTTTCGGGCAAAACAAATTTCATTTGTGAACCGTCGCCTTGCGGCGGGACGGCTGGAAATTGATTTCAAAAAGCCCTTTAATTTACTCACAAATCTGCCCGCCGAAGCGAGGGGCGAAGCCCCGAGCGAGGCGACTAATTCAATATGGTGGTGTTTGTTGGACGAAATCCGAACTTTTTTTGACGAAAATCCGGACTGCGAACTTTGACGCTCCGCCCCGCCGCCACTCGCTTCGCTCGCTGTTCCGCAAAAAAGTTTTCTTCGCAATTTTTTATTTTGCGCGCGTCCGATTTTTTCTTCTAAAAAGAAAAGAAAACTTTTTTGCGGGATTCTGCTCTTGCCGAGCAGGGCGGCGGGGCTTCGCTTCGGCTCAGGCGAGGCGGAATTCCCCCCACACCCCCCTTCCGCCTCGCCCTCGCTTGGGACGCCGACGGAATTTGTATTTTGCTTCGCAAAATGCGCCGCAGAAAAAAGAGATGTTGCCCTTGCTCCAACCCACCCGTGCGCGGACAACGACAAGGAACTCCCTTGATTTTCGTTGACCAAACTAATTAAATTGTGTATTATATTGTTAGTGATAGTCATCTGATTGTAAGTGGGTCATTGTATTCTAATACTAATACTATCATACCACAATGTCAAACGAAAAATCCACAATATCCAAGAATATAAAGAAATTGCGAAAGCAACGAGGGTTATCGCAGGACAAATTGTCTAAACTTGCCGATATTTCTCATAATACGATTATCAAAATTGAGTCCGGCGCGATACAAAGCCCAACGATGGATACGGCAAGCAAAATTGCCAAAGCTCTTGGCGTTTCGCTTGATGATTTGATGAAATAAATTATGGCAAATAAAAATCTTACAAATGCAAAGCGGGTAAAGAATGATGAGTTTTACACTCAATACTCGGATATTCAAAAAGAAGTAGAGAAATATGTGGAATATGACCCTGACGTATTTCGCGGTAAGGTCGTGTATTGTAATTGCGACGATCCGTTTGAAAGCAATTTCTTTAAATATTTTGCCAACAAATTCAAAACCTACGGTATAAAGAAACTTATCACCACAAGTTACGCCGGCTCGCCAATCGCCGAAACGCAACTCACATTATTTGGAAGCGAAAAATCTAGTTGCAAGAAAGAAACCGTCAACCGTAAAAATAAAAAAGCCTATAAAATTGAAATTAATGATGTATCCGATCTCACCAAAGACGGCATTACAAACCTCAATGACATAAAGTACTTATTAAAGCATGATAAGAATGCCTCTAGGCTTCTGAGTGGCGATGGAAAATATGCCGCAGGTGATTTTCGCAGTAAAGAGTGTATTGAGCTATTAAAACAAGCCGATATTGTCATTACCAACCCTCCATTTAGTTTGTTTCGCGAGTATATTAAACAGCTTATTGATTACAACAAAAAGTTTTTGATTATTGGCAATATGAATGCCATCACCTACAAAGAGGTATTCCCGCTTCTCAAAGGAAATAAAATTTGGTTGGGCAACAACTACAAAGTCAACGCCGGCGCGATGTTTTTTGAAATTCCCGAAGACATCGCCAATTTGGAGCAAGTGCGCGAAGTAAAAACAAATGAAAGCGGCAAAAAAGTGTATGTTACCAGAGTGCAAGGCGTTCGCTGGTTTACCAATCTTGACCATGGTCGCCGTCACGAGCCGCTCCCGCTTATGACAATGGACGAAATAATCAAATTCGTTACCAAAAAACCTTTTGAAAAATATGACAACTATGATGCGATAGAAGTGTCGCTCGTAAAAAATATCCCGAGTGATTATAAAGGTGTTATGGGTGTACCAGTGAGTATTTTTGATAAATATTGTCCCGACCAGTTTGAAATTGTGGGAATGGCTGAAGATAATGGAAAAGGATTTTCTGGTGGTATTTGGGACGGGAAAAATCCACATTGTGTAATAAATGGAAAAAATATGTTCAAACGAATTTTTATAAGACACAAGAGAAACTAATATGAAAACAGCTCTAAAAACTACCATCACAGTTAAAGAGATTTGCGAAGGGTTTGTGTATAACGAATATGAAGGCAAGGGCTTGTTTGGGCTTTCCGGCAAACTTACCATTCAGCCGGAATATCAGCGTAACTACATTTACGCTTCCGATGGCGGCAAAAAAGAAATAGCTGTTATTGAGTCAGTTCTCAAGGGTTATCCCATCGGACTCATCTATTTCAATAAAGTAGCCGAAGATAAGTTCGAAGTATTGGACGGCCAACAGCGCATCACCAGCTTGGGACGTTTTATTACCGACAAGTTTGCTATAAAAGACGAAAACGGTCTTGAACAATATTTTACCGGCATGGCCGCTGATAAGCAGCAAAAAATTTTGGAAACGAAACTGCTTATTTACGAATGCGAAGGCACCGAAAGCGAGATAAAAGAGTGGTTTAAGACAATTAACATTGCCGGCGTGCCTCTTAATGAGCAGGAGCTCTTAAACGCCGTGTATTCCGGCCCGTTTGTAACGCTCGCCAAGCAAGAGTTTAGCAACAGCCAAAACGCTAATATCCAAAAATGGAGCGCGTACATTTCCGGTAGCGCCAATCGGCAGGATTTTTTGGCCACCGCGCTTGATTGGGTAAGCCGCGGCAATGTCGGCGACTATATGAGCCGCCATCGCTACGATAACAATATCAATGAACTCAAAAAATACTTTAACACCGTGATTGATTGGGTTTCCAGTGTGTTTATTGATGTAGAGAGCGAAATGCGCGGACTTGAATGGGGCCGAATGTATGAGCAATATCACAAAAAAGCTTACGACCCCGCAAAAGTGTCAGCGCAAGTGCATGAATTGTATGCCGATCCGTATGTCAAAAAACGCCGAGGTATTTTTGAATACATCTTGGGTGGCCGGAAAGACACAACCTTGCTTGAAATTCGCGTTTTTGACGAAGCGACTAAAAAAGCGGTGTATGCTAAGCAAACCGCTTTAGCTGAAAAGAAGAAAATCTCCAACTGCCCACTTTGCGCCCTTGGGCACGACGCCAACAAAAGTAAGATTTGGAGTTTTGGCGAAATGGACGCTGACCATGTAGCGGCTTGGAGCAAGGGCGGTAAAAGCGACATTAAAAATTGCCAAATGTTGTGTAAAACCCACAATCGGGCAAAAGGTAATCGGTAATGTGCTAAAAGCGTAAAATTATGCTCAATAACGAAATTAAAACTTATCTTGAAAATTTAGACCGAGAGCAAAAAGCTCTCGCGTCTTATAATGGCGAGCATGATATTGCCAAAGCAATAAAAGATATTCTCGTAAAAGACATAAATTACAAACCGACCATTGAGGATATTGCCGAGCAAATGGCTTTTGATTTTATGGCGGCATATCCAAACGATAACTCTGGCTGGGGAACTTATCACGGCCCAATGTTTATTTTGCCAAACCAACAAGGGCAAATGGTTGAATATCCAAGCATTAAAAGAATAGATGAAGAAACATTAAAGTATTGGGCAAAAAGAGCTAAAGAAACAAAAAATCCTATTCTTTCGTCGAGATACGCTGATTTGGTCGTTGATTTTTCACCAAAAGTCATAAATAAAAATACTGACATTGATTTGTTTCAGATAGTCATTGATTCAAACATTGTGATTTGTGAAAAATCGTTAGCCGATCCTCTTGATTGTAAAACGAAAATTAAAAGAGCGTTGATTTTGGCGATACAAATTAACAATCAAGAAAAAATTGCCAAAGCAAAAGAAACAATAATCAATCTTGAAAAGAAGGTGGCGACGGACGATAAGCCTGGATTGTGGGGTTTTGCTTTTAAATGGCTCATTTTGGATTTTGGCAAAAAAATTACGCTTAAAGAAGCAGAAAAAGTTGGATTGATTAAAGATTTAGAGGATAGATTAAAAAGGGTTGAAAGAGATGTGTGGCTGGCGGAAAACGCTGTTTCTTTGCTTGCCGAACATTATGCTAATGAAAAAGATGAAGATAATTTAATGCGTGTTTTAGACATTTTGGAGAAGTCCTTAAAGACGAACGAGCGCACCAATTCCGACGCATTATTGAAAGTGCACGCATACGAAAAAATACATGAGATATATCAGAAATATAGGGATAAAGGTTTCCAAAAAGCCAAAGCCGCCAGTGATAGAATTTCGCAGGAAATTGGTCAGCTTGATTTGGATTGGAATAAATCGCTCAAGGAAATTTCCGTGACAACGGAAATAAAACAAAAAGATATTGATGATTTTCTGAAAGCGATTTTTGGCGACGAAGAACAAGACAAATTGGAAACAATCATCGCCAAAGTAGCTATCAATTTTTTGCCAAAAAAGGAAGCGGTGGAAAAACAACTAAAAGATATCTCCGGAAAACACCCGATTCAATTTTTATGCACAACGCAAATTATTTCCGATGACGGAGTACCAATAGCTAAACTTTCCACGCTTGAAGAAGATTACGACAATCATTTTCAGCGTTACGCTTCACAATATCTACAATTCGGTTCGTTTTTTCTAACACTGGTAATGGATGAATTGAAAAAGCGAATTTTAAAACAAAATATCACGGAGTATTTTAGAAATTCAACGCTTTTTAAAAATGAAAATAAAGAATATTTGGAACGGGCAATTTCGGCATATTGGGATAATGATTATCTCGTTTCCTCCCACTTATTTAATCCGTTGATAGAGAGTGCAATCAGAGAATTGATAAAAAATTGCGGCGGTATTGTTTTGAGACCAAACAATCTCGGCGGATATGATCGTCTTACACTTCGTCAATTATTGAACGGGCAAGGGAATATAATTGAAAATGTTTTTTCCGGAATGGGTCAAAATATGGCTTTTTATTTCCGATTGGTGCTTACGGAAAAATTAGGAATGAATTTGAGAAATGATTTTGCGCACGGTTTTGGTAAAAAGAAATTTTTTACAAGAGATGTATCAGACCGGCTTTTTCATGTTATGATATGTTTATCGCTAGTGAAAAAGCGGGAAGAAAACAAATAGCGGCGCGCCAGCTAACGCTGGCACAAATTCCGTCGGCGTCCCAAGCGAGGGCGAGGCGGAAGGGGGGTGTGGGGGGAATTCCGCCTCGCCTGAGCCGAAGCGAAGCCCCGCCGCCCTGCTCGGCAAGAGCAGAATCCCGCAAAAAAGTTTTCTTTTCTTTTTAGAAGAAAAAATCGGACGCGCGCAAAATAAAAAATTGCGAAGAAAACTTTTTTGCGGAACAGCGAGCGAAGCGAGTGGCGGCGGGGCGGAGCGTCAAAGTTCGCAGTCCGGATTTTCGTCAAAAAAAGTTCGGATTTCGTCCAACAAACACCACTATAATTATAACCGGAAGCAAGCCAATATTATGGCCGGAAGCAAGCCAACTGCTTGGCTTGCGTGAGGACGAGAAGCGCGCAGCATTAGGCGAGTTTTCTAACCAAAGGTTAGAAAGGCGAGCATCGCGAGCGGCGGCCTGCGAGAATTTGCCGTCAGGCAAATTACTTGTAGGCGAGTCCCCTCCGGTCCACATAATTATGGCTAGAAGCAAGCCAACTGCTTGGCTTGCTATTTCCGAAATAGTGTAGTATATTAAAGATAGTCCGAATGTATTTCGTTGCCTGTGACGGTAAAGGAAACCCCCCGCAAAAATCCGAAAAGGCGGCAGAGCCACACCAATCAAAACCGCCAAAGAGCACGGAAAAACAATCGACTTAAACCATGTTTTGACAGAAATAAAAAAATTTTTTAATAAAATCTATGCCAGAATTTGAAAATACTCAAAATCTAAATAATTCAGAACTAAACCCCAGCGAAATAGGAGCGGATGTTAATGCTGCTAAAAATCTAGAAGGCGAACTTACGCCTGAAGAACTGGAAAAATTGAAGGTGGAAGAAGGACAAGAGCAGAAGTCGGAAAAACCAGAGTTATCGCCGGAGGAACAGCTAAAAAATCTAGAAAATGAAATGGAATCTCTACAACAAGAAATAACAAGATTGGCTGAATCAATCAATGAGACAAAATCAAAATTGAATGAAGTGCGAGAAAAACTCGGCCTTCCGCCAATAGAAGAAGAACCGCCAAGCACATTTTTAGAAAAAGACAAATTAGAAAAACTAAAAGCCGAACGAGAAGCATTAGAAAAACAAAAAGAGGACTTAGAGTCGCAGGAAAATAAACAAGAAAATAAAAGAGAAGAGAAACAAGAATCTAAAGAGGGAGGTGAGAGTTTGAAGGAAAACGATCTTATCGTATCAGAAAACGGAATAAAACCTGCGATAAAAATTCTCAAGGAAAATAAAATCCAATATAAAGATCGAGAATACACAAAAAGACAGGTATTAGATGCTAAAACAGACACAGCTATCCCGGGAGAGTTTATACTAACCATTTTTGATCCAGAACATCCTGATAGACCAGCTTCTTTTGATTTTGTGAAACAAGTTTTTAAGCTTATTAAAGACTCAAACATAGCTGTACGTTATGGGAAGAACCCAGAACGCAGTTAGATTAAGATACAAAACGAAACTATAATTATAGCCGGAAGCAAGCCAACTACTTAGCTTGCGTGAAAAATTATTAAAACAAGCGATAGCGGCGAAATTCTAAAAGAATTTCGCCGCTATTTAATTAAATAATTTTAAAATAAGTATTTATTAGTCTGATTTTAAAAAATCAGCAATCACTGCTGTGGATAGGATTCCTACCTTTCGGCAGGCAGGCTTCAATCCCTGCCCGCCGTAGGCGGGCCTGCCTACCGGCAGGCAGGCCTGCCTGCCGGTAGGCAGGCGAAGGATCTCTCGGCTTTCAATATTGTACGACTATCATTGTATTATCCTGCCGTCGATCGCGTATCCCACAAAAAATGTTCTTCGCATTTTTTGATTTGGCATCCCCCTTTCTTTTTATTTTTTCCTTTAAGAAAAGAAAATTTTTCTGCCTTACCTTTCTGCTGGTGCAAAAAGCGCTGCCGCTTCCCACTCCATTGTCCGTCTTTGACGGACTAGCAAGCGGATAAAAATTTTCCTCCTCTTAATATTTTTGTTGTATAATTTTATAAAAATTGGTAAAATAAAGGCAGTTAAGTGATTATTATGTTTCACTAATAATTATACAATAATATACATTCAATTCGTATAAATGTAACAAAAAGTCGATATTATACATTCAATTAACATTAAAAATAATAAATGAACAATTTAAACCAGAGTCTTTCAAATCTCCGGAGACGGAGAAATCTGCAGAACAACTTTACGAGGAATTAAATCAGGCTTTTGATGAATCCATGAAACTGATGGACCAAGTTCATGAGCTTGAAATGAAGCCGGGCGAAGAGGGTTTGTCAAAAGAAGAATTTGATTCTATAGTAGATAAATGCAATAAATTAGCTGTTCAATACAATGAGAAATGGGAAGCTGTAAAAAAATTGGAAGAACAGTGGAAAAAAGCAGAGGATGAAGAAATAAAAAAATTAGAAGAAGAATACAAAAAATTAGAGGAGTAAAAATTAAAAAAATTATTTCTCTTCGTCCAAATTTCGCCGCCTTCTATTTTTAGATAATAGGGATATCGGCGAAACTTCTCATATCCCGAAACGTTATCAGAAATAGCAAATATTTTTTCTTTATTAATTTTAAACATTTTTTATTTTTTTATGAATCCAGAAATAAAACCACAAAATCCTTCCAATAATCATAAGGGACTTGAAATGTATTTTTCACCAGAAATTGCTGAAAAATTTGCTGAACTTGAGCAGAACGAAAAGAATTTTAAAGTTGCACAAATTGTCGACACTATACTACTTCAAGAATCTGCGGATATGAAAGCTCCAATTTATTGCGCAGAGTTAGGTGGTGGTGCACACCCTGACAGATATGACAAATTTTTCAACAAATTAATTAACGAGGATGGACATATTGATTGGGTCGATATTTCGCCAATTATGCTCGAACTGGCGAAAAAATACATTTCAAACGAAAAATATCAAAACCGACAGAAGGTCATCACCTTTGTTAAAAGCGAAATATTGGAATATTTACGTGGACTTGAAAATGAAAAACTTGACCTTGCTATCATGAAATATACGATTGATCATATTGATAATTTGGAAGAGTTGTTTGCGCTATTATCTGTAAAACTGGTACATGGAGGTAAACTTATCGCCACAATTGGAAACATGAGTCCGGAATTAAAAAGCTATTCTACCAATGCGCGATTTTTGTATAACGGTGCGGAATTTCCAGACAACGAAACTCGTACATTAAAGGACGGCGATAATTTTACAGTCAAGTTTTTCAAAGTATCAGGTGATCCGACATCAGGTTATCTCGAAGGTGCAGAAACGCTTAAATATTACCATTCAGCTGAGAAAATAAAACAACTTGCTGAATCTTTTGGTTTTGATATTTTTCTCGGAGATTGGAAGGATTTGGTTCCGTGGGAAAATCAAAAAGGCGAAACAATAGATCAGGATGTGTTGGTACTAACAAAAAAATAAAAAAATTTTTCTCCTATTGAACTCTTCCAATTTTTGTCCGCCGAAGCGAGGGCGAAACGCCCGAGCGAGGCGGTTAATTTAATTTGGTGAATCTGAGGACTCGCCTACAAGTAATTTGCCTGACGGCAAATTCTCGCAGGCCGCCGCTCGCGATGCTTGCCTTTCTAACTTTTGGTTAAAAAACTCGCCTAACGCTGCGCGCTTCTCGTCCCCACGCAAGCCAAGCAGTTGGCTTGCTTCCAAATAATAATAATTAATTAGTGGACCTGAGGGGACTCGAACCCCTGACCTCCTCGATGCCATCGAGGCGCTCTACCAACTAAGCTACAGGCCCTTTTATATTTTCTATTCTAATTTTTTCTTAAAGAAAATCAATTTTTTATGAAATTAACCAAACATTAACCACGCCGGTTTAAAAATTAAAAGTAGGCCAATAATTATCATTAAGATTCCTCCTATTAAATGTGAATAGTGAGTATATTTATTAGTTTTTGCTGTTACTTTTAAAGCCAACATTGCTGCTCCAAAAACAATAATATCATCAAGCATATAAATAAAAATATAAAGCAGCATATATAATAAATATTGCCATTGTGATAAATTGCTCATTGCCAAAACTTGAGTAAAAACAACTGGCAATCCAGCTGAACAAACTAACTCAATTAAATTAACTGAAGCAGCTAAGACGATAATTCCTCCTAAAGCTAACCAAAAAGAATCTTTTTTTACAATTTCTTTCATTTTCTGAACAATTTTCTTTTTCTTTTTTTCATCAATTACTTTGCAAGTTGCATCATCCTTTTCAGTGAAAAATTCTTTTAAATTATAGGCGCCACCACCAATCGCAATTAAAGAAACAAACAATCTTATCCAAAAGATAGCGCCAATAAATAAAATTAATTTAAGCCAAGCAGCCATAAATAAGAAATAAATAATTCCGGAAATGATTAAAAACGTTAAGCCAAAAATCCACATTCTTTTTCGGTCCTTCATTCCCAAAAGAAAACTAATCAAAAATACCAAAACCCACATTGCGCAAGGATTAAAACCATCGATTCCACCTAAAATAATAGTTAAAATAGGTAGAGATAAATTTTTAGTTTCTATTTCGCCAATTAAAGGAATATCTATTTTTTCCGGCAAAGAAGAATCAGTTTTTAAATTAATAGAAGAAATTAAATTACCAACAATATCAGGACACCCCGTGTCAATAGCGCATTGGATATCATTTTCTATTAATTGTCCAGTGGTTTGCTCATCTTTCCATCCTAAAATATAATTTTTTCCAATTACCAAAAGAGGAATAGAAGGATTTTCTAAATTTAATTCTTCGGCCGTCTTTTTAAAAATTTCTAAATTTTCTTTTTTAGAAATTTCTAAAAGTTGAATTTCTAAATTAGGATATTTTTCTTTGATGCTTTCTAAATAATTTTTTTCTGCATTACACAAAGGGCAACCTTTACTAAAAAACAAATAAGCCTTAATGGTAATTTCTTCTTTTAATACAGGAGTGGGCGTTGGTGTTGGCGAAATTAATGGCGATAATTGAGAAGTGGTTTTTGGTGTTTCGTTTATATTTAAACCAACGATTTCGGCTACTGGATCTTCGCATTTATTTTTTAAGCATTCTTTAACATAATTTTCTATTTGAGCGCCGGTGGTTTCATCATTGTAATAACCAGAAACAGCGCTTCCTCCTATTACTGTGAATGGCACTCCATTAATATCAGCATTTAGTTTTTTACCAATAGTCATTAGTAAATTGCGATTTTGTTGATTATACCAAACTTCATAATCATTAATTTTTATATTTTCATATTTTTGTTTTAAGTTTTGTAAAAATATTTCTTCTTTAGCGCAATGTGGGCAACCATCTCCCCAAAAAAAATAAATATTTAAAGTTTCGTTAGTACTAGCCGAAGTTTTTTGAAAAACAAAAAATAACCCTCCAATAAATATCAAGGAAATAAAAAAAGGAAATAGAATTTTTTTAAATATTTTCATAATAATTTTTAAGTTTATTTGATTTTGCAATTTTAATCAATAGAAATTTATTTTTTTTCTTCATTAGCTCGTAAATTATAATAACTACAATAATTACATTGATAATTAGCTTCCGGAATTTTATCAGAATCTAAAACCTTTTTAATTTCTAAAAGAGTTGGCTCGATCCAAGAATCATTGCCTTCATAAGGCAAAACCGAAATATCAAATTCTAATTTTTTATCAAAAGCTTCTTTGTCGGTTTTACCATTGCAATAAACAAAATAACCCGTATTTGAAACATTAAAACCATTTTTTCTAAAAAGCCATTGATAAATTTCCATTTGTCTTTTGTAATCATTCTTCCATTCTTCATTAAGAGTTATTTCATTTTGTGAGCTAGTACTTTTGAAATCAACAATGTATATCATTCCTTTATCATCTACCCAAACATCATCAATAGCGCCGAAAATTTCTAAATTAGTCGGTTTGTGCAAATATCTAATACCTATTCTATTATTTCGCCAATCTTCAATACGACTATCATCTAGCGGTTTTAATTTTAAACCATAACGTTCTTCTAATGGATAGGGGTTTAAAGATGCTCGATGAATATCAAATTCTTTTTTTAATAAAAGATCAACAGCATTATTTAAAGAAAAAGGAAATCCCGGCGGTTGAGAAATTCCCAATCGACAATCTAAATAAAAACAGCGTGGACATTTAATAAAATTTTCGATTTTTGTCCGACTTAAAGCAAATGGTTCTTTTGATTGCGGTTGATAAAGATTTCTTTCACGCTTATACATTAAATTTATTTTAATAAAAAACTAAAAAATAGCAAAATATACCTAAAACAGTAAATTAAAATAAGTATTTATTAGTCTGATTTTAAATATAATCTCTCACTAATGTCATTTTAAACGTAGTTAGAAGTTATTGAGTTAAATTAGTATGATGGCGGCGAAATTCTAAAAGAATTTCGCCGCCACACACTATCATTTTCTACTACTTCAACATCGCTATTAATTCACAAAATAAAAATTAATATGATTTAAAAATCTAATAACTTATTTTTGTCGCAATTGCTGAACGCCGCTCGAACCTTTTTTGAGCGACAATCTGCGCCCTGACGGGCGCAGAACCCGCCCAGCGGCTCGCCGCCTGACGGCGGCCAGCAAAGCCCGTAAAAATTGACAAATCTT
>Ga0209506_1000160_pt1 | contig 98923 bp, 108 predicted proteins | sample AD_JPNHG2_MetaG_FD_184409 | JGI IMG/M metagenome (GOLD analysis project Ga0209506, IMG submission 184409) | Active sludge microbial communities of municipal wastewater-treating anaerobic digesters from Japan - AD_JPNHG2_MetaG (SPAdes) (version 2) | ecosystem: Engineered > Bioreactor > Anaerobic...
TTAAATCTTTAAAAATTCACGGACAAGGAGGGAGGAAACGTGTATTTCGCAAAAGAAGTTCTCGAGTCGTCCAGCAGGATGCGGCAGCGCTGGGAGGACGAGGTCAAGAAACTCGTCTCCAAGTGGCCCGACCAGAAGCCGGAGGCCCAGTGGTCGACGGTTTCCGATCTTCCCATCAAACGTCTCTACACCCCCGAAGACATCAAGGACATGGATTTCGAGCGGGACATCGGCTACCCCGGGCAGTATCCCTATCTCCGGGGCAACCAGGTCACGGGCTATCGCGGCAAGTACTGGACCTTCCGCATGTTCTCGGGCATGGGGGATGCGGCCACCACGAACGCCCGGTGGCATCTGCTCCTGAAGGAGGGCCAGACGGGCCTCAGCACGGCCTTCGACTTCCCCACCCTCATGGGCTATGACACCGACTCCCCGAAGGCCCGCGGCGAGTGCGGCAAATGCGGCGTGGCCATCGACACCCTCGAAGACTTCCTCGTCCTCACCAAGGGCATCCCCCTGGACAAGATCACGACCTCCATGACGATCAACCCGCCGGCCACGGCTCTGTGGGCCATGTACTGCGCCGCGGCCGAGCTGCAGGGCATCCCCCTGACCAAGATCGGCGGCACGATCCAGAACGACATGCTCAAGGAGTTCATCGCCCAGAAGACCCTGATGTGCCCGCCCGAGCCTTCCGTGAAGCTCATCAGCGACACCGTCGAGTTCGGCACCCTGAAGGTTCCCAAATGGAACACGATCTCGATCTCGGGCTACCACATCCGCGAGGCGGGCTCCACGGCGGTCCAGGAACTGGCCTTCACGCTGCGCGACGGCATGGAGTACGTGGAGGACGTGATCCGTCGGAAGAAGCTCGACGTCGACGCCTTCGCCCCGAGGCTCTCCTTCTTCTTCAACTCCCACATCGACTTCTTCGAGGAGATCTGCAAGATGAGGGCGGCCCGCCGCATCTGGGCCAAGGCCATGAAGGAGAGGTACAAAGCCAAGGACGAGCGCTCCTGGTGGATGCGCTTCCACACGCAGACGGCGGGCTGCTCGCTCACCGCCCAGCAGCCCTACAACAACGTCGTCCGCACCGCGACGGAGGCCCTGGCGGCCGTTCTCGGCGGGACCCAGTCGCTGCACACCAACTCCCTGGACGAGGTGTGGTGCCTGCCCTCCGACTTCGCCGTCCAGATCGCCCTGCGCACCCAGCAGCTCATCGCCGAGGAGACGGGCGCGGCCAACACGATCGACCCGCTGGCCGGCTCCTACTTCGTCGAGGCGCTCACCAACGAGATGGAAAAGCAGGCCTGGGAATACATCCACAAGATCGACGACATGGGCGGCATGGTCGCGGCCATCGAGAAGGGATTCCCCCAGCTCGAGATCTCCGATGCGGCCTACAAGTTCCAGCGCCAGATCGATGCCGGCGAGAAGATCATGGTCGGCGTCAACAAGTATGTCTCCCAGGAAAAGGAGTCCATCCCCTTCCTCGAGATCGACGACAGGATCGAGACCGAGCAGATCGAACGGCTCAACGCCGTGAGGCGCAAGCGCGACAGCAAGGCCGTCAAGAAGTGCCTCGACGATCTCAAGCAGGCCTGCAAGAAGGGCGAGAACGTCATGCCCTACTGCATCGAGGCCGTCAAGGCCCTGTGCTCCGTGCAGGAGATCTGCGACGTCTACCGCGAGGTCTACGGCGAATACCGCGATCCGGGACTCTACTAGGGAAGGAGGGGACACTACGATGGCAGAGAGAAAACTGCGTGTGATGGTTGCCAAGCCGGGTCTCGACGGGCACGACCGCGGCGCCAGGGTGCTGGCCCGCTGCTTCCGCGATGCCGGCTACGAGGTGATTTACACGGGCTGTCACCAGACACCCGAGCAGATCGTGTCGGCGGTGATCCAGGAAGACGTGGACCTGCTGGGGCTGAGCTGCCTCTCCGGGGCCCACCGCTACCTCTATCCCGCGGTCACGAAGCTCATGAAGGAAAAGGGCATCGATGACGTCACCGTCATCGGCGGCGGGATCATCCCCGACCAGGACTTCCAGATTCTGTACGACGCCGGCCTGAAAGCGATCTTCACGCCCGGCACCACGCTGGAGTCGATCATCAACTGGATCAACACGAACGTCAAGCCGAGAAACTAGGTAAGGACATCCGGAATGGAAACCACGAAAAAGATCAAGGGCGGCGACATCCGCGCCGCCTCTCGCCTCATCCGCAACCTGGAAGATCGCATCCCCGAGGCGAAGACCACGATCAAGCATCTCTTCCCCCTCACGGGGAAGGCACACGTCATCGGCATCACCGGCTCGCCCGGTGCGGGGAAGAGCACGCTGACCGACGGCCTCATCGACTGCTTCCGCAAGAAGGGCAAGACCGTCGGCGTGCTGGCCGTGGACCCCACGAGCCCCTTCACGGGGGGCGCCATCCTCGGCGACCGCATCCGAATGCAGCGCCATGCCGAGGACCCGGGCGTCTTCGTCCGGAGCCTCGCCACGCGCGGCGCCCTGGGCGGGCTGGCAAAGGCCGTGGGCGACGCCATCCACGTGATGGACGTCCTGGGCAAGGATATCATCATCGTCGAGACCGTCGGCACGGGCCAGCAGGAAGTGGACATCATCAACCACTCCCACACGGTGCTGGTCGTCCTCGTGCCGGGGATGGGCGACGAGATCCAGGCCATCAAGGCCGGGATCCTCGAGATCGCCGACATCTTCGTCGTCAACAAGGCCGACCGCGAGGGTTCCTCCAAGCTCTCGAGGGAGCTGATGGCCATGCTCGACATGGCCCCGCCGTCCACGTTCCAGGGGGGATGGCGGCCGCCCATCATGAAGGTGGAAAACGCCTTCGAGCCGACGGGCTTCAACAAGGCGCTGGAAGACATCGCGGGAAAGATCGAAGAGCACCACCAGCACCTCATCGACAAGGACATCCTGGGTGACCGGATGCGCCGCAAGGCGACGGTCGAACTCAACGAGGCGATCCGGGCAAGCATCCTCGAGCCGGTCCTCCAGAAGCTCATCGGCAGCGGCGAGATGGCGGGGATGATCGACAAGGTCATGAAGAAGGAGGTCGACCCCTACACCGTGGCCGAGGACATCGCCAGGCGGTACCTGGAGGGGTGCCTGTGATCGAAACCCTGTAACGGATCTGAAAGCCCGGGAAGGTCTGGTAACGGCCTCCCGGGCTTTTTCATCTTTCCCGGAGGCACCATGACCAAGGACCCCATCGAAGAAACCCTCGCCAAGTACAGCCGCGGCCTCATCATGGTTTTCACGGGCGACGGCAAGGGCAAGACCACTGCGGCCCTCGGGCAGGCCCTGCGGGCCCTCGGCCACGGCAAGAAAGTCCTGATCATCCAGTTCATGAAGGGCCGCAAGTACGGCGAGGTCCTCTGCGCCGAGCAGTGCCTGCCCAACCTCACGGTGCGCCTCTGCGGCCTCGACAGCTTCGTCATGCGGGGAAACCCCGCGCCGGTGGACGTCGAGCTGGCCCGGCAGGGTCTCGACCTTGCCCGCAACGCCATCCTCTCCGAGGAATACGACATGGTCATCCTCGACGAGATCAACGTGGCGATGGACTTCGGCCTCGTCCCCGTGGACAGCGTCGTCTCCATGCTCGAGCACAAGCCCGCCGGTGTCGACGTCATCCTCACGGGCCGCTACGCCCCGAAGGCGATCATCGACCTGGCCGACACGGTGAGCGAGGTCAAGGAGATCAAGCACCACTACGCGCAGGGGATCAAGGAACGCGCCGGCATCGAATTTTAGCCTCATTGATTCCTCTTCCCCAATGCCCGAAACCCGACATTCTGCTCTGGGGGGAGCATGACCAAGACGCCGAAGGAGGAACTGGACCGCCGGATCAAGGCCCTGCAGGCGCGCCTGGCCGAGGCAAAGGTCGACGGGGCGCTCATCGTCCAGAACGCCGACCTGTATTACCTCACCGGCACCGTCCCCCAGGGCTGGCTCTTCGTGCCCCCCGACGGCCACCCGATTCTCTTCATCCGGAAAAACCCCAACCGCGTCCGCTCCGAGACCCCCCTGGAGCACCTCTTCAACGCCCGAAACACCCGCGAGCTTGCGAGCGTGCTGGCCGACAAGGGCTACCGGAAGTTCAAGCGCCTCGGTATGGAACTCGACATCCTGCCCGTCAACCAGTACGCGCGTTACGTGGAGGCCCTGAATCCCGGCGAGATTGTCGACGTCTCGCCCTTGATCCAGGCCGTCCGCTCCGTCAAGTCGCCCTTCGAGATCGCCGTCATCCGCCAGGCCGCGAGGCTGGGCGACCACATGATGCGCGTCGCCCGCGAGTCGATCCGGGAGGGCATGACGGAGCTCGAGCTCTCGGCCCGCATCGAGATGGCCGCCCGCGTCAGGGGCCACCAGGGCTACGTGCGCATGCGGGGCTTCAACGCGGAATGCTACTGGGGGCCTGTCGTTTCCGGAGCCGCAGCCGCCGAGCCCGCCTTCGTGGACACCACCGAGGGAGGTCACGGGGCAAGCCTCGCCCTGCCTGCCGGTGCGGGCCACCGGGCGATCGGCCGCAACGAGCCCGTGATCGTCGACATGGCCGCGACGATCGGCGGCTACAACGCCGACATCACGCGCACCTTCTCGCTGGGCAGGCTTCCGGAGAAGCTCGAGATCGCCTATCGCGAGTCCCTGGAGATCCTCCAGGTCCTGGCCGGGGATATCCACCCCGGTGTCGCCGTGAGCGAACTCTACCTCAAGGCGGAGAAGCTTGCCGAGAAGAAGAACCTCCTTGCCCACTTCATGGGCTACGGCAACGACAAGGCCGGTTTCTGCGGACACGGCATCGGACTGGAGCTGGACGAGCCGCCCGTGATCTCGCGCAACGGAAAGGCCGTCCTCGTTCCCGGCAACGTCATTGCCCTGGAACCCAAGTTCACCTTCCCCGGCGAAGGGGTCGTGGGGGTAGAGGACGTCTTCCTCGTCACCGGGAGCGGCGCCGAGAAACTGACAAAGAGCGGCTACGGCGTGAAGATTTAGACAGGGTCCAAGAAAAGAAGTGTCATTGCGAGTCACGGACCCCGTCTGGGGACGAGGTTATCGATGGAAGAAACAGCGCCGATCCGTCATTGCGAGGAGCATCAGCGACGAAGCAATCACTTGAATCCATTGAGATTGCTTTGCTTCGCTCGCAATGACCTTCGTGGCTGTTCATTAAGAGCCGAGCCTTGCGAGGCGTGGCAATCCAAAAATAATCCTCTCCCCCGGTTGTAGAGTGCTGAGTGAGGGAGCAAAACCATTTCCTTGTCGAAGGGGGTCATTTGAAACAGCCACCGAAAAAGCCCGCAAAAAAGCCGGCACCAGGAATCAAAAAGGTCATCGACACCCTCAAGAAGAAAGGCGCCTCCGGGGTGCAGATCATCAGGGCCGCCGACGTGATCGTCGACGAGCGCGTGCGCCTGAAGTGCCAGGTCCCCATCTGCGACTCCTACGGCAAGAACCTCATGTGCCCGCCCTACCTCCCGTCCGTCGCGGACTTCCGCGAGGCCCTGGAGCGCTATGACAGGGCGCTTCTCGTGCAGTTGAGCGTTCCCCTTCACAAGAAAGGAAAGGGCAGGGCCAAGGCCGTCTTCGACCCCGCCCGGGTTCTCCATGAGCTCATCAACCTCGGCGAGCGGCTCTGCTTCGAGGCGGGGTTCCGGTTTGCCACGGGGCTCATCGGCGGCTGCTGCAGGCTCTGCGAGACCTGCATCGTCCTGGAGCCCGAGGGCCACTGCCGGCACCCCTTCCGCGCGCGGCCCTCCATGGAGGCCATGGGCATCGACGTCATCGGCACGCTGGAGAAGGCCGGACTGCCGCTGCTGCGCTTCCCCGTGCAGGAGAAGGTGACGTGGACGGGACTCATCCTGCTCTAGCGAGCAGGGTCTCATTGCTGAGACCGGAAGTTAGGAAGCCAGGAAGAGCGGAAGTTAGGACAGGAAAGAGCAAAATCAGGCGGGCTTCGGGTTTCCGGATACATTCCCCTTTAACAGGGGACAGAGGGGGATTTTCTGAAACTCCCTCTCCCCTGGCGGGAGAGGGCAAGGGTGAGGGGGACAAACCCCTTCCTTCCCTAAACCCTATACCCGAGACGCGATACCCTGCGGCTCCGCCGCAGTCGAAACGATCACAAAACAAACCCTATATAGACGCTGAAAGGAGAGAAACCATGGCAGTGTTAAAAGAGGGCGGGATCCCCATCGGGCGGTTCATGATCGTCAGCAAGACGGACGGCCTGACGAAAGACGATCTCATCATCGAGGCCAACGGCCAGTACCAGATCCAGGAAAAACCGGACGCATTCCTGATCAAGAATGCGGAGTGCTGCAAGAGCATCATGGTGAAGGTGTCGAAGAAAGATTAGCGGAAAGCCAAAGCTGGACCTTCATGAAAAAGGAGACGATATGGCGGTTCCGGATTTCCAATCCTTTTTCAAGCCCTTGCTGGAAATTGCGGCAGACGGGAATGAACACTCTTTGAAGACAGCAAGAGAAATCATTGCGCAGAAGATGTATCTTTCCGACGGTGATCTTAAAGAACTTTTGCCCAGTGGTACTCAGAAAAAATTCGACAATAGAGTTGCCTGGGCGAAGACGTATTTCGTCCAAGCTAAAGTGTTGGAATCTTCCAAGAGGGGTTACTTTCGGATCACAGAGCGTGGGCGTGAACTTTTCAAGAAAGGTCACGAGAAAATTGATGTAAAAATTCTGAATCAATACCCTGAGTTCGTCGAATTTCACACAGCGAAAACAGGAAAGTCAGGTAATGACAACTCTCCGGGCACTGAATCCCCGGTCGAAACTCCGGAGGAGACGCTCCACAAAGCCTATCAAAGCATAAGAAATGATCTGGCAGGAGAAATCTTGGAGAAAGTGAAGAGCAACTCTCCACAGTTTTTTGAAAAGCTCGTTGTCGACCTTATGGTTGCTATGGGCTATGGCGGCTCCCGCAGTGACGCAGGTCAATCCATAGGGCACAGCGGCGATGAAGGCGTCGACGGAATTATCAAAGAAGATCGTCTGGGGCTCGATGTCATCTATCTCCAGGCAAAAAATGGGAGGGTACCGTTGGCCGACCCGAAATCCAGAAATTCGTTGGGGCACTGCATGGCAAACGGGCGAAGAAAGGGGTATTTCTTACGACAGGAAAATTTTCCGAAGATGCCATTCGATACGTTGAGACCATAGATCCCAAAGTCATATTGATCGACGGAAATAGCCTTGCGAATTTGATGATCGATTTCGGAATTGGAACAGCAGTGATATCGAATTTGGAGATCAAGAGGATGGATTCTGACTACTTCGTTGAGGAGTGAAAGCGTTCGGCGGTGAATGAAAGGTGCCGCAGCTCAACACTCGACAATAAGCGATTGATAAAGAAGGCCCCTTAACTTGCTTGTCGTAAATTTCCATCTCTGAATAAATATCTACAGCCATATATAAGTATTGCATACGGGTTACGCCTCTGATACTCTTTTCCTATGGAAACGCCGACATTTGACTGGGATGAGAAAAAGGATGAAGAGAATCAATCCAAGCACGGCGTATCTTTCTCGCTTGCCCAGCATGCTTTTCGCGACCCGCTTCGTGTCATCGTGGAGGACGTCAGCCACAGCAGAGATGAAGACCGCTTCTATTGCATAGGCAGGGTCAACGAAGGCATCATCACGGTTCGATTTACATACAGGGGCGGCGTCATCCGGATCATCGGCGCGGGATATTGGAGAAAGGGGAAAAGGATTTATGAAAAAGAAAATAAGATACACCGATGAGCCCATGGGAGAGGTGAAGGTCGTCAGGGACTTCCTGCCGCCGCCGGAGAAGCTCGTGCCGAAGGAAAGCAACGTGAAGATCACGATCTCGTTAAGCAAGGCGAGCGTCGATTTTTTCAAGAAGGAAGCGAAGAAGCACCGCACGTCCTACCAGAAGATGATCCGCAGGGTCATCGACGTCTACACGGAGCAATACAAAAAGACGGCTTGAGCGCGACGCGTGTGTTTGCGGAATTTGTGAAGCCTCGACGGGCTTCATACCGAGCCGCGATCATGCATCATTTCTTCTGGCGCTGAGGACCTAATAGCCGAGTTTGTCCTTTGAAAGGGGATATCGGTCCATGAGCACGAAACGCTCTTCCCTCTTTGTCCGTCTCTTCTGGCTTGCCCTCATCGTGGCGGCGGCATTCTACCTGTGGCGGGAGGTTCCCTGGGTCAGCCGGCTCTTTCAGCCCGAGAAGGCGGCCGCCCCGCGTACCGTGGCTGCAAGGGGGGACCTGGCCGCCGACGAGAAGGCCACGATCGAGCTCTTCGAGAGATCCCGGGAGTCGGTCGTATTCATCACGACGAGCCAGCTGGTCCGGGACTTCTGGACCCGCAACATCTTCACCGTCCCCCGCGGCACGGGGTCGGGCTTCGTCTGGGACGACAAGGGGCACATCGTCACGAATTACCACGTCGTCGCGGGCGCTTCGGAGGCCCGCGTCCGGCTGGCCGACGGCCGCGACTACAAGGCGGCCCTGGTGGGGGCGAGCCGCTCCCACGACCTGGCCGTGCTGCTCATCGGGGTCGGCTTCAAGGCGCCGGCGCCGGTCCCCCTGGGGACGAGCCACGACCTGAAGGTGGGCCAGAAGGTCTTCGCGATTGGCAACCCCTTCGGCCTGGACTGGACGCTCACGACGGGCATCGTGTCGGCCCTGGACCGGTCGCTGTCGGCGGAGAACGGGGCGACGATCGAGCACCTCATCCAGACGGACGCCGCCATCAACCCGGGCAACTCCGGCGGGCCGCTGCTGGATTCCGCGGGGCGCCTGATCGGCATCAACACGGCCATCTACAGCCCCTCGGGCGCGAGCGCCGGGATCGGTTTTGCCGTGCCCGTGGACACCGTCAACCGCGTCGTGCCCCAGCTCATCGCCAGGGGGAAGTACATCCGGCCCGCCCTGGGCATCGAGGTCGACGAAGGGATCAATCGCATCGCCACGGCCCAGCTCGGCGTGGCGGGTGTCGTCGTGCTGAGGGTCGCCCCCGGCTCGGCCGCCGAACAAGCCGGCCTGCAGGGAGCCCGCCGCACGGCCGACGGGGCCATCGTGCCGGGCGACATCATCACCGCCATAGAAGGAAAGGCCGTCGAGAACGTCGGCAAGCTCTATGCCCGCCTGGATGACTTCAAGGTGGGCGACACGGTCCGGCTGACCGTGGTCCGCGACGGGGCCAAGCGGGAGGTGTCCGTGACCCTGCAGGCGGGAAGCTGAGAGGTGGATCGGGAAGAGGGCTGGCCGCGAAGGAGGAGCGGACGATGCCGGACAAGGCCATCCAGGACTACTACCCCGATGAGTTTGCGCACTGCTACGGCTGCGGGCGGCTCAATCCGGAGGGGCTGCAGATCAAGAGCTACTGGGACGGCGAAGAGTGCGTCTGCCATTACGTGCCCGAGCCGTGTCACTCGGGCGGTGTTCCCGGGTTCGCCTACGGCGGGCTGATCGCCTCGCTCATCGACTGCCACGGCGCCGCGACGGCATCGGCGGCAAGGTTGCGCGCCGAGGGGTTGTCCCTCGGGGAGAAGCCGCTTGCACGCTTCGTTGCGGCATCCCTGAAGGTGGACTACCTGAGGCCGACGCCGCTTGGAGAGACCCTGGAATTGAGGGCGAGGGTCACGGCGATCCAGGACCGGAAGATCACGGTCAGCGTGACATTGTCCGCGGGCGGCAACATCTGCGCGAAAGGCGAAGAGCTTTTCATCCAGCTCCAGCGGTGGTCCGTCCAGACCGGATACCCGAAGCCGATCGACTGATCGGCTGCCCGTTCTCGGACCCGTTCCTTGACGGCGATTTCACGGAGGCGCGTGCATGCAGATGACGGGTATTCCCTTCGGGACGACCGACTGGTCTTCCGTGGAGGTCACGGAGCACAGGGGCGAGACGGGGGTCGCATCCTGGCGCACCCGGACCTTCGGGGGCATCCGCGTTCGCCTGGTCGAGTACTCGCCGGGCTACCGGGCCGATCACTGGTGCAGCAAGGGGCACATCCTGCTGTGCCTCGAGGGCGAGCTGCACACGGAGCTGGCCGACGGCCGCAGCTTCGTCCTCAAGCCGGGCATGAGCTACCAGGTGGCCGACAACGCCGAGCCGCACCGCTCGTCCACCGCCACGGGCGCCAAGCTCTTCATCGTCGATTGAGCAGTCCCCATGGATGATCGCACCCGCCCCGCTGCCCGGGAAGACACGGCAAGTCTCGTGGAGACCATCCGCGGGGCCTTCCGGGGCGTGGCCAAGCGCTACGGTCTCAACGAGCGGAACTGCCCCCGGCATGCCTCGAACTGCACGGCGGACTGGATCGAGAAGGACATGGATCGGGGGGTCGCCTATTTCGTCCTGGAGAGCGGGGGACAGGTGGCGGCAAGCGTCGCCCTCGAGCGGGCCAAGCCGGACGTCGTCTACCTGGAGCGCCTCGCCGTCCTGCCCCGCTTCCGCGGGCGGGGCTTCGGGAAGGCCCTGGTGGCCCGCGCGCTCTCGGAGGCCCAAGCCATGGGGGCCCGGTCCGTCGGCATCGGCGTGATCGCCGACGAGGCCTTGCTGAAGGACTGGTACCGCAGGCTGGGGTTTGTGGAGACGCAGACGCGGGACTTTCCGCACCTGCCCTTCCGGGTGAGCTTCATGCACCGTCCGCTGCGCGTGAGCGGCGGCCCCGGAAAATCGTGAGTCGCAGCCCGGCACGCGCTGGAAAAAGGCGGCCCGTTGTGATAGATACCCGATGAAACCCGGCAGCGCGCCGAGTCCGGGAGGCCCCCGAGTCGTGCCCTGACAGTCGACGCCTGGCATCCCCGGGAGTGTCAACCCTATTTCAGCGAAGGAGAAGATGCGATGAAGAGATTGATCGGCCTGTTCTGCATCCTGCTGCTCGTGTTTGCCTTTTCGACCCCGGCCCCGGCGGCCAAGGTCGTGCTGAAGCTCGGCCACATCGCCGAGCCCTCCAACCCCTACGGCCAGGGCGCCGACTACTTCGCCAAGCTGGTCGCCCAGAAGTCCAAGGGGGAGATCGAGGTCAAGGTGTTCCCCTCGTCGCAGCTCGGGGCGCAGAAGGAACTCATCGAGGGCTGCATCTACGGCACCCTCGACATGACGCTGACGAGCACCGCCGAGCTGGGCACCTTCCAGCCGCAGATGGCCCTCTTCGACATGCCCTTCCTGTTCAAGGACCGCAAGCACGCCTTTGCGGCCCTGGACACGGTGGGCATGGACCTGGCCAAGGCGCTCGAGCCCAAGGGCCTCAAGATGCTGGGCTACATGGAAAACGGCATCCGCCACCTGACCAACAACGTGCGCGAGGTCAAGACGCCAGCCGACATGAAGGGCCTCAAGATCCGCGTCATGAACAACAAGGTCTACATCGAGATGATGAAGGCCCTCGGCGCCTCGCCCACCCCCATGGCGTTCTCCGAGCTGTACTCCGCGATGCAGCAGGGCACGGTGGACGGCCAGGAGAACCCCAGCGCCCACATCTACACGAAGCGCTTCTTCGAAGTCCAGAAGTACGCCTCCCTGACGGGACATGCCTACGCGCCGGAGCCCATGCTCATCTCCATGATCACCTGGAAGAAGCTCACGCCCCAGCAGCAGGCCATCATCCAGCAGGCGGCCAACGAATCGATCGCCTGGCAGCGCAAGCTGGCCGAAAGGGAGGACGAGGAGTTCTGGAAGAAGATCAGGGCCACGGGCAAGATGAAGGTCACCACGGTGGACCGCAAGCTCTTCATCGAGGCCACGAAGGACGTCTACAGGAAGCTCGCCCCCACCGTCGGCCAGGCCAACATCGACAGGGTGAGAGCCCTGGAAAAGTAATCGCCAACCCGTTCGTGCGAGGCCCGGGCTTCGGCCCGGGCCTCGATTCGAGGAGATCCGGCCATGCTGGACAGGCTGTTCAAGGGTCTGCGATCGGTCCTGTACTGGTTTTCGGTCGCGGCCATGTCGGTCATGCTCGTCGTCATCTTCGCGCAGGTGATCAGCCGCTATGTCTTCAACTGGACGCCCGAGTGGTCCGAGGAGCTGGCCCGCTACCTCTTCGTCTGGGTGACCTTCATCGGCTCGGCCCTCATCATGGGCGAGTCGGGCCACCTCGCCGTGCAGTTCGTGCCCAACCACTTCAAGGGCACGGCCGTCGGGAAGGCCCTGGAGGTCTTGATCAACCTCTGCGGATACGTCTTCATTCTCATCCTGTTCTTCCAGGGGGCCAAGATGACCCGGGTCATGACCTTTCAGATCTCGCCGGGCATGGAGATCCCCATGAGCTGGGTCTATGCCGTGATCCCGCTGAGCAGCGCGCTGATGCTGCTGTACCTCGTCAAGGACACGGTGCGGATCGTCAAGGGGTTTTCGGGCCCGGGCGGGGAGGGACGGTAGACCGGCATGGAATACGTCCTGATCGGCCTGTTTCTGCTCCTGACGGCGCTCGGCGTGCCCGTGGCGTTCTCCCTGTGCCTGTCGGCCGCGACGATCATCTTCTTCTACATGGACCGGCCACTCGTCATGGTCTCCCAGATGATGTTCTCGGGCATCGACTCCTTCTCGTTCATGGCGGTGCCCTTTTTCATGCTCGCCGGCGCCTTCATGTCGGCGGGCGGGGTGACCTCGCGCCTCGTCAGCTTCTCCCAGGCCCTCGTCGGGGCGTTCACGGGGGGCCTCGCGCAGACCGTGTCCGTCGCCGGCATGTTCTTCGCCGCCATCTCGGGCTCCTCGGCCGCAACCACGGCCGCCCTCGGCAGCACCATGATCGGCGAGCTGGAGAAGAAGGGCTACAACCGTGACTGGGCCACCGGCATCGTGGCCTCGAGCGGCACCGTGGGCATCGTCATCCCGCCCTCGATCACCATGGTGGTCTACGGCGCCATCGCCGACACCTCGATCGGCGATCTGTTCATCGGCGGCTTCATCCCCGGCATCATGATGGGGCTCTCCATGATGGCCGTGAGCTGGTATTACGCCCGGAAGCGCGGAATCGCCGCGGAAGGGACCTTCTCGCTCGGGGCCGTCCTCAAATCCTTCAAGGACTCCTTCTTCGCCCTCATGACCCCGGTCATCATCATCGGCGGCATCTACGGCGGCATCTTCACCCCCACGGAGGCGGCGGCCGTCGCCGCGGTCTACGGGATCTTCGTGGGCCTGTTCGTCTACAGGGAACTCAAGCTCAGGGACTTCCCCCAGATCATCTTCCAGGCCGTGATCGGCACGACGGTCATCATGTTCCTCGTGGGGGCCGCCACGGTCTTCGGCTGGCTCATCACGAACCTGCAGATCCCGCACCAGGTCGCGAAGTTCGTCGTCTCCGTGACGACCTCGCCCCTGCTGTTCCTCTTCGCGATGAACCTCCTGCTGCTCTTTGCCGGCACCATGGTGAACGCCTCGGCGGCGGTCGTGATCCTGACCCCGATCTTCCTGCCCGTGGCCCGAACCCTGGGCATCGACCCCCTGTTCTTCGGCGTGCTCATGGTCGTCAACCTGGCCATCGGCTGCATCACGCCACCGGTGGGCCTGGATCTCTTCGTGGCAAGCGCCATCTCCAAGGTGCCCATCGAACGCGTCATGAAGGCCTGCCTTCCTTACCTGTATGCCCTGCTCGCGGTGCTGGTCATCCTGACCGTCTTTCCGTGGTTCATCACCGTGCTGCCGAGCCTCCTTACCCGATGATGCAGGGGTACAGGCGGGAAAAGAAGCCCCGGCCCATCCCTGCAGAACCCCTTGACAGCAGCCCCCCCGGTCCGTTACAAATGCTCATCCTGCCTTGCACCGCCCATTGAAAGGAGATGACCATGGCCACAGCAGCCAGTCCTGCGTTCGGCGTTGCCGCCAGACCGCTTTCGGTCAGGGAGGCCCGCTTCTATCTCTACACGGCGCTGTTCGTTGCGGGCAATGTCGCCTTTCCCGCCCTGTGCCACCTCGTGCCGGGCGGGGGGCCGATGCTGCTGCCCATTTACTTTTTCACCCTCATCGCCGCCTGGCGGTTCGGCCTGGCGGCGGGGCTCGCCACGGCGGTGCTCTCCCCCCTGGCCAACCACCTGCTGACCGGGATGCCCCCCCAGGCCATGCTGCCGGTCATCCTCGCCAAGTCCGTGCTCCTGGCCGTCATCGCCTCCGCCGTTGCCCGCCGGTTCGGCCTGTCCCTCGTTGCCGTTGCGATGGCCGTCCTGGGCTACCAGCTTGCGGGCGGGATGGTCGAGTGGCTCCTGGCCGGATCCCTGTCGGCGGCGCTTGCCGACTTCCGGGTCGGGCTTCCCGGCATCGCGCTGCAGATTCTCGGCGGGTACGCCGCCCTGCGGCTCATGGACCGTCCGGGGACAGTCTAGCCCTCGTATCGTGCAGCCGTGCCGGCATGCGGGAAGACCTGTGCGGGGGTCGAGGGGAGGGCCGCCGGACATCCCGGCGAAATGGGAGGCGAGGGCCCGAGGCTGACCGGTGTGACCGGGGAAGGCCGGCCTCGAGCCCCCCGAAAGTTCAGCGGGGAAGATGGACGTGCAGGGTGCCGTAGAACCAGCCCGCGCGCTCCACTCCGTCCTTGCCGGTGTATGCAACCAGAAGGGTGAAGGGTCGGCCGTTGTGGGCCGCGCCGCTGATCTCCAGGACCGTCACCTGCTGGCCCGCCTTCACCTCGTTGATCTTCACGGTCATTTGCCGGTCCGCATAGACGGGGCTGTTCCTCTCGACCCTGGCCTTGAACGGCAGCGAGGTGTTCGTGGCGGCGCTCGAAAACGAAACGTTCCGCGGCTGAAAATCCTGCCCCTTCGCAGGCAGGGAGAATGCCCACATGTAGGCCAGGAGACAGAACAGCACGAAAAGCATCTTGATCATCTTCATCTTTCGGCCCTCACGTTTTTTGATCGTTGCGTCCTTCTGCATTGACCTCGTTCTTTGTTGACTTCCGGGGAGAGCATCGGCCGTGCCGCGGGGGCGGCACAGCAAAAGGCCCTTTTAAATCAACTGATTGCCCTGCGTTTTCCCCTCGAGAGGCCTCTGTCGTGAAGGAGCCGTTGCTGTGCCATAACGGCCTGTCGTTTCCAATATTCTTTTTTTTCGATCGGTTACGTGAAATGTGCTGAACTGGGATAGTCCGCGGAGATGATGCCGAAAGGGGGCCGCCATGCACATTCAGACAGATGCATGCCGCACGCTGGGTATTGCCGTCCTGATCCTGATCGGGGCGGCGTTGACGGCGGGCACCGGCATGGCCCAGACAAGCAAGGGCGCACGGGCCGCGGCGCCGGGGATGCAGAAGGTCGTCACGGACAGGGCCTCCTTCGTCCTCTATGTGCCGAAGGGCTGGAAGGTGAAGGAGTCCGCCGAAGGGCAGGCCCTCTTGGTCACCGCGTCGGATTCCTCGGGGCGCTCCGCCGTGTATTTTTCCATCGGTGCGGCCCCTCCGGGCGAAAGCGCCACGGCCCTGGCGAAGCGTGAAGCGGCAAGGCTCGGCCGCGCGGCAGGCGATCTCGAGATCCGGAGCGCCTTTGCCTCCCGGGACGGCTCGACGCTTGTCTTCGACGGCACCTACTCGCCCCCGAAGAAGGGGAAAACCGAGTTTCGTTCGTGGGCGACCCTGCGGGGCGCCGAGGCGGCCTGCGCCCGCATCGAGGCCCCGGCGGGACAGCTCGCTGCGATGCGGCCCACGCTGCTGACCGTTCTTTCCAACATCCGTGTCATGAAGGGTGCCGTCGCCCCGGCGTCGGCAGCGGCTGCGCCCGTGCGGATACAGCTTGCGCCTTACCGCCTGAGGGACGGCTCGGCCTCCTTCCTGCTCCCCCGGGGCTGGCAATGCCAGGACAGCGGCAGGGGGCTATTCGTCGCCGGGGACCCCGCCGGCTACTCGTTCATCTCGGGAAACGTCGAGATGGTGACCCCCCAGATGCGGGTCAACCACCCGAGCATCCTCGTCTCGCCCTACCTCGCCCCGAACCAGGCCTGGCAGTTCATCACGGCGCGCTACGGGCTGGCCTCGAACCTGCGTTACGAGAAGGTCATCCCCCGCTCCGATGTGGCGCGGCAGATGGGGCAGGTCTACACGGCAGGCCCCGTCACCGTCGAGGAGCTCATCTACAGCTTCACGAGCAGGGAGGGGCGGGCGACCCGCGGATACACCTTCGGCATCTCCTTCGGCTCGCGTCTCGGGACCAACTGGAGCTTCCGCCACCTGACCGTGACGGCCCCGACGGAGCGCTTCGGTCCCTGGGCCGGCCATTTCGCCGAGATGCTCGGCTCCTACAAGATCAACGAGCGCTGGGCGGCGGACTACGCCGCGCAGGGGGCCCGCAGGCTGCGCGAGATGCAGCAGCAGACCTCGGCCATGGTGACCCGCAACGCCCAGGAGATCCGGCAGATGATGCAGGCCGCCTACGACGAGCGGCAGAAGAGCATGGACTACATCGACTACCAGCGCACCAGTTACATCCGGGGCCAGCAGGACTGGATCTCCTCGATGGAAGGGGGCACCGTCTACCGCAGCGACAGCTGGGGCACGAAGAACACGACAACGGGCGAATATTGGGAAGGCAAGCCCTACGACTACGTCCACTTCGAGGGGAAAAACCCCAAGTACAACGAGCAGATGCAGCCCGTCGACTCCCGCGCCCTCTGGGAGCGCCACATCCGCCGCTGAAAGAGCGCCCGCAGCGTATACGGCGTGCGACCCGCGTCATCGCCGACAGCAAAAAAGCAGTTTTCCTCTGTCTCCCGTGTGTGCTAAGTTTTCGCGATGCTATTCATACTGGGAGGTGTCTCGGAAATGACTCGTTCGCTTCTTGGGTTGATGCTCTGCGTACTTTTCGTTTTCGCGGGTTCAGGGTTTTCGTCGGCCCAGGTGGCCCAACCGCCCGGCCCGAAGAAGGTCCAGCCGGCACCGACGGTGACGGTGCCGAAGGCGAAGCCCGGCCAGGGCCCGCAAGCCGGGCCGGCCACCCCCGGGGCGGTTTCCCCCGGGGTCAGCTGCTTCGACGAGGCGGCGTATGGCCGCGCGAAGAAGCAGGACAAGAATCTCGCGGGGGCGCAGCTCTGCGGGGCCGACCTGAAGAAGGCCTCCCTGGACGGGGCCGACCTGAAGGGGGCGAACCTCGCCGGTGCCGATCTCAGCGGGGCCAGATTCTACAAGGCGGACCTGCAGGGCGCGGTGCTGTCGCGTGCGAACCTCGGCGACGCGATCCTGTTAAGTGCCAATCTGGAAGGCGCCAGGCTCGACGGGGCCAATCTCCGCAGTGCCCGCGTGTCGGGCGCAAATCTCAAGGGCGCCGATCTCTCGAGGGCCGAGCTCGAGGGGGCGAATCTCACCGACTCGAACCTGACCGGCGCCAACCTGGAGCGGGCCGTCCTCAGGAATGTCGAGGCCCTGACCGTGCGATTCACCTCGGCGAACCTGCGCTACGCCAGCCTCGATTCCGCGAACCTCAAAGGCGACCGCTACGGGCATCGGGCGGACTTCGCCGGGGCCAACCTCAGCGAGGCGACGCTCAGGCGGGCGCAGCTCGATCATGCGACCCTGCAGGGTGCCGACATGAGCCGCGCGGATTTCACGGGAGCCAGGCTCGAGGCTGCCAACATGATGAAGGCAAAAGGTGCCCGCGCGGTATTCAACCAGGCGGTGATTGCCCATGCGTATTGCCAGGAGGCCGATTTGACCGACGGGCAGTTCCGGGGCGCCGATCTTTCGGCCGCCGACCTGACCTTTGCGCAGCTCAACCGGGCGAACCTCTCGGGTGCCAACCTCGCCGGGGCGATGCTCAACAAGGCCCACCTCGTCGAGGCCGACCTGGGCGGCGCGAACCTCGAGGACGCGCATGCCTACAGCACCAACTTCCGGGGCGCCCATCTGGCCGGGGCGAACTTCCGAAATGCATCGCCTTTTCAGGCCATCATCGATCTGCGCTGGAAGGAGCTGCTGAAAAGCCAGAGGCTTCGCACGGACAAGATGTTCGGCAGCATCCGCTGGGCGCAGTGACGAAACGACGGCCGGTTGCGGAAAACGTTTGTCTGAACAGGAGAGCCCCCTCCATCGGCGGGGGAACCCCTCGACATCCAGGAGAGAGCAAGACATGAATCAGGCAGGCCCGAGCGATCCCGGATTCGAGACCCGCGTCCGCGACAGTTTCAGCCGTCAGGGGATCATGAAGACGATCGGGGCGCGCCTGCTGGCGGTCACCCCCGGTGAGGTGCGGATCGAGCTTCCCTGGAGCGAGGCCGTCACCCAGCAGCACGGCTTCGTCCATGCGGGGATCCTCAGCACGATCGCCGACAATGCCTGCGGGTACGCCGCCTACACCCTCATGCCGGCGAATTCGGAGGTGCTGGGGGTGGAAAACAAGATCAACTTCCTGGCCCCGGCGAAGGGGGAACGGTTCGTCTCGATCGGCCGGGTGATCAAGGCGGGGCGCACGCTGGTGGTCTGCTCGGGCGAGGTCTGGGCTTGCGACGGCGGCAGGGAGACGCTCGTGGCGGTCATGCAGACGACCATGATCTCCCTGGTGAAGTGAATCCGTCGGATCACCGGGGGCTAGAGCTGCTGCAGGAGGGGCTCGATCTCCGCGGCCTTCCTGGGGTTGGCCTTCACGTAGAGATCGAGGAGGATGCGGCTGATCTCCTTGGGGTTGAGCGGCTTGACCAGGTAGCCCTGCACCCCGTACCGGGCGCACGTCGCCACGTCGTCCCGGTGGGAGGACAGCGACGAGACGATGATGGTGGTCGCAAGGTCCTTCCGGACCTCACGGATGTTCTGCAGGACCTCCTGGCCGCTCATGACGGGCATCATGAGGTCGAGCAGGACGATGTCGGGCTTCCAGTTCCCGTAGATCTCGAGGGCCTCGAACCCGTTGACGGCAAACTGCTTGGTGAAGACCGTCTCCGAGATGTAGGTGTCGTAGAACTTCCGGCTGAAGCTGTTGTCTTCCGCGATCAGGATTTTCAGCTTGTCCATGGCACCGGCCCGCGCAGATGGGAAGTGATGCCCGATAATCGAGCAAACATCGTGCCACGCTGTGCCGTGCGACGGATTTCGGCATAACCGGATAATATCCATCGCTTTTCTTTTTTTTTCGTCTATAATGAGCCGTCAAAGATCCAATTCTCTTCTTGAAGGAGGAACGATATGAAAGGTGACCCGAAACTGCTGCAGACGTTGAACTCCCTGCTCGCCGACGAACTGACCGCCATCAACCAGTACATGGTCCATTCCGAGATGGCCGAGGCCTGGGGCTACAAGAAGCTCCACGAGGCCTTCGAAAAGCGCGCCATCGACGAGATGAAGCACGCCGAGACCCTCATCGGGCGCATCCTCTTCCTCGAGGGGACCCCCACGGTGAGCAAGCTCAACAAGATGATGATCGGCGCCGACGTGCCCAAGCAGCTGGCCGGAGACCGGGGCCTTGAGATGATGGCCGTCAAGGCCTACAACGAGGCGATCGTTTTGGCCGGCGATGTCAAGGACTTCGCCACCCGGCAGATCCTCGAGAAGATCCTCCAGGACGAGGACAGGCACATCGACCAGATCGAGGAGATGCAGGACCAGATCAAGCAGATGTCCCTGCAAATCTTCCTCACGACACAGGTGTGAGGTCCCGCGCAGGCGCCGCGCGATCATAAATTCTGCAACCTTTGTCTGCACTGAACGTGTCTCGCTTCCGGAGGAGGGACCCCTGGCGCGACGACGGTCAAAGCCCCGCTTGCACCCAAAGAAGCGGGGCTTTGTGTTTGTGACGCCGGGCGCGAAAGGAGGTTGAGATGATCCGGTCCTTCGCCGACATGGACAGGCTGGCCTCCGAGAAGGGGCCCAAGCGGCTCGTGGTGCTGGCGCCCGAGGACGAGGAATTCATGCTGGCCGTCCGGGACAGCGCCGCGAAGGGCTACACCCGGCCGGTGCTCATCGGCGACCGCGAGAAGATGGAGCGGCTGGCCGGCGAGGTGCAGTTCGACATCAGCGGGGCGGAGAAGATCCACGAGACGAACCGCCAGGCCATCGCCGATCTCGGGATCCGCATGCTCTTCTCCGGCGAGGTCGACATCGCCGGCAAGGGACAGATCCCGACGGCCTACATCTACCGCGCCATCATCCGCGAGGAGTCGAAGGCGGGCAAGGGGAAGGTCGTCAGCGTCATCTCGATGTGGGACATCGAGGGCCTCGAGCACCTCACCTGCTTCACCGACACGGGCGTGAACATCACGCCCGACTACCGGGCCAAGGCCGAGATCGTCCGCAATGCCGTCTTCCTCTTCCACCTGCTGGGCTACCCGAATCCGAAGATCTGCGTGCTCTCGGGCAGGCGGGAGCTCAACGGCGACATCCCCTCGTACCGGGACTTCCTCGCGCTGAAGAACGCCGCGGCCGCGGGCGAGCTGGGCGCCTGCGAGGTGATGGAAGCCACGTCCTTCATCGACATCTTCTCGCCGGGGAAGGCGGACTTCAGCCTGGCCGGCACGGACATCGGCAGGACGGACTTCCCGCACATCATGCTCGTCCCGAACCTGGCCACGGGCAACATCCTCGTGAAGCTCGACTTCGCCCTGAAGAACGTCCGGCGGCGCTCCCTCGTGATGAGCTCCCGCGGCCCCGTCATCATCCCCTCGCGGTCGGACTTCCGGGACTCCATCCTCGGCGAGATCGCCGCCGGGGTCACCGTGGCCGGGCAGATCCAGGGAGGTGCGGCATCATGATGACAAGCTTCGACCAGATCCGGAAGGAGGCATCGGCGAGGGGCAACAAGCGTCTCGTCATCGCCCCGGTCACGGCCGCAACGGACCTCTCCGCCCTCTCGGCCGCCGTGGCGGACGGTCTCGTCTTTCCCGTTCTCGTCGGGGACGGCAGGGCCGCCGCGTCATGGGCCGGACGCGAGAAGATTCCCGCGGCCCACCTCGAGATCGTCGACGAGCCCGATGAGGCAAAGGCCCTCGCCGCGGCGATCGACATGCTGCAAAAGGGCACGGCGGAGATTCTCATGCGTGGGGGTATGGGACCGAAGGGCTTCCTCGAGGCGGTGCTGGACAGGCAGAAGGGCCTGCTGAAGGAGCGGGTGGCAAGCCTCGTCTCCGTCTTCGACCCGCCGGGAGTGAACCGCGTGACCATGGCGACGGACACCTACGTGAACAGCTTCCCCACGATCGTCGAGAAGGTGACGATCACGGAGAACGTGATCCGGCTGGCCGGCGTGCTGGGGATCGCCTCGCCGAAGATCGCGGCGCTCTCCGCCATCGAGCAGGTCAACCCCGCCATCCCCTCCACGATGGACGCGGCGATCCTCTCGAAGATGGCCGAGCGCAGGCAGTTCGGCGACGTCACCCTCGAGGGCCCGCTGGACATCGACTGCGCCGTGAGCCGCAGGGCCGCAACCCGCAAGGGCGTGCACAGCGCCGTGACGGGGCAGGGGGACATCTACCTCATGCCCAACGTCGAGGCGGGGTTTCTCATGGCCGAGCTGTCGGTCTTCATCGGGAAGACACCCATGGCCTGCGCCCTCATGGGGGTGAGCCGGCCCGTCGTGCTGAACCTGCCCTTCGTCCCGGCCGAAAACCGCCTGACGGAGATTGCCCTTGCCGTGCTGCTCTGCGGGAGGTTGTAGACCATGGAAAAGACGCGACACATCCTTGCCGTCAACGTGGGCTCCACGTCCACCAAGGCGGCCTTCTATCGCGACACGGAGCGTCTCGTGCAGGAATCGATCTCCTACAGCGCAGCCGACCTGGCGGGCTTCAAGGACCTCCGAGAACAGCTTCCGATGCGTGAGGCCGGCCTGCGGGCGTTCATCGAGAAGAACCGGATCGACATGGGCAAGGTCGATCTCGTCATCAGCCGCGGTGGTCTCGGCCGCCCGGGGCCTGCCGGCGCCTATGCCATCGACGAGGCCATGTGCGAGGACCTCATGGAGGGCCGCTACGGCAAGCACCCCTCGGCCCTGGGGCCGTCGATGGCGATGGGGCTTGCGCGGCAGTACGGCATGCCCGCCGTCGTGATCGACCCGCCGAGCACCGACGAGTTTGCGCCCCTGGCGCGCGTGTCGGGGCTTCCCGAGATCGAGCGCAAGAGCGCCTTCCACGCCCTCAACCAGAAGGCCGCAGCCCGCAGGGCGGCCGCCGCGCTCGAGAGGCGATACGAGGAGATCAATCTCGTCGTCGCCCACCTGGGCGGCGGCATCACCATCGGCGCCCACTGCCGGGGGCGGGTGATCGACTGCACGCACGGGCTGACCGAGGGGCCCTTCTCGCCGGAGAGGGCCGGGGCCCTGCCGACGCAGGACCTGCTCGACCTGGCCGGCCGCATGAGCCCGAAGGATCTGTCGAAGAAGCTCGTGGGACAGGGGGGGCTTGCGGCCTACCTCGGGACGAACGATGCCGTCAAGGTCGAGGAGGCCGTGAAGAAGGGAGACGCGAGGGCCGAGTTGATCTACCGGGCCATGGCCTACCAGGTCGCCAAGGACATCGGCGCCATGGCGGCCGTCCTGGCGGGCGAGGTCGACGGGATCGTCCTGACCGGGGGGATCGCCCACTCGGAGATGCTCACCGGGTGGGTCCGGCAGCAGGTGCAGTTCATCGCTCCCGTCTGCGTCTTCCCGGGGGAGGACGAGATGGAGGCCATGGCCGAGGGCGCCCTGCGCATCCTGCGTGGCGAGGAGATCCCGCGAAAATATCATCCCTGAGGCGCAGGGGCGATGCGCCCCGGCCTCAACTCTGCTTGACCAGGACGATGCCGATCACCGTCAGGACGATCCCCAGGATCCGCTGGGGCGTCGCCGCCTCGCCGAGGATGAGGACCCCGAGGGCGGCCGTCAGGATCGGGTAGGATGCCGTGATGGGGACCACCTGCGAGATCATCCCGCTGCGCAGCACGTAGAAATAGGTCCACATGGCCAGAAGCCCCGCCATGACTCCCGTGGCGGCGAATATGGCGTAGTTTTTCATCGAGACCTTCGCCAGCTCCTGGAAGCGGCCCGTCGCCAGCAGGAACAGGGCCAGGAGGATCACCACGGCGGCGCTCCGGATGAAAACGCCGATGGCCGGGTCGACCTCCCGGAGGCCGATCTTTTCCAGCAGGGGCGTCGTGCCCCAGAGAAGCATCGTGACGACGAGAAGGCCGATGTTCACCAGCTCGGCATGGGTCATGTGCTGTTCTCCTTGAAGGGAATCTGCCTGCAGACCCATCCATAGCCCGTTTCGCCGGTCCCGGCAAGAGGGAGCGTTCCGGCGTGATTCCGTCCCGCCTCGGTTTGAGGGTTTATGAAACGCGCCCGCTGTGCTACACCTTCGTCACGCAGTTCATTGCCTGACACGGATCCCGACATCATCCGGGGGAAAACAGTCCGAGATTCCCCTGTCGCCTCCGCGGGAGAGGGTCAGGGTGAGGGTGAGAAGCGGAAAACAGGACGGCGCAAACCACCATGGCAAAGAAGATCATCGCCATCACCGGCAGCTACCGCAAGGACGGCACCATCGAGCGCGCCGTGGAGGCCGTCCTGAAGGCGGCCGCCGAGAGGGGGGCAGAGACGGAGACCATCCGCCTCATGGACCATCCCATCGAGTTCTGCCTCAACTGCCGCAAGTGCACGCAGAAGGAAGGGCCGCAAAGGGGTCCCTGCGCCCACCGAGACGGGATGGCGGACATCCTCGACCGCATCGAGGCGGCCGACGGCATCGTGCTGGCCTCGCCCGTGAACTTCTTCGGTGTCACGGCGGTCACGCAGCGCTTCATCGAGCGGCTCCTGTGCTACGCCGTCTGGCCCTGGGGTAAGCCGGGGCCCGCCCTCCGGGTGAAGGACCGGGGCCTGAGGGCCGTGCTCGTGACCTCGAGCGCCATGCCCGCCGCCCTGGGGCGCGTGTTCACCCGGTCTCTCTCGAGCCTCAAGCGGGCCGCGCAGACCCTGGGCGCGAAGACGGTTGGGACGCTGTTTGTCGGCACGGCCGCCCTGCACGAGAGACAGGAGCTGCCGCAGGCGATTCTCGAAAAGGCGCGGAAGCTGGGACACGAACTGGCGCGTTGACACGCTGAAACCGGAGCCATGGCATTGATCGACCGAATCCTGCCCGACCTCTACCGCATCACCCTGCCCATGCCCTTCCGCCTCCGCCACGTGCACGCCTACGCCCTGCTGCACGACGGCAGGGTGGCCCTCTTCGACACGGGCATGAACATCCCCGAGACCTACAGGGTGCTCGACGAGGCGCTGGCGACCCTGGGGAAGACGACGAAAGACATCGACTGCGTCTTCCTGACGCACTTCCACGCCGATCACTGCGGAACCGCGGGCAGGCTCCAGGAAATCTCGGGAGCCGCCGTGTATCTCTCGCAGTCCGACGAGATGCGCCTGCAATACAACAACCGTCACGAGGAACTCGTCGAGCGGGCCCGAAACTTCTTCCTTCCCCAGGGGCTGCCGCAGAAGGCCATGGACAACCTGGTGAAGCTCATGGCCGTCTTCCGAAAGGCCACCGTTCCCTTCCGGGTGGACCGCCGCCTCGCGCCCGGCGACCGGTTCACGCTCGGCGGGCGGACCCTCGAGGTCATCGCCGCCCCGGGCCACACGGCCGGGCAGATGTGCTTCTACTTCCCCGACGAGGGCATCCTCCTGGCGGGCGATCACATCCTGCCCGACATCACCCCGAACCTGAGCCCCGACATCTTCCGGCTCGAGTACCGTCCGCTCAAGAGCTTTCTCGAATCCCTCGGCGCCCTTCGCGACCTGCCCGTCCGGATGGTCTGGCCCGCCCACGGCGACCCCTATCCCGACCTGGCCCGGCGCGTCGACGAGATCCGCCGGCACCACGCCGAGCGGACGCAGCTCATCGCTGAGGCCCTGAAGGGGAAGGAGAAGACGGCCTTCGAGGTCTCCGGTGTCATCTTCGGGGAGGACCTGCCCGAGTTCGACCAGTTCCTCGCCCTCAACGAGACCTACGTGCACATCGTGGAGCTGCTGGACCAGGGTGCCGTCCGCGCCGCCGAGCGCGGCGGGCTTGTCCGGTATCGTGCGGCATGATCGGCATCCCCGATTCCGAATTGATCGGTCCTCGCAATCATGCGAAGGTGACCCGCTTTTCTTCATAAACCCTGTCCACCGGAGGAGCGAAATGCGAACGATTCTGATCCTGTTTCTTGGCGCCCTGCTGGCCGGCTGCGGCGCCGCCACGAACGTCCAGGTCATGAAGCCCGTCAACGGGGAGATCCAGCCCTTCCTCACGCCCGAACTGCAGAAGAGCCGCTGCTACAATTTCCTGTCGGCGGGGCGGGAGGGGGAGATGATCGCCAGGAAATCGAACATCCTTCTCAACGAGTGCAACCTGACGGCGAAGGATGCGGTCGACCGCGTCACCTACCTGACCTACACGACCCGGGACGCCTACGTGGCCGAGAGCGGAGAGAACCAGGTCATCTCGAAGCGGGTCATGGGGAACAAGGACATCGAGATCGAATCGAGGCTGTTCTATGAAAAGGAAGGGGGCGTCCGGGGGATCCGGGTGCTGATCAACGACTTTGTCGACAAGAATTACGTCAAGGGCTACGAGCCCGAATGGGTCGTGCGGGCCCTCTATCGGGAAGTCAAGCTGCAGGACGGGAAAATTGTCGTCGTCAGGGAGGGCATGACCCGGGAGGACTTCACGGAGCAGGACCGGATCGAGCATTACAGGAAGCTCAACCGGATGCTGAAGTAAAGGCCGCAACCCCCCGAAGACCGATGGCCGCCAAAAAGGGCGGGGCCGCAGCGGGCCTTGCCCTTTTTCTTATTCCGACTCTTTCTTCTCGCTCTTCTTGCTGGAGCCGTCCTTCGTGACCGGGTTCTGTACCGAGTAGCCCGCTTCCTTGGCCTTGTAGCCGCCGTAGGCGCCGGCACCCGCCGCCGCGACGTACCAGCAGCCCGACAGGGCGGGGAATACGAACAGCAGAACGGCACAGGCAACGAGTTTTCTGACGTGCATGACTGCTCCCCGATGATGGAGGTCGGCGCCCGGTCTCTCGACTGCCGTGCGCCCGCATTCTCTTATCGTTCCTCCCGGGCCCGGACTTTAGCGGGAGGGCGCCGTCTCCCTGTCCGTCTTGCCGTCCTACTTCACCTCCTCGATCTTCACCACGTTCTCGTACATCGAGAAGATGGGGATCCGCCAGCCGTACTTCCAGATCTTGACCTGCTTGCCCTTCAGACGGATGGCCTCGTTCTGGATGTTCCCCGAGTCGAACTTGAAGCGATACTTGGCGTCATAATTGGCCAGGGGCTTGTATTCGGTGGCGATCATGAACTTCCCGTCGACCATGTTCATCTGGGCGTCGGTGATCCGCGTGATGACCGTGTCGGAAACGAAATAGCTGTAGAGCGGCACGAGAATGCACAGCAGGACCAACGCCGCGATGACCTTGAACTTCGTGCTCTTCAGGAACTCTATCATAGCTTTCCCCTCGTATTCTGTCTGATGCCATGAGTTCGTCTCAGACATCAAGGCCGCGAAGATCGGAAGAGCAGAAGCGAGGAAGAGCGGCCAGGAAAAGAAATGAACCGAACATCCTCTCCGCTCTTCATAACTTCCTCATTTCACAATCCTATGCGGCGGGCCATGCAACTCGGCATGATTGAACAGTCCGCAATCGGAAACGTTACACCTCCACGACGGAGAGCTTCACCATCCTGTCGCCCTGCCGGATCGCGTTGACCACGTCCATCCCCTCCACGACCTTGCCGAACACCGTGTGCTTGCCGTCCAGGTGCGGCTGGGGCGAATGGGTGATGAAAAACTGGCTGCCGTTGGTGTTGGGGCCCGCATTGGCCATGGAGATGAACCCCGTGCCGTGTTTCAAGGGGTTTCCCCTGCATTCGTCCTCGAAGGAGTAGCCGGGACCGCCGCGGCCCGTCCCCGTGGGGTCGCCCCCCTGGATGACGAAATCGTCGATCACCCGGTGGAAGACGACACCGTCGTAAAAGCCTTCCCTTGACAGGAAGACGAAGTTGTTCACCGTCTTGGGGGCATGCTGCGGGTAGAGCTCGAGGACGATGTTCCCCTTGGTCGTTTCCAGCGTCACCCGGTAATTTTTTTTCTCGTCGATCTGCATTGCCGGCGGCGTCCGCCACTGCTTTGGTGCCATGGGTGGGTCTCCTTTCCGGTTCCCGCATGGAGAAATTCGCGTCCCCCCTTGCTAACAGAGCCCGACGGACAAGTCAAGGCGGGTCCTCCGTCGAGGAGGCTTGAAAAAAACGTTGAATGTCGGGCCGAACCGGGGCATAACCTCCCGATGCCGGTTCGCGACATCGTTTTCATCCTCATCACGACCTCGACCGTCTACGCGTCGATCTACGCACCGCAGCCCATCCTGCCGCTGCTGGCCGGGGAGTTCGGGCAGACGACTGCCGGCGCCGCCCTTCTCATGACGGCCGTTCTGCTGCCCCTGAGTTTTGCGCCCCTGTTCTACGGCCTGCTGCTGGAATCGCAGCCCGCCAAACGGATGCTGCTCGTCACGATCGGGGCCCTGGCGCTGCTGCAGGCCGCCTTCGGAGCCGCCGAATCCTACGGTCAGCTCATCGCCGCCCGCCTCTTGCAGGGGGCCTGCGTGCCGGCCATCGTCGCCGCCATCACCTCCTATCTTGCCTACACGGTGGAACGGGAACACATCCAGCGGGCGATCACCTACTTCGTGGCGGCCAACATCCTGGGCGGTCTCGTGGGTCGCGTGCTTTCAGGCTGGGTGGCAACAGGCGCGGGGTGGCGCTACACGTTTTTTCTGATCGCCGCGGTATTGGCCGGCTGCTTTGCGGCCGTGACCCGGATGAGGGCCGACTCGCGCCTGTCCATGTCGCCCGTGCGCCTCACGGCCGTCATGCCGATCCTCCGAAACGGCGACATCGCGAGGCTCTACGCCGTGGGCTTCACGATCTTCTTTGCCTTCATGGCCCTGCTGACGTTCCTTCCCTTCCGGCTCAAGGAGATCGACCCCTCCACCAGCGCCTTCGCGATCTCCATGACATACTCCGGCTTTCTCATGGGAATCGTCTCGTCGGCGACGGCGACGACGATCATCCGGTTCGCGGGAGGCGAAAAGCGGGCGATGACGGTCGGACTCGGGATCTACGGGATCTCGATGCTGCTGGTCAACGCGCCCAGCGGGGCGGCGATCTTCGCGATCATGTTCGTCATGTCCGGGGGGATGCTCTTCGTCCATGCCGTCGCCATGGGAACGGTAAACAAGCTTTCCGCGGAAAACCGGGCCGTCGCCAACGGCCTCTACATCTCCATTTACTACACGGGGGCGGCCCTGGGCTCCTGGCTGCCGGGGCTGATCTACCAGGGCGCCGGCTGGGCCGCCTTCACCCTCACCCTCACGGCGGCCATCGCAGGCGCACTCGTCATCACCCGGGGCCTTCGCCTGCGGGCCGGTTGAGAGGCCGTTTCCTATTGCAAGATGTGAAAAACGTGAAGGTCTTTCCCTTCATCGCAGGTTTTCCATTTTACAGGGGCTACCCGAGATATCCAACCGGAACCCTGTAGGATAAACCCTTCGCTTTTGCCGTTTCCCGCAGGTCTGAGGCCGCCCGACATTTCAAATATTATCTTTTCATATCAATATCTTGCGAATAATCATTTGCTCCTGGTACATCCGTTGCTCAGGATACATGGCCGGGCCGCATGACGGCCTGTGTGCCCAGGAGCATCAGCGTTGAAGCGATACGTTAAAAAACAACAAAAAAACAAACACTTAAACAGAAATTCGGCCCTGCTGAACCTCTTCGTCGTTCTTGCCGTCCTGCTGGTCCCCCTCCTTGCTGAACCCTCTGGCGCTGCGACGGTGACCGTCGCCTGGGACCCGAATCCCGAGCCGACCGTGGCGGGGTATCGTCTGTATTACGGGACTTCGTCGCGCTACTACACGAACTCCGTGGACGTGGCGAGCTCGACGCGGTGCACCATCTCGGCACTCCTCGAGGGGGTGACCTATTACATGGCCGTCACGGCCTACGACACATCGGGCAATCAGAGCGGCTATTCCAACGAGATCGTCTACTCGGTGCCGGTGGGGACGTCTCCCTCGCCTTCTCCTGACGGGGGCACGGTGTCCGGCGGCGGCGGTGGCGGGGGCGGGTGCTTCATCGCGACGGCCGCCTTCGGCAGCCCCCTGGAGCCGGAGGTCGCACTGCTGAGGGAATTCCGGGATACCTGCCTCCTGACGAACGGCCCCGGCCGGGCATTCGTGGATTTCTACTACCGGGTCTCGCCCCCCGTTGCGGACTTCATCAGCGGCAGCGAGGAACTCAGGCAGATCACCCGGGGCATCCTGTGGCCCCTTGTCATGGCCGTGAAGAACCCGACGGCCGCCGTGGCCGTGATCATCACGGCCCTGTCGCTGGGGATCCTGTGCGGGGCCGGCCGCGGCAAAAGGCGCCGAACCGAGAGGCGGATGCCCCTGCCCGCCGCGCGGCGCAGCCTCCTCTTCCGCAGGGAGACCTGACAGCCGTCCCGCACCCCTGCGTGCCTCACCCGTGAAGCCTCGATCGACAGAGGACTCCTCCAATGTGGAGAGTCCTCTTTTTTTCAGGTGCCGATCTCGTGTCCCGTCCCGGAAAACCATTCAATACGTATCCGGGCGGGATCGTCCTTCATGCAAAACCGTCATCGCGAGGAGGCGCAGCCGACGTGGCGATCTGCGATTGAGAACTCTCAAAGGGAATTCTCTCAACGGAGGATTGCCACGCTTCGCTCGCAATGACGATTTTTTTAGACTCAGCAAGAAGCCGGCTGGACAATCATTGTAAATGAACTTCTGAGACAGGATACTAGTTCCCGCCGGCGCTAAAGTTTCAGGTGCAAAACCGGCGAAAGCCGGTTACAGTATGTGCCGGCAGACAAGAGAAAGGAGGGCAAGCCATGCACAAAGAGACCTGGAGAAGAATCCTGACGGCTGCGGTTGTTGCCGTCGCCCTGACATTCGTCTTTGCGGCCGCCAGCCCGGCGGCGCCCGCCGCGGACCAGAAGAAGTTCGAGGAATACCGTGCGGCGATCCAGAAGGCACACGGCATCGACATCAGGAACTTCAAGCAGAAGCTCAAGGGCGGCCGTGCCGACGCCCACAGGGTCACGGACTTCGATCTCGATCAGCTGATCATGGGGATCAAGGTCGAGCAGGAACACACGACGGACAAGTACACGGCCCTCGAGATTTCCATGGACCACCTCGAGGAGATCCCGGACTACTACACGCGGCTGCACGAGATGGAGGAGACGGCCGAACAGGAGGCAGCCGAAGAGACGAGAAAGAAAGAGGCGGAAAAGAAGAAATAGGCTTGACGCCGTTGAGATGACAAGGGCACACCCTGCGGCGTGCCCTTTTTTGTGTCCTTTCGGCAGGCCCCGGATCTCGGAGCCCCTCCGGAATGTCGAAGCGGCTCAGGCCCCCTGCCCTCCGCGCCGCCCAAAGGACGCGATCAAGCGCGCCAGCGCCCTCGGCCGGCTCGCGAGGTGGAGATGGGCGTAGCTGGCCAGGATGTTGCCCCTCTGGAACCCCTCCTCGACGGGGACCTCGACGCGCGGCTTGCGCATGCGGTAGACGGAGCGCCAGCCCTCGACGCCCACGAGGCTTGCCGTGAGCGTGGAGTGGTGGAACTCGTGGCCCCGGGCCGTCTCGCCGGCGAGGCCCCAGAGGGCGTCCTCCTTCAAGGTCACCTCCAGGTACGCCAGCGCCTGCAGCCCGCGGTGCATCTTCGTTGCCGCCGGCAGCACGCCCGCCATGGGGTGCCGTTTCCCGTCGACCGTCTCCATCTCCCGGCAGAGGTACATGAGCCCGCCGCACTCGGCGTAAACGGGCCGGCCCGAGGCCGCAAAATCCCTGATTGCGGCCAGCATGGGGGCGTTCGACGAAAGCTCCGCGGCCATCTCCTCGGGGTAGCCGCCGCCGAGGTAGAGGCCGTCGAGATCCTCCGGCAGGGCCCTGTCCGCGGCGGGCGAGAACCGGACGAGGGTGCATCCCCCGTCTTCCAGCTCGTCGAGGACATCCCGGTAGTAGAAATGAAACGCCGCGTCGTGGGCCAACCCCAGGCGGGCCCTGCCCGTCAAGCCCTTTCTCTCCGGCGCCTCCACGTAGAGGAACGGCGCGCTGCGGGCGAGGTTGACGATCTCTCCGATTTCCGAGTAGTGCTCGAAGGCATCGGCCAGGGCCTCCAGGGCCTGCGGAGGGAGATTGCGCGAATCCGCCGTCACGAGGCCCAGGTGCCTCTCGGGCAGCGCCGGCAGCGCCCCCCGGGGGATGGCCGCGACCATGGGCGGCAGGCGCGAGGCCTGAAGCGCCTCGGCCAGCATGATTCCGTGCCGCACGGAGCCGCAGTGGTTGGCCATGACGCCCGCCACCCGGACCTTGCGCTCGAAGGCGGCAAAGCCCTTCACGACGGCTGCAAGGCTCCGGGCCATTCCGTAGACGTCGGCCACCAGGATCACGGGGGCCCTGAGCCATGCGGCGATCTCGGCCGTGCTTCCCTCGAGGCTGTCGTGCCCGGCCCCGTCGAAAAGCCCCATGACCCCCTCGATGACGGCGATGTCGGCATCGGCCGTGGCGCGAGCCACGAGCCTCTCCACGTAGTCGCGTCCCATCATCCAGCCGTCGAGGTTGTAGCAGGGCCGTCCCGAGGCGACGGCAAGGTAGGACGGATCCAGGAAATCGGGCCCGACCTTGAAGGTCTGGACCCTCGTTCCCCGGCGGCGAAGCGCCGCCACGAGGGCGAGGGTGAGCGACGTTTTCCCCACGCCGCTTTCCGTCCCGCCGATGACAATCCGGGGGCAGTCGATCATGGTGTCACCTGTGTGTAAAGATGGCTAATGGCTTAAGGCTAAGGGCAAAAACCAAGTAGCAAATGGCCCCGCGCCTCGCCTTATTTCAGCAACGCGGCAAGCCCCTTGTGCGCCAGGGCGAAGACCGTCGCGGCCAGGATCGTCGTGGCGAAGAGCACCGCGTTTGCCTGCCGGATGTGATTCGGCTCCAGCCTCTGCAGCGGGTCCCCCATGAAGGGCTGGGGATCGAAGGAACCCCCGCGGAACACCGGCCCGCCCAGCTGTACCCCCAGGGCCCCCGCCATGGCCGCCTCGGGAAGCGCTGCATTGAGGTTGTCCTGGACCGCCCCGTCGCGCCGGCTCACGCGCAGGGCGGCCAGGGGCCTCATCCCGAGAAGCATCGCCGCGAGCGCTATGAACAGAACCGTCACCCGGGCCGGCAGCCAGTTTGCCAGCCGGTCGAGCCAGGCGGAGAACCGCCCGAAATCATAGTATTGCTCGTTCTTGTGTCCGAAGGCCGAGTCGAGGGCGTCGATGGCCTTGTAGAGAATGACGCCCAGGGGGCCGAAGAGGAAGGCGCAGATCAGCGGGGCCATGACCCCGTCGACGCCGTGGCGCGCGACGCTCTCGATGGCGGTCCGCGTTACCTCCTCGCGGTCCATGCGGTCCGTGTCGCGCCGCACCATCTCCGAGACGCGCTTGCGCGCCAGGGGCAGATTGCCCACCTCGAGGGCGCGGTAGACCTCCGAGGCCTGGTCCGCCAGGAATCTCGCGGAGAGGGCCGTGTAAAAGACCCAGATCGAAAGCGCCGTGTGCGCCCAGGGGTGCAGCAACGCCGCAAGCCTCAGGAGCCCCCAGGCCGCAAGGCCCGCAAGGCCGAGGACCATCACGGCTGTCAGCAGCCCCGCCTCACGGGGCGATTTGAGCATCCCTCGGATCGAGGGTTCCAGGGCGAGGGCAAATCGCCGCATCATCCTCGCCGGGTGGGGAAGCCCGCGGGGATCCCCGAACAGCAGGTCGAGGAACAGGGCGATCAGGATCTGGATCTCGAGGCTCATGTCGCGCGTAATATACAGGAATTTTGGTCATTTCGAAAGGTTCAAGCCGCATGGCGAATTGCCTCACAATAAATGTTACCGGGGACGAGTTTCCGTAAGGGTCGTTGACTCATAATTCATGTTACCGGGAGAGAGACCTTCTCCAGGAGCCATGACGATGAGTCCGCGAACCAAACGGGAGTACCTCGAAGCCGTCCACCGCCGATACAAGAACGCCACCCGGGACCAGAAGAGCCTCATCCTCGATGAGTACTGCGCCACCACGGGGTGCCATCGCAAGCATGCCATCCGGCAGCTCAACGGCTTTCAGCGATTCACCGCCCCCAAACCCAAGAAGCGGGGGCGAAAGACCCTCTACGATCCCGAGGCCGTCCTCCGACCGCTGAAGAAGATCTGGCTGGCGGCCAATCTGCCCTGCTCCAAGCGCCTCAAGCCCATCGTGGCGCTCTGGCTGCCGGGCTACGAGGCCTCCTTCGGGACCCTGGCCCCGAAGGCCAGGGCGGCCCTGCTGCGGATCTCGGCGGCCACCATCGATCGCCTCCTCCAACCCACCCGAGAGCAGATGGCGCATCGGGGACGGGCCACCACCAAGCCCGGCGCCCTGCTGCGCAACCAGATCCCCCTGGGCACCAACCAGTGGGATCAAACCCAACCGGGCTTCCTGGAGGCCGACACCGTCGCCCACTGCGGGCTCTCCATGGCCGGCCAGTTCGTCTACAGCCTCGACTGCGTCGATATCGCAACCACCTGGACCGAACAGCGGGCCCTCTGGGGCCGCGGCGAGCAGGGTGTGCTGGAGCAGCTCCAGGACATCGAGCAGCACCTGCCCTTTGAGATCCTGGGCTTCGACTGCGACAACGGCGGCGAGTTCCTCAACCGACATCTCGTGCGCCACTTCACCGAACGAGTCCGGCCCGTTCAGTTCACCCGCAGCCGCGCCTACCGAAAGGACGACAACGCCCACGTCGAACAGAAAAACTGGACCCACATCCGCCAGTGGCTCGGCTATGAACGCTTCGATGACCCGGCCCTGGTCCCCTTGCTCAACGAGCTGTACCGCACCGAGTGGCGGCTCTTTCACAACTTCTTCTGCCCCTCGGTGAAACTCCTGGAAAAGGAACGGATCGGCGCCAGGACCCGCAAACGCTACGACACCCCGAAAACCCCGTACCAGAGGGTCATGGCGTCCAACGCCATCCCTCGAAAAACCAAAATCGCCCTCGCCGCTCAGTTCCGGACTCTCAACCCCTTCGTGCTCCGGGAGGCCATGGAACGCAAGCTTAAAAAAATCTTCGATCTCTGCTATAAGCGGGCTCTCTCCCGTCAGCGACCTGGGCCCCCTCCTCGGTAACATTTATTTATGAGGCAACGGGATGGTCGTCACTTGCTTGACGGACCGGCGGAAAGGGGTTATACGTTACAAAAATGTAACGATCATGAAGGGGTCCAGAATTCGTTCTGGAGGGAACCGGGACATGGTCGGGCCGCCGTCTCAGTTTGAGGTTGCGGCCTTTACGTTTGTCCTCAAGGAGGCAGCCGTGAGCGAGAGACAGATCTGGATCACCACGTTCGACCTGGAGAGGCTTAGCAGTCTCATCGACGGGGTCCGGGCCGCGGGCCCGCAGAAGAAGTCCTACCTCGCCGAGTTGGAGAAGGAACTCGAGCGGGCCAGGGTGGTGGCCCCCCGGGAAATCCCGGGCGATGTCATCACGATGAACTCGACCGCCCGCATCCGGGACCTCGAGTCGGGCGAGGAGACAACGTACGCGCTTGTGTTTCCCGCAGACGCGCGCATCGAGGAAAACCGGATCTCCGTACTCTCGGCAATCGGCACGGCGCTTATCGGCTACCGCGTCGGGGACACCATCGAGTGGCGGGTCCCGTCCGGGCTCAAGCGGCTCCGGGTCGAGCAGATTGTCTATCAGCCGGAGGCCTCCGGTCACTATGACCGCTGACATTGCCGCGGCGATCTCTCCGCCTCCGGCGCTTCTCCGGGCCCGGCACCCGATTCGCCCGGGGCGGAAACGGCATCGACACCCGGGAAGAGGGTCAAAGGGATGATGAAGAACCCCGGCAAGAAACAGCAAGCGCAGGACATGGCGATCCTGCGTCGCGCCGTCGAGGAGCGGGATGCGATGCTTCACGATCTTCGGCAGCGGGAAGCGGCGTCGAGGAAAGCGGCGGAAAAGTACCGCATCATCGCCGACAACACCTACGACTGGGAATTCTGGCTCGGGCCGAATGCCCAGTTCATCTACTCATCACCCTCGTGCGAAAGAATCTCGGGCTATCTCGCGGACGAATTCGAGACGGATCCCACCCTGTTTTACCGGATCATCCACCCCGAGGATCTCGCCCGCGTGAACGAGCACATGAGTTGCAGGAAATACGAACCCGGCCTGGCCGAGATCGAGTTTCGGATCATCCGCCGGGACGGTGCCGAGCGGTGGGTTGCCCTGGCTTTTCAGCCGGTCTACGACGGCTCGTCGAGGTTTCTAGGCACGCGGGGAAGCAATCGGGACGTCACCGAACGGAAGCGTGCGGAGGCGGAGCGCGAAAAGCTCATCGGCGAGCTTCGCGATGCGCTGTCGCGCGTCAAGCTGCTGAGCGGGCTGCTCCCCATCTGTGCCTCCTGCAAGAAGATCCGGGACGACAAGGGCTACTGGAACCAGATCGAGTCCTATATCCGGGACCACTCGGAGGCCCATTTCAGCCACGGGATCTGTCCCGAGTGCGCACGAAAGGAATACCCGGAGCTCTTCGCGGAAACGGTGAAGAGGAAAACAGGCAAATAGCGACGAAATCCTTGAAACCGAAAGGCCGGGGATGCGGGCCGGACCGGTATTGCGTCAGGCCTCGAGACCCGCAGCCTCACGTCCGTGACCTGCCCGTGGCTTGCCTGCGGGAAGCAAAAGGCCCCCACCGATGCGCGGAAGGGGCCCTCAGCAAGGAGAACATCCTGTATATGTGAACGCGGCCCTGGCCGCCGGTTTACTTTCCGACAAAAGCGGGAAAGCACATGGGGTCCGCCCAGAACTTCTTGTCCTTCTTGATTCCCTTCGCCGTCTTTTTCATCTTGCAGCCTCCTTTACGGCTTGTGTTTGAGTCTATCGGCCGGTCCCTCGAATTCCGGAAAGCACATGGGGTCATACCAGATGCCGCCACGCCTGTAGACCTTGTCTTTCTCCGGTCTCCGCCTTTTCTTCACGTCGTTTCCGCGCATCGACGTCGCCATGATTCCTCCCTAGCGGCCTCGCTTCGGCGCGTAGACGGGGAAGCTCATCGGGTCTGTCCAGTACTTCTTGTCCAGCTTTGCGTTCTTGCCTCTTTCCTTCATGACCATACCTCCTCGAGTGTTTATGCGAGCCCCGGGGTCAGCGTGCGAGGCCATTGCGGGGAGGCAGGATGGGGTCCTCCCACACCCTGTCCACCCTCTCGCCCATCAGGTTGATCCGGGGGTCTCTGGTAACCCTGCTGTGTGCCGTCGTTTGAATCCGCGTCATCATGTCTTGTTCCCTTTCGTCACCCCCAATATACGGTTTTTTTGTTTCCGGAAAATCGGCGGCGGTCTGAATCTTGGGTAGGAAAGCCGGACTTTCGAAGGGCAGAGGGCGTCTGAGTGGACCATAGGAGGTATGCCTATGGCGCCATACTGCTCTTGATCCGGTTGCATGCGGGCGAAGGAACGCATTGATCGCTTTGTTCACCGCCGTTGAACGTTTCTTTCAAGAAAACCCCCTGTCGCTGGCCTCCCGGGCAGTGACGGGCACGCCGGGTCATGATCGATACTGTAATCGATTCAACAACTTGCAGATTATCTGCCATCCTCCTTTCACGTTGGCACGCTCCTTCCAATACGGATAGGCAAGAACACAAACACACCGAGGAGGACCTGACCATGAAAAAGACGCTTTCCACCCTGATTCTTTCCGCCGCCGTCGTTCTGATCACCGCCGGCTTCGCCTTTGCCGAGTACGCGGCAGCCGGGGCGGGCAACTTCCCCTACTTCCACCTGGGGGCCCTGATCGTGGGGGGCATGACGATCGTATCGCTCAAGCAGAAGTACGAGAAGCTCTACCTCAGCGAGGCGGTGGGCAGCTTTGCGATGTACGCGGTGCTGGTGGCGCTCTTCACGAGCCCGGTGGCCGAGGCGATCAGGAATCTCATGTAAGAGGTGTGCAGGACGCAAGACAGGAGGCAGGGGCCATGGCAGCGCAGGTGAAGGCAAGAGTTCGGCAGATTGATTTTTCGCACATCCTGGTGATCGGTTCCTGGGGGTTTGCGATCGTGATTGCCTCGATGCTGGCGCTGTACATGGGGTACCTGCTGGACGAGATGCTGCGGACGCCGCCGACGTTCATGCTGGGGCTGTTCTTCCTGGCGCTGCTGCTGTGCATCGGGCGGCTCTACAAGGATGCCTGGGACCGTGTGGGCACGAAGGAGAAGGCCCGGGGCTAGAGGCCCGGGGAGCGAGGGAAACGAAACCCCCGACGAACGCAACAGACAAGACAGACCGTAGAAGGTCCTCCAATAGAAACCCCCTCTCCGCAAGGCGGCGGAGCGGGGGTTTTTTTATAACCGACGTGCCCTGCCCTGGGCGTGCGTCCGGTTCCCCAAGCAAGGGTTCTGCCCTCTCGTCCTCTCCTGCCCCGCGGCGCCCGCCTTCGGGGCGGGCCCCTGCGGGCACGGCATTTCCGGGGGCCGCGTCCGAAGCGTCAAGGCCCTCGCGCGACGTGAAATCCCCATTTGACATGCAGAATGGCCATGCCTTAGACTTCGGCCATCGAGATCGAATTCCCCTCGGGCCGGGGATGAGGGCCCCGCTGTGCACACACGCACCGGCGGGATGTCCGCGGCGGGCGGCAAAGAGAATTCCGCCGGGCGAGGAGAGCGATCCGGATTGCCGCTTGCACTGTCCCCGAGTCGCGTCCGCAGGGAAGGGGAGTCTGGAGGTGGTTGTGGAGCCGTTCCTGACCGAGGATTTCCTGCTGCACAGCCCGACGGCGAAAACCCTGTACCATGAATTCGCCGAGGGGATGCCGATCTTCGATTACCACTGTCACCTCCCGGCGGCCGAGATTGCCGCGGACAGGAGATTCGAGAACCTCACCGACATCTGGCTGCGCGGCGATCACTACAAGTGGCGCGCCATGAGGGCCAACGGCATCGCCGAGCGCCTGATCACCGGGGACGCGAGCGATCCGGACAAGTTCAAGGCCTGGGCCGCCACCGTGCCCCGGACGCTTCGCAACCCGCTCTACCACTGGTCCCACCTGGAACTCAAACGCTACTTCGGGATTTCCGGAAAACTGCTGGGCCCCGAAACCGCCGAGGAGATTTACGACACCTGCTCGGATATGCTCCGGACGGACGATTTCAGCGCGCGCCGCATCCTGCAGCGCATGAACGTGCGCGTGGTGTGCACCACCGATGACCCGGTCGACACGCTGGAACATCACCGGGCCCTCAGGGAGGAAACATCCTTTCCGGTGAGCATTCTGCCGGCCTTTCGCCCGGACAAGGCCCTGGCCGTAGACTCGCCCGCGTTGTTCAACCGCTGGGTGGCGCGGCTCGAGGAGGCAGCCGACAGGGACATCCCCGATTACGCGTCTTTCCTGGAGGCCATACGGAAGCGCCACGATTTCTTCCACGAGGCGGGCTGCCGCCTGTCGGACCACGGCATCGAGCATCCCTACGCCGCGGCCTTCACGGCGAAGGATGCCGCACGGGCGTTCGACAAGGCGAGGCGGGGGAAAAAGCCGACGGCCGGCGAGACCCTGAAATTCAGGTCGGCGCTGCTGTTCGAACTCGCCTCGATGAACGCGGAAAAGGGCTGGGTCCAGCAGCTGCACATGGGCGCCCTGCGAAACGTCAACAGCCGGGCCCTGAAGGCCCTCGGTCCCGACACGGGGTACGACACCATCGGCGACTTCGACATGGCCGCCGCCCTCGCCCGGTTCCTGGACCGCCTCGAGAGCGGCGGCAGGCTGGCCAAGACCGTGCTGTACGCGATGAATCCCCGCGACAACGAGGTGTTTGCGACGGCCATCGGCTGTTTCCAGGACGGGGTCATTCCCGGGAAGATGCAGTTCGGGTCGGCCTGGTGGTTCAACGACCAGAAGGACGGCATCGAGCGGCAGATCAACGCGCTTTCCAACATGGGGCTGCTGAGCAGGTTCGTGGGCATGCTCACCGATTCGCGAAGCTTCATGTCCTTTCCGCGGCACGAGTACTTCCGGCGGGTGCTGTGCAACCTGATCGGAAGCGATGTGGAAAACGGGGAGCTGCCCGGCGACATGGAGCTGCTGGGCGGCATGGTCCAGGACATCTGCTTCCGAAACGCCGCTGCGTACTTCGGCATGGGACTCGAGAGCCGCCGGGGGACATGAGCGGCCGTTTCGGAGAAACGCTACGGCTGCGGCAACGGCGGGACGACATGCCGCACGAGGGGGCCGGACGGTGGATCTCGAAAAGCTGATCCAGTCATACGATTTCTCCGGGTGCACCGTGGTCTTGACCGGCGGAACCGGGGTGCTGGGCTCCGAGATGGCCTGCGCGCTCGTGCGAACGGGCGCAAACGTGGCCATCCTGGCGCGCAATCCGGCCGGGGCCGGGCCGCTGAAAGAAAAACTGGACAAGGGTCCGGGAAGCGCCATCCTGGTGAAGACGGACATTTTCTCGAGGGACTCCCTCCATGGGGCCGCAAAGGAGATCCACGGCCGGTTCGGCCGCGTCGATGGCCTGATCAATGCGGCCGGCGGAAACGATCCCGGGGCGACCACGGGCCCTGACAAGCCCTTCTTCGATCTGCCCGAGGAGGCGCTCAGGCAGGTGGTGGACCTGAACCTGCTGGGGACCGTCCTGCCCTGCCAGGTGTTCGGCCGCCTGATGGCGGATCAGGGAGAAGGGGTCATCATCAACATCGCGTCCATGGCCGGACTCCGGCCGCTGACCCGCACGGTCGCCTACAGCGCCGCCAAGGCGGCCGTCGGCAATTTCACGCAGTGGCTGGCCGTTCACATGGCGCAGGAGTACTCCCCCCGGATCCGGGTCAACGCGATTGCGCCCGGCTTCTTCCACACGCGGCAAAACCACTTCCTGCTGTACGACGAGAAAACGGGGGGGCTGACCCCCCGCGGCCGGACCATCCTCGACCACACCCCGATGCGCCGGTTCGGCAACCCCGTCGATCTTCTGGGCACTCTATTCTGGCTGCTTTCCCCGGGGGCGGAATTCGTCACCGGCGCCGTGATCCCCGTCGATGGAGGGTTCTCGGCCTACGGCGGCGTCTGAAAGCGTCCCCCTGCCCTTTGCGGCCCGTTTGCCGGGTTCGGAGCACCTGTCGAAAACCGCGGCGGATCCCCGATTCGGCCAGGTCTGGCGCGCAGAATTGACAAGCTCATCGATTCATGATATGCGAAACTACGTTCCGTAATGCGAAACGATGGACCCATCGCCATGGCCCAGCCCAGGAAACCGAGCAATCATGTTCAGACGATTGAACGGGTGTCCCTGATCCTCGACATGGTGGGGCAGAATCCCCAGGGGATCAGCTTGGGCGACATTGCGGCCGGCCTGAACCTGCCCAAGGGAACGGTGCACCGCATCCTCTCTTCCCTCTCGCATTACGGCTTCGTCCGCCAGAACGGCAAGGCCCGGAATTACTTTCTCGGGCTGAAGCTCATGGACCTGGGGACACGGCTGGCCGGCCAGCTCGATCTCCGCCGAACGGCCGAGCCGGCACTGCGGGCCCTGGCGGAGAAGACCCGGGAGACCGTTCACCTGGTGCTCCTGGATAACGGCGAGATCGTCTACATCGACAAGATCGAAAACCAGCAGGACACGAGCGGCCTGAAAATGGCGTCCAGGCTCGGGGCAAGAAATCCCGCCCACTGCTGCGCCGTCGGCAAGGCCCTGCTGTCCCATCTGTCGGAAGAGCTTCTCGAGGAATACATCCGCGAGAGGGGACTTCCCCCGCGGACGGCCAACACCATCACCGACCCCGATCGCTTCAGGGACCATCTCCGGGCGGTGAGAAGCCAGGGCTACGCCGTCGACGACGAGGAGAACGAAAGGGGGATCCGCTGCGTGGCGGCCGCCGTTCTCAACGAAAAGGGCATGCCGGCGGCGGCCATCAGCGTGTCGGGGCCGGCCTTCCGCATCACGAAAAAACTCATCCAGGAATCTCTCCGGCACGACGTCGTCCGGACGGCGATGGACATATCCCGCCAACTCGGTTATCGGGAGGGCAGATGAACCCGCAGGGCCGCGAGGCGATCGGCGGCATCATTCTTTTCCTCTTCGGGGGGGCGACCCTCGCCCTGTCCCTGGGGATGCCCATCGGGAACTTCCGCGCCGCCGGAACGGGGCTGTTTCCCATGATCCTGGGGATCCTCCTCATGACCCTGTCCGGCCTTTTCCTTGCCGGGCTCGTCGCCGCAAAACGAAAATCCCCGTCGGCTCCGCCCGCAGTGCCGGCGGAGCCCCCCTTCGGGCGGCAGTGGGCGATGTTTATGGGCGCGACCGTGCTGGCCGTCGCCCTCTTCGGCACGCTGGGCTTTCCCCTGACGGTGTTCCTCCTCATGGCGCTCCTGCTGAGAAGCCTCGGGATGCGGAAGTGGGGAGGGGTTGCCCTGCTGTCCCTCGCGACGGCCCTCTCGGCCTATGTCCTTTTCGTCAAGATCCTGAAAATCCCTCTGCCCGCAGGCCTTCCCGGCCTTTGAGGTGCACCCGATGCTCGAGTCCCTCCAGCATCTCTTTGCAGGGTTCGGCGTCGCGACGACGACGGTCAACCTGACCTATTGCCTGATCGGGGCCATTGTGGGCACGCTCGTGGGCGTCCTTCCCGGTCTGGGCCCCATCGCCGGGATCGCCCTCCTGATCCCCGCCACCTTCGGCCTCAGTCCCACAACGGCCCTGATCATGCTTGCCGGCATCTACTACGGGGCCATGTACGGGGGCTCCACGACCTCCATTCTCCTCAACGTCCCCGGGGAAACGGCCTCCGTCATCACCTGCATCGACGGCTACCGGATGGCCCAGAAAGGCAGAGCGGGTGCGGCTCTGGCCATATGTGCCATCGGCTCCTTCATCGCCGGCACCCTCGCGATCTTCGGGATGGTCTTTCTCGCCCCTCCCCTGGCGGAGGCGGCCCTGGCGTTCGGCCCCGCGGAGTACTTCTCCCTGATGGTCTGCGGGTTCGTCGTCCTGAGCAACGTGACGGGCGGCTCGATCGTCAAGTCCCTGATGATGGCCGTCGTCGGGCTGATCATCGGCACCGTCGGGCTCGACCCCGTCACGGGGGATGCCCGCTTCACCTTCGGCACGACGTACCTGCTGGGCGGGATCGAGTTCGTCGCCGTCGCCATCGGGCTCTTCGGCATCGGCGAGATCCTGTCGAACGTCGGCAAGCCACAGGCTGCGCTGGACCAGTCGGTGACCGTGCCGCGCCTCAAGGAACTGTACCCTTCCCTCCAGGACCTGAAGCAGTCGATCGGCGCCATTCTCCGGGGGGCCGGCATCGGGTTCGGCGTCGGCCTGGTGCCCGGGCCGGCGCCGGTGATCGCCACCTACGCGTCCTACATGGTGGAGAAGAAGACGTCCCGCCATCCCGAGACATTCGGACACGGGGCCGTCGAGGGGGTGGCCGGCCCTGAGGCCGCGAACAACGCCGCGTGCCAGTCGGCCTTCATCCCGCTGTTCGTGCTGGGCATCCCCTTCGCCCCGCCCACGGCCATCCTCCTGGGGGCCCTCCTGATCCACGGCGTCGTGCCCGGACCGATGATGATCTCGGAGCACCCGGAAGTCTTCTGGGGCGTCATCGCCAGCATGTACATCGGCAATTTCATCCTCCTGCTGCTGAACCTCCCCTTCGTCCCCCTCTTCGCCAACATCCTCCGCATCCCCAAGAGGGTTCTGCTGCCCCTCGTCATGGTCTTCTGCATCACGGGGATGTACACCGTGAACAACTCCATCCCCGACATCTGGGTGATGCTGCTCTTCGGCGTCATCGGGTACACGATGCGCATCGGGGGGTTCGAGGGGGCTCCGCTTCTGCTGGCGCTGGTCCTCGGCCCGAAGCTGGAGGTCGCCTTTCGCCAGGCGCTTATGATTTCCCACGGGGATTTCGGCGTGTTCCTCAGCCGTCCCATCTCAGCCTTTTTCCTGGCGGCGACCTTCCTCTTCTTGTGCGTCCCCCTCGTGCGGGCCGCCGCCCGCCGATGGCAGGCACGGGCGAATCCCGCGTGATCGCCCGCGAGTCTTTGCGATCCGGCCGTTTCGACGAGACAAACCATTCGATCCGCAACCGACAGAAAGGAGGGCCAGGTGATGTCAAAGAAAATCGTCCTGTCGTTGGTCATTCTCACCCTGCTTGTGATACCCGCTGCGGCCCCGGCCGCATTCCCGGAAAAGGAGGTGCAGATCATCGTGCCCTACGCGGCGGGCGGGGCGACGGATCTCATTTTCCGCGCCCTGGCCGAGTCGACGTCGAGGTACCTGGGCAAGGCGGTGGTCATCGTGAACCGTCCCGGAGGGGGCGGCACGGTGGGGTTCACGGAAGGCGCGCAGGCCAAGCCGGACGGCTACACGCTCACGGCCGTGATCACGCCGGTCACCATCCTGCCCCACCAGGTGAAGACGGCCTTCACGTACAAGAGCTTCGCGCCGATCATCAACGTCGTCGACGATCCCTCCATGTTCCTCGTCAAGGCGGACTCCCCCTGGAAGACGACGAAGGAGTTCGTCGACTACGCAAGGAAAAACCCCGGCATGATCACCGTCGGTAACTCCGGCGCGGGCGGCGGCGTCCACCTCGTGGCCCTGGCGTTCGAAAAGGCGGTCGGGGCCCGGTTCAATCACATCCCCTTCGCCGGCGGGGGGCCGTCCGTCACGGCTCTCATGGGGGGTCACATCAACGCCGTCTCCGTCTCGCCCCCCGAAGGGATAGCCCAGGTCAAGGCGGGCAAGCTGAGGATCATCGCGCTCTTCGCCGACGAGCGCTTCGAGCTGTTCCCCAATGTGCCGACGGTCAAGGAGCAGGGCATCCCCTTCTCCATGGGCATGTGGCGCGGCCTGGCGGCGCCGAAGGGAACCCCGGCGGACGTCGTCAAGACGCTGCACGACGCCTTCAGGAAAGGCATGGAGGACCCCGCGTTCAAGAAGAACGCCCATGACATGTCCGTGAAACTCTTCTACCTGGGGCCGCAGGCGTTCGAGAAGCGGATGGCCGAAGACGATCAGTATTTCGCAAAACTGGTGGCCGAAATGAGGAAATGAGATTGACCGAAAGGAGGGTGTCCATGAAGAGCGCAAGAGTCGTCGCGTCCAGTTTCACCCTGGTGTTCCTTCTGGTCGTCCTGGCGGGGGCCGGAGCGGCCGATGCGGCGCAGAAAACCGTGATCCGCTTCGCCAGCCCGTTCAAGACGGGCCACATCCTCTGCGACGCCGGGGAGAAGTTCAAGCAGATCGTCGAGAAGGAAAGCGCGGGCCGGATCGAGGTCCAGGTCCAGCCCGGCGCGGGAAGCGAAGAGGAGATCAACGACTGGTGCAGCCAGGGCAAGGTGGAAATGCAGGCCACGGGGGGCCGCCCCCTGGAGGTCTCTGCGCCCCAGTACTTCTTCTTCAACGCCCCGTACGTCATGAAGGACTTCGATCACTTCATGCGGGTCTGGAACGGACCGTTGGGCAAGAAAGCCAGGGACCAGGTGGAGAAGAACGGCAAGCAAATCTACGTCGGGATCGTCTACCGGGGCCTGAGGCAGATGACCTCGAAGGTGCCCATCTACACCCCCGCGGACGTCTACAGGATGAAGCTCAGGCTGCCGACGGTGAAGACCTGGATCGCCGTCTGGAAGGGCCTGGGGGCCGAGCCCGTCCCCATCCCCCTGCCGGATCTGTACCGGTCGCTCAAGGAGGGCAAGGCGGACGCCTCCGAGGGCGATCTCACCCAGATCTCCTCCTTCAAGCTCAACGAGGTGCAGACCCACCTCACCCTGACGAATCACCTTGTTCAGACAGGCGGGATCCTGATCAACAGCGGCTTCTTCAAGAAGCTCCCCAAGAAGGACCAGATGCTGGTCCTCAAGGCGGCAAAGGAGGCCTCCGACTGGGGCAGCATGAGGATCAAGACGGGTGAGAATGCCACGCTGGTCGAACTCCAGCGAAAGGGCATGCAGGTGGTCATCCCCGATGCCGAGTCGTTCCGGCAGGCGGCCAAACCCTCCGTCGAGGAGCTGTTCAAGACGGAATGGCCGGTCACGACCTGGGCGGCGGTCCTGGCGCAATAAACGGGGGCTTGCCGATGGCAAAAACCGACGAAATCAGGGAAAAGGAAAAACGAGTGCGTGCGTTCCTTCAGGAGAGGGGCCTCGGGGCCCTCCTCCTGAAGCGCCAGGCCAATTTTTCGTGGCTGACCGCGGGCGGCCTCAACCTCGTGGGGATAGCCACCGAGGTGGGGGCCGTCTCCCTCCTCGTGACCGGGGATGCGAAATACGCCATCTCGAACGTCATCGAATCCCCGCGGATGATCGACGAGGAGAAGCTGGAGTCGCAGGGCTTCACCGTCCTGTCGTTCCCGTGGCACGAGGAGAGGGAGGCATCGATCGTGAGGGAAAAGGCGGGCGCGGGCGGCCTGGCTTCCGACGTCCCCTTCCCGGGCGCAGCGGTGCTCACCGAGGACATCGCCCGCCTCCGGTATTCCCTCACGCCCGAGGAGCAGGAGCGATACCGGTGGCTCGGGGAGAAGGTTTCGCTGGCTCTCGAGAAGACGATGATCGAAACGAGGCCGGGGGAGAAGGAGTCGGAGGTCGTCGGGAGGCTCTGCCATGCGCTGTGGGCGGACCGGATCGACCCGATCACGCTCATGTCCGCGGCCGACGAGCGCGTCTTCCGGTTCCGCCACCCCATCCCCACGGAAAAGAAAATCGATCGGTACCTGATGGTATCCGTCAACGCGAGGAAGTGGGGCCTCGTCGTCTCGCTCACCCGCTTCGTCCATTTCGGGGAATTGCCCCCGGAGCTCCGGCAGAAGTACAGGGACAACGTCTTCATCGACTGCACCTTCATGGCGGCCACCCGCCCGGGGGTCAGAGCCAGCGAGGTGCTGCAGAAAGGGATCGAGGCCTACCGGGAACGGGGCTACCCCGACGAGTGGAAATTCCACCACCAGGGAGGTTCCATCGGCTACACCGGCAGGGACTACCGGGCGAATTTCCAGACGGCGGACACGGTCCGGGAGAACCAGGCCTTCACGTGGAACCCCTCCCTGACGGGGACGAAATCGGAGGACACGATCCTGGCCACCGCCAGGGGGCCCGAGCCCGTCACGAAACCGGTCCTCTACCCCACGATCAAGGTGGAGGCCGGCGGAATCGCCTTCGTCCGGCCCGACATCCTCGTCAAGCCGTGACACGGGAGCGAAGGATGAACGAAAGGAGTGACGCATGGACCGAGTGAGAATCGGGATCATCGGCGCGCAGTTCGCGGCCCGCTTCCACATGACCAGCCTCTCGAAGCTGCGGGGCCTCAAGGCCGACGTCGTCGCCGTCGCCTCGAAAACGGGGCAGAGCGCCGCCGCCCTGGCGAAAGCCTGGGACATCCCCGAGCACACCGGCGATTACCGGCGCCTCCTGGAGAGGCGCGACATCGACGTCATCGACCTGTGCGTCCCCACCGACCTGCACGAGCAGTTCTGCATCGAGGCGGCCCGGGCCGGCAAGCACATCATCTGCGAGAAGCCGCTGACCGGGTATTTCGGGAAGGACAGGCCGGAGGCGCTCGTGGGCGACTGCGTCGACAGGGGCACCATGCTCCGGGAGACGCTGGCAGGCTGCGACCGCGTCCGGCAGGCGGTCGAGGAAAACAGGGTGAAGTTCATGTACGCGGAGAACTGGATCTACGCCCCCCCGCTGGCCAAGCTCAAGAGCCTGATCCGGGTCAGCGGGGGGACCATCCTGGATATCCGGGCCGAGTCGAGCCATTCCGGCTCCCACGCGGTCTATGCCAGGACGTGGAAGACCTCCGGCGGCGGGGCCGTGATGCGGCTGGGGGCCCACCCCGTCGGGGGCGTTCTCCATCTGAAGCACTACGAGGGGCAGCTCAGGCAGGGCAGGCCGATCCGCGTTCGGTCGGTGACGGCCGAGACGGCGAGGCACACCCGGATCGAATCGTTTCTCCGGGAGCCGAGGAAATACCTCGTTTCGGCCTGGGAGGACGTGGAGGACTGGGGCGTGATGGTCATCACCTTCGAGGACGGATCCTCGGCGACGGTCTTCTCGTCGGACGGCGTCCTCGGGGGCGTGCGCAACACCCTCAACGTCTACCTGTCAAACGCGGTGGTCAACGTGAACATGAACCCCCACGACGTGCTGGAGGTGTACGCGCCCGCCCCCGACGTCTTCGCCGACGAGTACATCGCCGAGAAGCTGGAGACCAAGGCGGGCTGGAACTACCCCAGCCCCGACGAGGACTGGGTCCGGGGGTATCCCCAGGAGATGGAGGATTTCGTCGACTGCGTCCTTCACGACCGGGAACCGGCCTCGGGGTTCGACCTGGCCCGCGACGTCGTGGAGGTGATCTACGCGGCCTATCTCTCGGCCCAGGAGGGACGAAGGGTCGATCTGGGCGCGATACGCTGACCGGGAGGCATCAACCCGCGGAAGCGCCGCGGAACGGGATCCGGGGCGGATCGTGCGAAGCGGGGGCAGGGAGATCCAGGTATCGTGCCCCTGCGGGAGGCGGCAGTGATGAAAAAAGTTGTGACCTTCGGCGAGATCATGCTCCGGCTCAATCCGCCGGGCTTCCTTCGGTTCGATCAGGCGACGTCCTTCGACGCCTCCTTCGGGGGCGGCGAGGCGAACGTCGCCGTTTCCCTCGCCCGGTTCGGCGTGGCGGTCGACTACGTGACGCGCCTGCCCGACAACGAGCTGGGCGATGCCTGCATCGCCGTCCTGCGGGGCCACGGCGTGGGGACGTCCAAGATCCTGCGGGGGGGGAGCCGGATCGGCATCTACTTCCTCGAAAACGGCGCGGCCCAGCGGGCGGGAAAGGTCATCTACGACCGCGAGGGCTCCTCCATCGCCGCGGTCGAGAAGGGGATGATCGACTGGGAACGGGTCTTCGAGGATGCCGACTGGTTCCACTGGACGGGGATCACGCCCGCCGTGAGCCGCGGACTGTGCGAGGCCTGCCTCGAGGGGATCGTGAAGGCGAAGGCAATGGGCCTCACGGTGTCCTGTGACCTGAATTACCGCTCCAAGCTCTGGAAATGGGGCAGGAAGGCGGGCGATGTGATGCCGGACATGGTGAGATACTGCGATGTCGCGGTCGGGAACGAGGAAGACGCCGAGAAGGTGTTCGGCATCCGGGCGCCCGGCGCGGACGTCGCCGGGGGAAAGGTCGATCCGGAAGCGTACCGGCCCGTGGCCGAGGCGCTGAAAAGCCGCTTCCCCGGCCTGAAGCAAATCGCCATCACGCTCAGGGGCAGCATCAGCGCGAGCCGGAACACCTGGTCGGGGCTTCTCTATGACGGAAGGACGCTGTACCGGGGGCCCCTGTTCGACATCGACCACATCGTGGACCGCATCGGCAGCGGGGACGCCTTTGCGGCCGGTCTGATCTACGGGCTGCGCACCTACGGCGAGGCCCACCAGCGCACCCTCGATTTCGCCGTGGCGGCGTCGTGCCTGAAACATTCCGTTTTCGGGGATTTCAACCGTGTCGGTGTCGAGGAAGTGGCGGCCGTCGCATCCGGCGCGGCCTCGGGCAGGGTATCCCGTTAGATCGGCACGGCGGATGCTCGCCGGACGAGCACGAGGAGGCAAGGGGCATGGCACGATTCAAACGGCTGGACGTTCTCAACGCCATGATGGCAAGCGGGCTGGTCCCCGTCTTTTACCATGGCGAGGCTGAAACGGCAAAAAAAGTCGCAAAGGCGGTCGCGGAAGGCGGGGCGAGGCTCCTGGAATTCACCAATCGCGGGGATTTCGCGCACGAGGTCTTTTCCGAGCTCAGCCGGTGGTGCGGGCGGGAGCTCCCGGATCTGATCCTCGGTGCCGGGTCCGTCGTCGATCCGGGCACGGCGTCCCTGTACATCGCCAGCGGGGCGAACTTCATCGTCGGCCCGGTCCTCAACGCGGAGGTCGCGAAGCTGTGCAACCGCAGGAAGATCGCCTACCTGCCCGGGTGCGGCAGCGCAAGCGAGGTGTCGCAGGCCGAGGAGCTGGGCGTCGAGATCTGCAAGATCTTCCCCGGCGGCGAGGTCGGCGGTCCGGCGTTCGTAAAGGCCCTCCTCGCGCCGATGCCCTGGACGAACATCATGCCGACGGGGGGAGTCGAGGCAACGAGGGAATCCATCCGGGAGTGGTTTGCCGCGGGCACGGCCTGCGTCGGCATCGGTTCCAATCTCATCACGAAGGCGTGCGTCGATGCGGGCGACTTCGGCGCCATTGCCCGGAAAACGGCCGAGGTGCTCGGCTGGATCCGCGAGGCGAGGAGCAGATAAATGACCGGACAGACCGTGATCGTCGAGAGCGCCGCGCTGCGCCGTGTCCTTGCGAATCTGCTGTCGGCGGCAGGGGTCCGTGACGAAGACTCGCAGATCGTCGCCGATTCCGTCACCACGGCGGAGCTCTTCGGTTTCCAGTCCCACGGCGTGATCCGGGTTCCCCACTACCTCAAGCGCCTCCGGATCGGCTCGATCAACAAGCGCCCGGAGATCCGGGTCGTGCAACGCTCGGGCAACACGGCGGTCGTCGACGGGGACCACGGGCTGGGGCACGCCGTCGCCCATTTCGCGATGCGCGAGGCCATCGGGCTGGCGGAAAGCGGGGTGGGGGTTGTCGGCGTGCGAAACAGCAGCCATTTCGGGATTGCGGGGTACTTCGCCCTGCAGGCGGTCCGGAGGGACATGATCGGGGTCGTCGTCAGCCACACCGACGCCAGCGTCGTGCCCTACGGGGGACGGAAGCCTGCGGTCGGGACCAACCCGCTTGCCGTTGCCGTCCCGACGGACAGGGAATACCCCGTTCTGCTCGACATGGCGACGAGCACCGCGTCCCTCGGAAAGGTCCTCGTGGCCAGGGACAAGGGGGAGAGCATCCCGCCCGACTGGGCCGTCGACGAGGAGGGGAACCCGACGACGGACCCGCACAGGGCGAAATACCTCCTGCCGATGGCCGGGCCGAAGGGCTACGGGCTGGCGCTGATCTTCGACATCCTGTCGGGGCCGCTCACGGGCGCTGCCTTCGGGAAGCACATCCCGCTGATGTACGGCGATTACGAGAAACACCGCGAGCTGGGTCATTTCATGGGGGCCATCAACGTGGAGCGATTCGTGCCGGTCGGGCAATTCAAGAGAAACGTGGGCCTCATGATGGACGACATCCACGCGACCCCCCCGGCCAGGGGGTTCGACCGCGTCCTTGTCCCCGGGGAACGGGAATACCTGATCATGCGCGCCTACGAGAGGGACGGCATCCCGATACCCCTTGGAACCATGAACGACCTGAGAGCCGCGGCGAAAGAGCTCGAGGTCCGGTTGGATCTTTAGAGAAAGGAAACCGCGGGCGTCCGGTCGATGGGATTGACGGCAGGGCCGTCCTGGCATAGGATGACCTGCCATGAAGAGAATCCTCTCAACTGCCGTCATCCTCTTCTGCCTCGCTGCGCCCGCCTTCGGGGCTCCGCCCGCCCGGATCGTCTCGCTTGCGCCCAACATCACCGAGATCCTCTTCGACCTGGGCCTCGGGGACCGCGTCGCGGCGGTGACCGACTTCTGCGACTACCCGCCGGCCGTGAAGGGAAAGCCCCGCGTGGGCGGCTTCACGAACCCCTCGCTCGAGGCCGTCGTCGGCGCGAAGCCCGATCTCGTGATCCTGACCGACGACGGCAACCCCAAGGCGATCTACAACCGTCTCCGGGATTTGGGCATCCCCTGCTACGTCTTCAGGCCGCGGCGCCTCGAGGAACTGCCCGGGGGCATCCGGGATCTGGGCGCGGTCCTGGGTGTCGGGAAGGACGCCGCGGCGCTTGCCGGCAAAATAGAAAGAGAGATGGCGGCCCTGGAGAAAAAGGCCCGTCAGAAGCGCGTCCGGCCCCCGAAGTCGGCCCTCTTCATCATCCAGCCTGAGCCCGTCGTCGTGGCAGGCCCCGGAACGCTCATCCACGAGGCCTTCGGCATCCTCGGCATCCGCAATGTCGCCGCCGACGGGACGGACAAATACCCAAAGTTTTCCCTCGAAGAGATCATCCACCGCAACCCGGACTACCTCCTTGCCGGGCAGGGGTTCATGTCGGGCGGGGGCATCGAGCGCCTCAAGGACAGGCTTCACATGCTTCCCGCCGTCCGGGAGGGTCGGATCTGTGTCGTCACGGAGCGGCTCTACCGCCTGAGCCCCCGGGCCGTCGCCGGGATCGAGGAAATGGCACGGTGCGTCGAAGGGCCTTAGTGTTTTGTTCTCTATCTCCTTATTTTTCCTCCCTTCTTAACTTCCGGTTTTCCTGGTGACCGTCCTTTCTTGGTCCTTGACAAAGCCCCGATGCTTTGTTACGGGATAACTATCCAAGGGGGTGGGCAGATGGAAGAGGGGTGAAAATCCCCCGCTGCCCCGCAGCCGTGATGGGAACGAAATCCCGATGAGCCACTGTCATGGTCACCATGATGGGAAGGCGGGAGAGTAGGCCGCCCTAAGCCGGAAGACTGGTCCATCCCGTTAGCCTCGAGGGAGGTTGCGGTGACCCGGTTCTTCCTTTTCATATCCCTTTTGGCCGTTCCGGCAATCGCCCTTTCCGTCGCATCGAGAATCGAGACGGGCAAGGCGGCAACACCGCTTCGGGTGAGCCGCGTCTGCGTCCTGCTGTTCGGCGTGTTCGCGGCCGTGGCGGCCATGGCCGCCGTCACCGGCCCCCACCGGATCGACCTGATCGCACTGCTGAGGCAGGGCCTCGCTGCCGATACGTCGCCCGAGCACACCATCGTCTTCTCCGTCCGCATCCCCCGCATCCTGCTGGCCGCCGTCGTCGGCGCCGCCCTGTCCACGGCGGGCGCCGTGTTCCAGGGGCTGCTGCGCAACCCCCTGGCTGACCCCTACATCCTCGGAGTCTCCGGCGGGGCCGCCGTGGGCGCCGTCCTCGGCATCATCGCGGGGCTCGACATCCTGCCCTTCGGCATCCCGGCGCTGGCCGCCCTGGGCTCCTTTGCGGCCATCGTCCTTGTCTTCGGCGTGGCCGGCCGCAGGGGCGAGACCCCGTCGGGAACGCTCCTGCTCTCGGGGGTCATCGTGAACGCCTTCTGCACGGCGGCCATCATGTTCCTGATCTCCACGGCTTCGGGCACGCGCCTGCACGGCATCATGTTTTGGCTGATGGGGGACCTGGGACTCGCCGAGAGCGGGCAGGCCCTCCTGGGGGCCGTTGCCCTGCTGGCGGGCTTCGCCATCATCTACCTGCACTCCCGGTCCCTGAACCTGCTCGTCATCGGCGAGGAGCAGGCCCTGCAGCTCGGGGTGGACGTCGAGAAAACGAGGCGGGTGCTCTTCTTTGCCGCCTCCTTCATCACGGCGGCCGCCGTGTCGCTCTCGGGTCTCATCGGCTTCGTGGGGCTTCTCGTGCCGCACCTGATCCGGATGATCTTCGGTTCCGACTACCGGCTGCTGCTGCCCGCCAGCTGTCTCTTCGGCGCCACCTTCCTCGTGGCGGCCGACACGCTGGCCCGGACGGCTCTGGCGCCCAGCGAGCTTCCCGTGGGGGTGATCACGGCCCTCTTCGGGGCACCCTTTTTCATTTACCTGCTGAAGAAAACGGAGGCGGGCCGATGCCGCTTCTGAGCGTGGACAGGGTCAGTTTCAAGTACGGCGAGCAGTGGGTCCTGCGGGGGATCGACTTCGAGGTCGAGAAGGGCGATTTCCTCGGCGTCATCGGTCCCAACGGCTCGGGCAAGACGACGCTGCTGCGTATCATCGACGGGATCCTCCGCCCCCAGGAGGGCGAGGTCCGGCTCGAGGGGACGGAGATCGGCAGGCTCCGGCGCGACGCCCTGGCCCGCAGCGTGGCCGTCGTGCCCCAGTACTCGGCCCTGGCCTTTCCCTTTTCCGTGGAGGAGGTCGTGCTCATGGGCCGCTCGCCGCATCTCGGCCGCTGGCGCTTCGAGGCCGACCGGGACTACCGCATCGCACGCGAGGCCATGGAGATGACGGACACGCTGGCCTTGGCGGCGCGCGACATGGAGTCGCTCTCCGGCGGCGAGCGGCAGCGGGTGCTCATCGCCCGGGCCCTGGCGCAAGAACCGAGGCTCATGCTGCTGGACGAGCCGACGGCCTTCCTGGACATCCGGCACCAGGTGGATTTCTTCGACCGCATCCGGGCGCTCAACCGCGACCGGGGGCTCACGATCGTCGCCGTGACGCACGACATCAACCTGGCCGCCCACTACTGTGACCGGGTGATCCTGCTGAAGGACGGGCGCATCGAGGCGGCGGGTTCCGTCGAGGCGGTCATAACGGACGAGAACATCCGGAGGGCCTACGAGACGAGGGTCCTGGTGGACCGGCACCCCGCGACGGGGTCGCCGAGGATCACGCTGACGTAGAGCAAAAGCGAAAAAAAAGAGAAAGAAGCTGTCGGAGCGAGGAAGCCGGTCGAAATCCGGCGCTGCCCCGCAACTGTAGGCGGAGCGAAATCCGCAGCGTTTGCCACGGGTCACCGGCACAGGGGGCCCGGAAGGCGCGGAGAGTAGGGGGCCGCAAGCCAGTAGACTCGACCGACGGCGCAACAATGCCAATTCCCGAGGGGGAAGGAGGAAAAGAGATGATTCGCATGAGCAGGGGAGTCGTCGTTTTGTGTCTTCTCGCGCTGGCCGTCACGGCCTCTCCCGGGCTTGCACGGGCCCAGGCGTCGCCGGACACTGCCCGGCCCGAGTACCGGATGGGCGAGGTGGTCGTCACGGCCACCCGCGACGCCCAGGAGGTGCGCAAGGTCCCGGCCAACGTGACGGTGATCACGGCCGAGGATATCCAGAATTCGGGCGCCACGAGCGTTCCCGAGGTGCTGACGGGCCTCGTGGGCATCAACGTCACCAGCTACAGCGGCAACGCCTCGCAGTCCATCGTGGACATGAGGGCGTTCGGCACGGAGGCGGGTTACCTTCGCCACGTGGTCCTGCTGGACGGCCGGCGCCTGAACCGCCCCGACATTGCCGGGGTCAACTGGCTCGAGATCCCGCTGTCGGAGATCGAGCGCATCGAGGTGGTGCGCGGGGCAAGCAATGTGCTGTACGGGGATGCCGCCATCGCCGGCGCCATCAACATCATCACCAAGCGTGGCGAGGGGAAGCCCAAGGGGGATGTAACCTTCATCGGGGGGAGCTACAACACGTACAACGGACGCGCCGGCATTCGGGGCTCGGCGGACAAGCTCTACTATGCGCTGAGCGGCGAGGGCCTCACGACGAGCGGCTACCGGGACCGCTCCAAGTTCACCACGGAAGGCGCGGGCGGCTCGGTCGGCTACAACCCCAGCGATGCCCTCGACGTCTCCCTGGGGATCACCTACAACAAGACCGACAACCAGTTCCCGGGCGCCCTGACGGCGGCCCAGCTCGCGTCCAACCGCCGGCAGGCCCAGAACCCCGACGACGACGCCAGCTCGAGCTTCTTCGACGCCAACCTACTCGTCAAAACCGTCCTGGGCCCCTACGGACGCCTCGACGGCAACTTGATCTACGGCAGGCGGGAGGTGACCTCCAACTATTCCTCCTTTGCCTCCTTCACGAAGATCGGCATCGACACGGTGGGCGCCACCCCACGCTACATCCTCGACAGGAAGCTCTTCGGCTTCGACAACAAGCTCACCGTCGGCGTCGACTTCTACCGGGATCAGCTCGACAAGGACACCTTCTCGAGCCGCTCGCAGGCGGTGAGAACCTACGAGGCGGAACTGAAGCGCCGGACCGCGGGTCTTTACGCCCGCGACGAGTTCAGCATCCTGAAGGATCTCATCCTGGCGCTCGGCGCACGGACGGAGCGGGCCGACGTCGACGGCAGCGAAACGAATCTGGGCACGGGCGTGAAGGTCTTCGACGCCGAGAAGGTCCACAAGGGGACGGCCTGGGAGGGCTCGCTGACATATCTCTTCGGCCAGAAGGCGAAGGCCTGGGCCAAGTACGCAACGATCTACCGTTTCCCTTCGCTCGATCAGCAGGCCTCCTACTACGCCTTCCCCTTCGACAGCTTCCTGACGGACCTCGAGAAGGAAACGGGCAAGAGTTACGAGGTGGGCACGCAGGCAAGCCCCCTGAAGGACCTCAAGCTGGGGCTCACGTTCTACCTCATCGACATGGAGGACGAGATCAGCTACAACCCCGTCACATTCCGCAACGAGAACCTCGACAAGACGAGGCACCGGGGCGTCGAGTTCACGCTGGACTGGCAGTTCCGGAACGTGGCGCGCCTCCTGGCCAACTACACGTTCCAGGAGGCCTTCTTCCGCGAGGGGGCGAACAAGAACAAGGACGTCCCCTTGGTGCCGAACCACATGGCGAACGGGGCCCTGGAAATTTATCTTCCCTGGAACCTCACGCTGCGGCCCGAGGTCCGGTACGTGGGCGATCAGTACTTCGGCTCCGACATCGACAACAGCTCGACGAAGCTCGACAGCTATATGATTGTCAACCTCTATTTGAGATACCAGCCCGACTGGAAGATGTTCGGGGTCGCGAAGCCGACGGCTTTCGTGGGGGTGGAAAACCTCTTCAACAAGAGCTACGTCCCCGTGGGGTATGAGACCTTCTCGGGGCTGAGCTATTACCCCGCGCCGGAGATGAACTTCCGGGGAGGAATCTCCCTGTATTTCTGACGGGCCGCGGGCGACAGAGGATCCGGGCAGGCGAATCATGAACGTCACGACGTGGAGAAGGGAAGGCCCCGCTGACCTTGGCCTGGCTGTCGACGGGCCGGCGGAGCTCTCCGCGCGTCAGCCTTTGCGGCGCCGCGGCAGGGGCATGCTCCCCGGGATCGCCCTGTCCGCGGTTCTCCATGCGGCCGTCCTTGCGCTCGTCCTGTTTGCCGTGGCAAACCCCTTCATCGGGTTCCCGACGGACGGTGACGAGGGGATCGTCCGGGTCTCGCTCGTGACGGTCACAGCGGGGCCTGACAACGGCGCACCGGCACCGCCGGAGGCTAAGACCAGACAGGTCCGGGCGGCAAAGGCGGACCCCGTCGCGGTTCAGAAGGCCATGGAGAACACCGTCATCGCCGAAGCAGCCGATCGTCGCGCGGCCGAGCGGCAGGAGGCGGTGACGAGCATTGCCGTCGAGCCCGCCCGGTTGCAGGCGTCTGCGGGACGCGGCACGGCCGCGGGCGAGGCGGCCCGGGGGCAGCGGCAGGCGGGCTCAGCGCAGGAAGGCTACTCGGAGGCCATGCCCCGCTACCGCGAGAACCGGCCCCCCGTGTACCCCGGCCTGGCGAGGCAGAGGGGGTACGAGGGCGATGTGCTGATCGCGGCCGAGGTCCGGTCCGACGGGCGCATCGGGGCCGCCCGCATCAAGCGCTCCTCGGGCTACGCTTCCCTGGACCAGTCGGCCCTCGAGGCCGTGCGGGGATGGCGGTTCGAGCCGGCAAGGCGGATGGGCAGCCCCGTGGACGCCTGGGTGGAGATTCCCATCCGCTTCAAACTCTCGCCGCATGACTCGTTCATGTAATCGCTGAGTAAAGGCGGACAGAATTACTCCTGCACCCTGGGGAGACTGAAGCTAAGAAGCCAGGCAGCGGGGAAGTTCGGAGAAGCCCGAGCTTGCGTTCGACCATAAGCTCGTCCAGACTTCAGAGCTTCTCAACTTCACAACTTCTCTTTGATTCGTTCATAAGTGCCCGTCCTGCAATGGTTTCAAGGGGCTCCCGGCGGCACCGTGAAAAAATTCTGTTGACAGCGACTCCCAATCGTGTTTTCATGGGTCACTTTTTGAAGGAATCGCTCGTGATGGACAGCACCCACATCCGTAATTTTGGCTTCTGGTTTAGCTATTATTTTTACGGACAGGTCTGCCCGTCGCTGAGGAGGACTTAGGCACGAAAGAATAAGCCGAACCAAAGCCATGGGTAGATCGAAAGACGCTGCCCATGGCTTTTTTGTTTCTCCTTCTCCCCGGGCCATGAGGGCGGCAGCCATCATGGCCTTTTTCATTGGAGGTGACGGAATCATGATTATCGTGATGAAGAAAAACGCAACGGACGGGCAGGTCGACCGGGTCGTCGAGTGGATCGAATCGGTCGGCTACCGTGCCCACCTGTCCCGTGGGACGGAAAAAACGATTATCGGCGCTGTGGGGGATGCCCGCGGACGTGAGCAGATCAAGTCCGTCGCGCACCTGCCGGGCGTGGAAAGCGTCGTTCCCATCCTCAAGCCCTACAAGCTCGCCAGCCGCGAGTTCCAAGAGAAAGACACGGTCGTGCGCGTGGGCGCGCTCGGGATCGGCGACGGCTCCTTCACCGTCATGGCGGGGCCCTGCGCCGTCGAGACGGAGGAGCAGCTCATGGAATGCGCCTGGGTGGCGAAGAAGGCGGGGGCCCACATCCTGCGCGGCGGAGCCTTCAAGCCCAGGACCTCGCCCTACAGCTTCCAGGGACTTGAGGAGGCGGGCCTCAAGCTCCTGAAGATGGTCCGCGAGCGGACGGGGCTCCCCGTGGTGACGGAGGTGGTCAACCCGGCCGACGTCGACCTCGTCGAGGCCTACGCCGACATCCTCCAGATCGGCGCCCGCAACGTCCAGAACTTCGCCCTGCTGAAGCGGGTCGGGCAGGCCCGAAAGCCCGTCCTGCTCAAGCGGGGCATGATGACGACCATCGAGGAGCTCCTCATGTCGGCCGAGTACATCCTCTCCGAGGGCAACGCCGATGTGATCCTCTGCGAGCGCGGCATCCGGACCTTCGAGACGGCCACGCGCAACACGCTCGACATCTCCGCCGTCGTCGTCCTCAAGCAGCTCTCCCACCTGCCGGTCATCGTGGACCCGAGCCACGCGGCGGGTCACTGGAAGTACGTCGCCCCCCTGGCCCGGGCGGCCGTGGCCGTCGGGGCCGACGGGATCATCGTCGAGGTTCACCCCGAGCCCGAGAAGGCCGTCTCCGACGGGATGCAGTCCCTGAAGCCCGAGAAGTTCTACCAGCTCATGGAGGACATCGGGGTCCTCGAGAGGGCCATGCGGGAAGTGAGGACCGTGTCATGAACCGGATCCGCGTGAACCTCGACAGGCGCCTGAGCGCGAGCTACGACATCCACATCGGCCGCGGCATCCTGGACCGCATGGCGCTGATCCTCGCCAAGGGCAACTGGGCGGGGCGCTGGTTCATCGTCACCGACGAGACCGTTGCGGGCCTGCACGGCGGCCGCGTGCTCGAAGCGCTGGCCGGCGCGGGGCTCGGGGCCGAGCGCCTGACGATCCCCCCCGGCGAGGGGGCCAAGACCGTCTCGACCTGCCTGGGGCTTGCCGAAGATCTCCTGGAACGAGGCGCCGACCGGGCCTCGGGGCTCATCGCCCTGGGCGGCGGGGTGGTGGGCGACGTGGCGGGCTTCCTGGCCTCCATCTACATGCGGGGCATCCCATGCGTGCAGGTGCCCACGACGCTGCTGGCGCAGGTGGACAGCTCCATCGGGGGCAAGACCGGCGTGGACACAGGGGCGGGAAAGAACCTGCTCGGGACCTTCCACCAGCCGAGGGCCGTCTTCATCGACCTCGGCTTCCTCGAGACCCTCCCGCAGAGGGAGTTCACGAGCGGCCTGGCCGAGATCGTCAAGTACGGGATCATCGAAGACCCGGACCTGCTGGCGGCCCTCGAGGACAACGCCGCAGCCCTGCAGGGGCGGGACCCCGCCATCCTGGAGCGGGTCGTCTCGTCGTCGTGCCGCATCAAGAAGGGCATCGTCGAGATCGACGAGACGGAGAAGGGCCTGCGCCGCATCCTCAATTTCGGCCACACCCTGGGCCATGCCGTCGAGGCGGAGTCCGGCTACGCCGTTTCCCACGGCGAGGCCGTGGCGATCGGGATGGCCGCCGCGGCGGCGATCTCGGAGCGGCTGCGCTACCTCAATGCCGAGGACCGGGAACGCATCGAGAGGGCCATCGAGCGCGTGGGCCTGCCGCGCCTCATCCCCCGGGAGCTCGACGCGGGCAGGATCCTTGCACGGATGGAGAAGGACAAGAAGAAGGTGAACGGGCGGATTCACTTCGTCCTGCTCAAGAAACCCGGCATGCCCTTCGTCAACGGAGGCGTGCCGCTCGACGTGGTGCGGGAGACGGTCGAGGCGATGCGGTCATGAAACGAAGGGACATCGAAGACATCCGGCGCGGGATCCGGGACAGGGACCGCCGGCTCGTGAGGCTCCTGAACGATCGCGCCCGGCTCTCCGTCGAGATGGGCCGGATCAAGGCCGACGCCGGGCTCGGCGTCTTCGACCCGGTGCAGGAGCGCAGGGTCCTCGACGGGATCGCGTCCCTGGGCGAGGGACCGCTGTCCGCGGAAGCCCTGCGGAACATCTGGCGCGAGATCCTGTCGGCCTCGCGCGCCCTGCAGGCGCCCCTCGCGGTGGCCTGCCTGGGCCCGGAGGGGTCCTTCGCACACCTGGCGGCCCTCGAGCGCTTCGGCAGGAGCACGCGCCTGGCGCCGCAGGTGACGATCGGCGCCGTCTTCGATGCCGTGGAGAAGCGCCGGAGCGACCTCGGCGTCGTTCCCCTGGAGAACTCCGTGGAGGGGCCCGTGCGGACTACGCTGGAGCGGCTCATCTCGACGCCCCTGGCGATCCGGGGCGAGATCTGCCTGCGCGTCTCCCACTGCCTGCTGGCGAAGGGAGCCAGGGGGCGGATCCGCAGGGTCTACTCCCACCCCCAGGCGCTGGCCCAGTGCCGGCAGTGGCTGGCGCGGAACCTGCCCCAGGCCGTCCCCGTCGAGACGGAGAGCACCTCGGCGGCCGTGCTGCAGGCGCGCGGCGACCGGCAGGGGGCGGCCATCGCGAGCCGCCTGGCCTCGGAGATCCACGGGCTTCCCGTCGTCGAGGCGGGCATCGAGGACCACCCGGCCAATACGACGCGCTTCATCGTCATCGGGACGGGCTCGAACGGGCCGACGGGCCGGGACAAGACCTCCGTCCTCTTCTCGACGCAGCACCGGCCCGGGGCGCTGTACGCGGCCTTGGCGCCCTTCGCGGCGGCGGGGATCAACCTGCTGCGCATCGAGTCCCACCCGGCGCGGGACCGGATGTGGCAGTACCTGTTCTTCGTCGACCTCGAGGGGCACGCGGGGGACCGGGCCGTGAGGGACAGCCTGCGCAAGCTCAGGCGCAAGACGGCCTTTCTGAAGGTGCTGGGGTCGTACCCCCGGGAGGTGGAGCCCTCATGATCTGCATCTCCGTCGTGCCCGCGACCAACGAGGAGGCCCTGTCGCTGCTGGGACGGGCCCTGCCCCTGGCCGAGCTCGTGGAGCTGCGGATCGACCGGATCGAAAAGCCGGAGCTCCCGATGCTGCTGTATGCCGGAAGGGAACGGATCGTCGTGACGAACCGCCGGCGCGACGAGGGCGGCTTCTTCGCGAGCTGCGAGACCCGCCGCCTGGAGCTTCTCCACGAGGCCGTCGAGCTGGGGGCCCGATTCGTGGACGTCGAGCAGCGCACGGGCGCAAAGGCCGTGGGGAGGCTTGCCGATGCGGTCCGGTCCCGGGGCGGAAGGACGGGGCTCATCGTGTCGCACCACGACCTGGCGGGCACGCCCTCCGCAAAGGCGCTGGCGGCAAGGCTGAGGGCCTGCCGGGCCCTCGGGGCCGACGTCGTGAAGATCGTGACCCTTGCGACCCGCGCGGAGGACAACCTCCGGGTCCTGGGGCTCCTGCCGCAGGCCCGGGAGATGGGACAGGACCTCGTCGCCTTCTGCATGGGCGAACAGGGGCGCCTGAGCCGGGTGGCGGCCCCGCTTCTCGGGTCCTGCTGGAGCTACGCGAGCCTCGAGAAGGGCGCCGCTTCGGCGCCGGGGCAGTTGACGGTCAGGGAGATGAGAACCATCCTGGGGATGCTGCAGTCGTGAGGGCCGCCGTGGCGACAGGAATGAGACACTTCGCACTTTTCGGGAACCCCGTGGGGCACAGCCTCTCGCCCCTGATGATCAACGCGGCCTTCGGGTCCATGGGGGTCCGCGCGGACTACGAGTCCCACCGCGTCGAGAACCTGGAGCTCGCGGTCCGGATGATCCGCGAGCGTCCGCTCGACGGCGTGAGCGTGACCCTGCCTCTGAAGGGGGCCATCATGGCCTTCCTCGACGAGGTGGACGACGACGCCCGGGCCATCGGGGCCGTCAACACCGTGACCAACGAGCGCGGCTGGCTCAAGGGCTCGAACACGGACTGGACGGGCCTCTTGGCCGCCATGCAGGAGCATTTTCCCCTCGCGGGAAGGACGGTCGCCGTGCTGGGCGCGGGCGGCGCCGCGCGGGCCGCCGTCTACGCGATCCTCCGGGCGGGGGGGACCCCGATCGTCTTCAACCGGAGCCGCGACAGGGCCGAGTCCCTCGCCCGGTGGTTTTCGTGCGAGACACGGCCGCTGGCCGGTCTGGGGAGGACGGAGGCGGATGTCCTGATCAATGCGACCCCCGTCGGGATGCACCCCGACACGGGGGAATCCCCCGTGGACGGGCGTCACCTGGCCCGGTTCGAGTGGGTCGTGGAGACGATCTACAACCCCCTCGAGACGCGCCTGCTCCGGGAGGCCCGGGCCGCGGGATGCGGTGTCGTCACGGGGCTCGCCATGTTCGTCCGCCAGGGGGCGGAGCAGATCCGCACCTGGACGGGGCTCGAGCCCCCGGTCGAGCTGATGACGCGCGTGGTGCGGACGACCCTGGCGCAAAACCGGGCCCGGGGTGAAGGGCAAAGAGAAACGTGAAAGGGAGCCATGGGGAAGAGGCGATGATCGACGTGAAGGAAATCAGGCCGCTGGCGGCTGTGAAGGCCGCGGTGCAGGTCCCCGGCTCGAAGAGCTTCACCCAGCGCGCCCTCGTCGCGGCGTCGCTTGCCGAGGGGACGTCGCTGCTGCGCAATGCGCTGATCGCGGAGGACACGGGTCACCTCGTCGGGGCGCTGCGCCTGCTGGGCGCGCAGATCGTCAACTCCGGCCCCGACGTGATCGTCACGGGCACGGGGGGCCGCATCGCGAACCCCGGCCGGGAGCTGTACCTGGGCAGCAACGGGACAGCCATGCGGTTTCTCGCCGGTGTTGCGGCCACCGGGCCCGGCGAGATCACCCTCACGGGGGATGCGAGGCTCTGCGAGCGGCCCCTGAAGCCGCTGCTCGACGCGATCGGCAGCCTCGGCGTGTCCAGCGAATGCCGAAACGTCCCGGGCTATCCCCCGGTCACGATCCGCGGAGGCACCATGCACGGCGGGCGTGCCGTCTTCCAGGACATCGAGAGCAGCCAGTATGTCTCCTCGATCCTGCTGGCGGCCCCCTACGCCGCGGGGGACGTGGAGGTCGAGATCCGCGGCTCCGCCGTCTCGCGTCCCTACGTGGAGATGACCCTCGCGACGATGAAGGCCTTCGGCGTCGCCGTGGAGAAGAGATCCGAGGCCCTCTTCACCGTGCGCAGCGGCCAGCGCTACCGGGCCTGCCGGTATCTCGTGGAAGGGGACCTGTCGAGCGCGTCCTATTTCTTCCTCGCCGCGGCCCTCTGCGGCGGAACGGTCCGCGTGGCGAACACGAACTTCTGGACCCACCAGGGGGACGTGCGCTTCCTCCGTTTCCTCAAGGAGCTCGGCTGCGGCGTTGCGGCCACGGACCAGTGGATCGAGGTGTCGGGCGGGAGACTCGCGCCCGGCGATTTCACGGCCTCCATGGAGGACGTCCCCGACATGGTCCCGACGATGGCCGTTCTGGCGGCCCTGAGGCCGGGAAGGACGTTCATCCGCAACGTGCCGCACCTGCGTCTCAAGGAGAGCAATCGCCTGGCGGCCCTCGTCAGCGAGCTTTCGAAGACGGGCATACGCGCCGCGGAACTCGAGGACGGCCTCGTCGTCACGGGCGGGACGCCCCGGGGGGCGGAGATCGAAACCTACAACGATCACCGGATCGCCATGAGCTTCGCCGTGCTGGGGCTCGTCGCACCGGGCATGCGGATCCGCAACCCCGGCTGCGTGGGGAAATCCTTCCCCGGCTTCTGGGACGAACTCGAAAAGCTGTACCGGGCCGCTTGATCTCCAAAACCGCAGTCTCTCTCCCCCGGCGGGAGAGGGTTCAGGTGAGGGGCCTGTAAGTTTGAAGGCTGAAATGAATATTATCCTGATCGGGTACCGCGGGAGCGGCAAGACATCCGTCGGAAGGAAACTGGCGAGGCTCCTGGGGAGGCCCTTTTTCGACTCGGACCGGATGGTCTTTGCGAAGACGGGAAGGACCGTCCGCGAGATCGTCGAGGCGGGGGGGTGGCCTGCCTTTCGCGAGGCGGAAAAGGCCGTGATCGCCGAGCTCTCCGCCCTCGACCAGGCCGTCATCTCGCTGGGCGGCGGCGCGGTCATGGACCCCGAGAATGTCACGGCGCTCAGGGAGCGGGGGAAATTCGTGTGGCTCAGGGCCGACGCGAGGACCCTTGCCGGCAGGATCCGCAACGACGAAAGCGGCGCGGGTCAGCGGCCGTCCCTCACCGGGGCGGGAACGCTGGAAGAGGTAGAGAGGGTGCTGGCGGAGCGCCTGCCGGTGTACCGTGCCGTGGCCGATCTGGCCGTCGACACGGCGGGAAAGTACCCCGAGGCCATTGCCGCGGAGATTGCCGGCGCGCTGTCGGGGAGCCCGGCCCGGCGGCGGGTAAAGAAAGACGGGAGGAGGCCGCATGTCCGGTAACACCTTCGGCGTGCTCTTCAGGGTCACCACGTTCGGGGAGTCCCACGGTCCCGGCCTCGGCGCCGTCATCGACGGCTGCCCGCCGGGCATCGATCTCGTCGATGCCGACATCCAGGACGAGCTGGACCGCCGCCGGCCGGGGGGACACGCCGCGTCCACCCCCAGGCGGGAGGAGGACCGCGTGGAGATCCTCTCGGGGGTGTTCGAGGGGAAAACGACGGGGACGCCGATCGCCCTTTTGATCCGCAACCTGGACATAGACAGCAGCGCCTATGAAGAGCTGCGGGAGGTCTTCCGCCCCGGGCACGGGGACTTCACCTACATGAAGAAATACGGCATCCGGGACCACCGCGGTGGCGGCCGCGCCTCGGGGCGTGAGACCGCTGCGCGCGTGGCGGCCGGGGCCGTCGCCCGCAGGATCCTGGCGCGCGAGGGGATCGCCGTGTCGGGCTGCACGGTGGAGCTGGGCGGCATTGCGATCGAGACGCGTTCCGAAGCGGCGGCCGGCTCGAACCGCCTGCGGTGCCCCGACCCGGCGGCGGCGGCACGGATGGAGGCCCTGCTCGAGGAGGCCAGGCGCGCAGGCGACACCCTCGGCGGCATCGTGGAGGTGCGCGTGACCGGCTGCCCGGCCGGGCTCGGCGAGCCCGTCTTCGACAAGATGGACGCAGACCTCGCGAAGGCCCTCATGGGCATCGGGACGGTGAAGGGCGTGGAGATCGGCGCGGGGTTCCAGGCGGCTCGGCTGAGGGGATCGCAGTGCAACGACCCCCTCGGGCCCGGCGGGTTCGGGACGAACCGCGCGGGCGGGGTCCTCGCCGGGATCACGACGGGGCAGGAGATCGTGATCCGCGCGGCCTGCAAGCCGATTGCCTCGATCGCCCTGGAGCAGGGCACGATCGACGTCCACGGGAACCCGAAAACGATCTCCGTGCGGGGCAGGCACGACGCCTGCGTCATCCCGCGCGTGATCCCCGTCTGCGAGGCCATGGTGTGCCTGGTCGTTGCAGATCACCTGCTCAGACAAAAGGCAAACCGATGAAGAACACCGGAACCCCCATCTCCCCCCCGGAGCGTTTCCCCATCGGCATCATCGGGGGCACGGGCGGCATGGGCCGCTGGTTCGCCGCATTCTTCGAGAAGGAGGGCCACCCGGTCATCGTCTCGGGAAAGGGCACGGGCCCGCGCCCGGACGAGATGGCGGCGTCCTGCCCCGTCGTCATCGTGAGCGTGCCCATCGGGGCGACGATTGAGGTCATCCGGCAGGTGGGCCCGCACATGAAGCGGGATTCGCTCCTCATGGACCTGACGTCCCTGAAGGCTGAACCGGTGCGGGCCATGCTCGAATCGTCGGTCTCGGAGGTCATCGGCCTGCACCCGCTGTTCGGCCCGGGAGTGCCCTCCCTGGAGGGGCAGAACGTCGTCCTCTGCCCGGCAAGGGGCGACAGATGGCTCCCCTGGGTTCGGGATGTCCTTGTGAAAGGTGGCGCGAATCTAATCGAGACGACGCCGGAGCGACACGACGAGATCATGGCCGTCGTCCAGGCGCTCAATCATTTCGACACGATCGTCCTGGGCCTTGCGATCCGCCGAAGCGGCATTGCGCGGGAGGTCCTGGAAGCCTTTTCCACACCCTTGTTCCGGGGGAAACTGGCGATGATCGACAGGGTATTTTCCCATCCGGAACTCCATACGGAGATCATCACGGCAAACCCGCATGCAGCAGGGATGATCGATCTCTATGGGCAGATCCTTGACAGGGTCGGACGGGTTGCCATAGAAGGAAATGCCGCGGATCTGGCGGCACTCATGCGGCCGGAAGAACCCGATGAAAAAAACGTGATCCCTGTCGTTACGTTGTCAGAAAGACGCGCTTCGGACCTGCCGTAATCCTGTGGGAAACCCGGTCGGACAGGCCCATGGTACGGCAGATCCTGTTATCGGGACCGGGGCAGCCGGCGGAAACCGTCCTGAAGGAGCAATTTCCGGATTCGGTTTCATCCTCCTGCAAACTCATTGACGATCTGGCCGGGCGGATCGCGGCGTTTCTCGACGGAGCCGATGTCCGTTTTACACTCGAGCATGTGCAAATCGATCTCTGCCCCCCGTTTCAGCGGAAAGTCCTTCTGGCCGAATACGGCATCCCGCGGGGTTCCGTGAGCACGTACGGGCGGATGGCGGCCCATCTGGGCATTCCCGGGGGCGCCCGGGCCGTGGGCAACGCGCTGGCGACAAACCCCTTTCCCATCGTCATCCCCTGCCACAGGGCGATCCGCTCCGACGGAACGCTCGGCGGATACCAGGGAGGGCTCGCCATGAAGCGGGCGCTGCTCATGCAGGAAGGGGTTGATGTCGACGAGAGGGGAAGGGTTGTGTCGCCGAAACTCTACTATTGAGTGCAGGCTGGTGACCGGGGGCGCAAGCCGACCAGAGAAGGTAAGAAGGTGAGAGGGTAAGAACGTTGGATGAGCCGATAGCTGTCTTCACGCTCTCCGCTTCTCCAACCTTCCCACCTTCATACCCTCTTACCCTCTGCCTTTGCATCCGGGCATTTAGACTAGCCTGGGTGAAACCCTTTCCCGAAAGGGCCGCAAAGGGCGCAAATAAACCGGGTTGACAGGCGGCGGAAAGCTTGCTATAAGTGCGCTCAGTTGGAGAAAGAATAATGTTCAGCGAGATCCTTTCGAAAAACAGCTGGTGGTGGCGCAACTTCATAGGAGGGGTTTGCCTGCTGCCGGTATGACGTGAAGAAGTGAAATCCAGGCCGTGGGGGACCCCGGAGGTGCCCCACGGCTTTTTTGTTTTTAGCGTATTGCAGGAATCAGGAGGCCGTGCCGGGAGCACGGCCTTTTTCATTTCAGGGATTAAATCCCCCTCTTTCCCCCTTTGGGAAAGGGGGAAGCACGGAAGGAAGAAAAATGTTCAAGCCGTCGTTTGAGGAATTCAAGGAACTGTCGAAGCGGGGAAACCTCATCCCCGTCTATCGGGAGATTCTCGCCGACGAGGAAACCCCGGTTACGGCCCTTCTCAAGATCCGCAAGCGGCCCTACGCCTTCCTGCTCGAGAGCGTCGAGGGCGGGGAGAAGTGGGGCCGCTACACCTTCCTGGGTGCCGACCCCCTGGCGGTGGTCCGCGTGAAGCCCGGCGAGGTGGAGGTCCGCAGCAACGGCCATCTCATGCAGATCCCCCACGGGGGCGATCCCCTCGCGGTGCTCAAGGAACTTCTCGCCCGCTACCGGCCCGTCACCGTGGGCGGCTTGCCCCGCTTCAGCGGCGGCGCCGTGGGGTTTCTGTCCTACGACATGGTCCGCTACTTCGAAAAGCGCCTGGCGAAGAATCCCCGCGCGGACAGCGGCCTGGACGATGCCGTCTTCATGGTCACGGACACGCTCATCGTCTTCGACAACGTCCGCCACACGATCAAGGTGGTCGCCTCGGCCCGGTGCGACGACGGGCCGGGATGCCTCGAGGGGGCCTATGCCGAGGCGACGGCGAAGATCGACGGCATGATCGAGCGGCTGCAGGAGCCCGTCAAACCCCTGCTCCTGAGAAGCAGGGCTTCCCAGTCAGACGTCGAGTTCGAGTCCAACATGACGCCCGAGGCCTTCCGGGACATGGTCCGCCGGGCCAAGGAATACATCGTTGCGGGCGACATCATCCAGGCGGTCCTCTCGCAGCGGTTCTCGGCCGGAAACTCGATTGACCCCGTCGATCTGTACCGGGCGCTTCGCTTCGTCAACCCCTCGCCGTATCTCTTCTTCCTCAAGATGGAGGATGTTTACCTCATCGGCTCCTCGCCGGAGGTCATGGTCCGGGTCGAGGACGGCTTCGCGGAGCTGAGGCCCATCGCAGGCACGAGGCGGCGCGGCCGCACGGAGCAGGAGGACCGGGCGCTGGCCGACGAACTTCTCGAGGACCCGAAGGAGAGGGCCGAGCACGTCATGCTCGTCGACCTGGGTCGAAACGACCTGGGGCGCATCGCCGCCATCGGCAGCGTCCAGGTCAACCAGTACATGATCGTCGAGCGCTACTCCCACGTCATGCACCTCGTCTCCAACGTGCGGGCCCAGCTGGCCGAGGGGAAGGACTGCTTCGACGTGATGCGGGCCGCCTTCCCGGCGGGGACGCTCACCGGGGCCCCCAAGGTCCGGGCCATGGAGATCATCGACGAGCTCGAGCCGGAGGGCCGCGGGCCCTACGGGGGCGCCGTGGGGTACGTGAGCTTCACGGGCAACATGGACTTCTGCATCACGATCCGGACGATGCTGCTGCGGGGCGGGACGCTTTCGATCCAGGTGGGCGCAGGCATCGTGGCCGACTCCGACCCCGGGAAGGAATACGAGGAGACCCTGAACAAGGCGGCCGGCATGATGAAGGCGGTGAGGCTGGCGGCAAGAGGGTTTGAGCTCTCGGACGATTAAAATCCCCCCTTCCCCCCTTTACGAAAGGGGGGCATGGAGACATCCCCCTTTAAAAAGGGGGAAACAGCGGGATCTTCAGAGCAAACATCAGGAGAAACGACATGTACCTCATGATCGACAACTACGATTCCTTCACCTACAACCTCGTCCAATACCTGGGCCAGCTGGGCTGCGAGGTGGCCGTGCACCGCAACGACGAGATCACCCTCGAGGACATCGAGGCGATGGCCCCCGAGGCGATCTTCCTTTCGCCGGGACCCTGCACCCCGAAGGAGGCGGGGGTCACCGTCGAGACGATCCGCCGGTTCCACGAACGGATCCCCATCCTGGGCATCTGCCTGGGGCACCAGGCCATCGGCTACGCCTTCGGTGCCGAGGTCGTCCGCGCCGAGCGGCTCATGCACGGCAAGACCTCACCCGTCTACAACGACGGCCGGACGATCTTCAGGGGGCTGCCCAACCCGCTCACGGCGGGCCGGTATCATTCGTTGCTCGTCCGCCGGGATACGCTTCCCCCCTTTCTCGAGGTGAGCGCCGAGACCGAGGAAGGTGAGGTCATGGGGCTCCGTCACAGGCATTTCCCCCTCGAAGGGGTCCAGTTCCACCCCGAGTCGGTCCTCACGCCGAACGGCAAACGAATCTTGAAAAACTTCCTGGAGATCGTCTCCGGGAACGGGAAAGGAGCATAGCAACATGATCCGGGAAGCGCTGGCGAAGGTCGTGCAGGGAATCGACCTTCAGGAAATGGAAATGACGGAGGCCATGACGGAGGTCATGGAGGGGAAGGCGACGCCCGCGCAGATCGGGGCCTTCATCACCGCGCTGCGCATGAAGGGGGAGACCGTCGCCGAGGTCACCGGTGCGGCACGGGTGATGCGCCTCAAGGCCACGCGCATCGACGCGCGCTCGCCCGTCATCGTCGACACCTGCGGCACCGGGGGCGACGGCCGCAACACCTTCAACATCTCCACCACGGCGGCCTTCGTGGTGGCGGCCGCGGGGCTCACGGTGGCCAAGCACGGCAACCGCGCCGTCTCGAGCGGCTGCGGCAGCGCCGACGTTCTCGAGGCCATCGGGGTCAACATCGACGCGCCCCCCGAGATCGTCGAGGAGTGCGTCCAGCAGGCGGGGATCGGGTTTCTCTTCGCACCGAAGCTCCATGGGGCCATGAAGTACGCCATCGGGCCCCGGCGCGAGATCGGCCTGCGCACGATCTTCAACATGCTGGGGCCGCTGACCAACCCCGCCTCGGCGACGGCGCAACTCGTCGGAGTCTACGACCCGAAGCTCACGGAGATGTTCGCGGGGGTGCTGAAGAACCTCGGGACGAAGCATGCCTTCGTCGTGCACGGATCGGATGGTCTCGACGAGGCCACCGTCACGGGCAAGACGCGCGTCTCGGAGCTCAAGGACGGGATCGTCAGGACCTACAATATCGATCCCGTCGACTACTTCGGGGCGACCGACGGAGGGGAGGCGCTCGCCGGCGGCGATGCCTCGACGAATGCCGAGATCACCAAGGCCGTGCTTTCGGGCGAGGAAGGCGCCCGCCGCCGGATCGTCGTCCTGAACGCGGCCCTGGCCATCGTGGCCGGCGGGAAGGCGCAGTCGATCGCCGAGGGGATCAAGGTAGCCGAGGCGTGCATCGACAGCGGCGCCGCAATCAGGAAGCTGCAGGCGCTCATCGAGATGAGCCGGAGCTGAATGGAGAAGGCGATAGGGTTCAGGAGAAGATGAAGCGGTGAAGCCGGGAAGCTGGGAAGTTCGGCAAGGCCCTCACGTGATGGACTGCAAGCTTTTCCTGATACCCGAGTCCCGATACACCCTGACCGGAGAGACCGAACAGATCGAACAGACGGAATAGACCGCAATGATTCTCCAGAAGATCGTTGACAACAGGCGCAGCGAGGTCGCCCGCCAGAAAGAGATCCTTCCCCATTCGGAGCTCAGGCGGATGCTGGCCGACAGGCCGCCGACGCGCGACTTCGCGGCGGCGCTCCGGGGGCGCGGCTGTGCGGTGATCGCCGAGGTCAAGCGCAGCTCACCGTCGAAGGGCCGGATCCGCGACGACTTCGACCCCGTCGCGATCGCCCGCACCTACGAGGAAAGCGGGGCTTCGGCCGTCTCCATCCTGACGGAGAGGAAATTCTTCGAGGGCAGTGCCGCTTATGTGCCCCAGATCCGAAAGGCCGTCAATCTGCCTCTTCTTCGGAAGGACTTCGTCATCGATCCCTTCCAGATCGCCGAGACCCGTGTCCTGGGCGGCGATGCCCTGCTTCTCATTGCGAGGGTCCTGGAAGCGGGTGAATTGCTGGACTTCATCGGCCTCGCCTCCGAGCTTGGCCTTGCGGCCCTCGTGGAAGTGCACGACGAGGCCGACCTGGAGAAGGCCCTCTCGGCGGGTGCGCGGATCGTGGGGATCAACAACCGCGACCTGCAGACCTTCCGGACGGACCTCGAGGTCAGCATCCGGCTAGCCCGACGAATCCCGAAGGGCGTCACCGTGGTGAGCGAGAGCGGGATCGAGGGCCGCAGGGACATTGAGCGTCTCATGGAAGCGGGCATCCACGCCTTTCTCGTCGGCGAGAGCCTCATGCGGGAGACAGACATCGGCAGGAAGCTCAGAGAATTGCTGGGAAATGAATAGGCATCAGGCCGCAGGCGACAGGCATCAGATCAGAGAGATGGAATAAACCGGAAAGACCGGATAGCCGGGATAGACCGAAATGATTCAGATCAAGATCTGCGGCATCACGAATATCGGGGACGGGCTCGCGGCAGCCGAGGCCGGTGCGGACGCATTGGGTTTTGTCTTTCACCCTGCAAGCCCCCGCTGCGTGACTCCTGCGCAGGTGAAGGCGATCATCGATGCACTGCCCCCGACGGTCTGCACGGTGGGAGTCTTCGTGAACCTGCCCCCCGATGAAGTGCTGCAGATCGCGGATCTGTGCGGGCTCGACTTTATCCAGCTCCACGGGAGCGAAACGCCGGAATACTGCCGCCGCCTTCCCCGCGAGAGGCTGATCAAGGCCGTCTCCTTCCGGAACGAGGCGGACTTTGCCGCGACGGCCGATTACCCCGTGCGGGCCTTTCTCGTCGATGCCCGCGACCCGGTCCGCTTCGGCGGGACGGGGAAGACTTGCGACTGGAACCTCGCGCGCCGCTTTGCCGCCCGCCACCCCCTCATTCTTGCGGGGGGGCTGCATGCGGACAACGTCGGGGCGGCCCTGGAGGCGGTTCAGCCCCTGGCCGTCGACCTGTCAAGCGGGGTCGAAGCGGCACCGGGGGAAAAAGATCATGACAAGGTCCGCGCCGTCGTTACAGCGGTCAGAACCCATGATGCCTCGCGTTTCGCGGGTGACCGGAAACCCATTTTCAGGAAGATGCCCCTGCGCTAGGGATGAAAAATGGGATATTCATGAAGGATGGCCATCAGCCAGCAAAGGAGACAAGGACGTGAAGATGCCAGTGCTGCCCGACAGGAAAGGGCATTTCGGAATGTTCGGGGGGAGATACGTCGCCGAGACGATCATGCCCGCGCTCGCGGAGCTCGAGGCCGCCTACCGGGCAAGCCGCAGGGACAGGGCTTTCCAGGCGGAGTTCCGAGACTATCTCCGGCAGTACTCGGGCAGGGAGACGCCGCTGTACCTGGCCCGAAACCTCACGGAGAAGCTCGGCGGGGCGAAGATCTACCTGAAGCGCGAGGACCTGAACCACACGGGATCCCACAAGATCAACAACACCCTCGGACAGGCCCTGCTGGCCCGTCGGATGGGGAAGCGCCGCGTCATCGCCGAGACGGGGGCCGGCCAGCACGGGGTGGCCACGGCCACCGTGGCCGCGCTCTTCGGGATGGAGTGTCGCGTCTTCATGGGCGAGGAGGACATCCGCCGGCAGGCGCCCAACGTGCTGCGCATGCGGATCCTGGGCTCCGAGGTGGTCCCCGTCACGGCCGGGTCGGCCACCCTGAAGGACGCCATGAACGAGGCCATGCGCCACTGGGTGACGCACGTGCGCGACACGTTCTACATCATCGGCTCCGTCGCGGGCCCGCACCCCTACCCGATGATGGTCCGGGACTTCCAGAGCGTCATCGGCCGCGAGACGAGGCGCCAGATCCTCCGGCTGGAAGGCCGCCTGCCCGACTGCATCGTGGCCTGCGTGGGCGGCGGCAGCAACGCCATGGGGATCTTCTTCCCCTTCCGCAACGACCGCGCCGTGCGCCTGGTCGGCGTCGAGGCGGCGGGGCTCGGGATCGCCACGGGAAAGCACTCGGCCTCCATCTCGGCGGGCAGCGTCGGCGTTCTGCACGGCAGCAAGTCCTACCTGTTGCAGGACGGGGACGGCCAGATCCGCGAGGCCCACTCGGTGGCGGCGGGGCTCGATTACCCCGGCGTGGGGCCCGAGCACAGCTGGTTCAAGGAGACGGGAAGGGCGGACTACGTCTCCGTCGAGGACGGAGAGGCCCTGGAGGCCTTCCGCACGCTCTGCACCACCGAGGGGATCATCCCCGCCATGGAGAGCGCCCATGCCGTCGCCTACGCCATGAAGCTGGCTTCGGCGATGGGGAAAGAACGGATCGTCGTCATCAACCTCTCGGGGCGGGGCGACAAGGACGCGGGGATCATCGAGGAAAACAAAATGTAACATCCCCCTCTTTCCCCCCTGTTCCAAAGGGGGATGCAAGGGGAGTTTATCCTTCGGGAGACAAGGTTCATGCATCGCATCGAAAAGACGTTTGCGGAGTTACGGAAGAGAGGAGAGAAGGCCCTCGTGGCCTACATCACGGCGGGCTACCCCGACTTGGAGACGACGCGGCAGCTGGTCCCGGCCCTGGAGAAAGCCGGTGTGGACATCCTGGAGGTGGGGGTGCCCTTCTCGGACCCCACGGCCGACGGGCCCGTGATCCAGGCCGCATCCCAGGCGGCCCTGAAAAAGGGCGCAACCCTCACCCGCATTCTGGACCTCCTCGGCGGTCTTCGGGGTGCCGTCGGGATCCCGATCGTGCTCTTCAGCTACTACAACCCCATCTTTTCCATGGGGAACGAGAGCTTTGCGAGGCGAGCCTCCGCCGCGGGGGTGGACGGGGTGCTCGTCGTGGATCTCCCGGCGGAGGAAGCGGGAGAGCTTCGCCGCCACACCGACCCGGCCGGCATCGACTTCATCTCCCTCGTGGCGCCCACGACGGGCGCGGACCGGGTGAGGAAGATCGTCAGGGCGGCCACGGGCTTCGTCTACTACATCTCCGTCACCGGCGTCACGGGCACCCGCGGCCCCGAGATGGAGGAGACGCGCGCAAACGTCGAGGCGATCCGTTCACTGACGAAGCTACCCGTCGTCGTCGGCTTTGGCGTCACCACGGCCGAGCAGGCACGTCAGGTGGGCGGCATGGCCGACGGCGCCGTCGTCGGGAGCGCCTTCGTGCGGCTCATCGGCGAGAGGGCGGGCAACCCGGGAATGGCGGCTGCCGTGGGAGACTACGCGGCCTCACTCAAGGCGGCCCTTCGCCTCCGCTCTTCCGTTTGATCGAGGGCCTTGTCGGCGGCCCGCGATCTTGGTATAGGGGAGACACGGCGGCCGAAACCGCCGTCATGATCGGAGGCAACCTGTCCGCTTGAAACGAATCCTGATTGTCGATAATGACGAGCCGGCACGGACCGCGCTGGCCGCCTTGCTTCGCGATGAAGGGTACGAGATTGATGAAGCGACCACCGAGATCGAGGCCATGCAGCTCGTGGAGCGACGCATCCCGGATCTGGTCGTTTCAGATCTGTGCGCGCCAGACTGCTTCTGCGTCGGCCTGCTGCACTGGATCAAGGAGCACCACCCCCACCTGGACGTGATCATCGTCACGGCCTTCGGATCCATCGACTGCGTCGTCAAGACGATCAAGATGGGCGCCCTCAACTATGTCATGAAGCCCGTGAACAACGGGAAGTTCCTCGAGATCGTCCGCGAGGCCCTGCACCGGCGTGAGGGCGGGATGAAATCCCTGCGACGGGTCAATGAGCCTTACTGCTACCTCGTCGACGAGGTGGTGGGCGTCTCGCGCAGCATGGAGCAGGTCCTCAAGACGGCCCTCCGGGTCACCGACGTCGACAGCGGCATTCTCATCCGCGGCGAGAGCGGCACGGGCAAGGAGCTCATCGCCCGGATCCTCCACAACCGCAGCACCCATCGGCGCAACCGGGAATTCGTCGCCATCAACTGCGCCGCCATCCCGGGCGAGATCCTCGAGAGCGAACTCTTCGGCTCCGTGCGGGGGGCCTTCACGGGGGCGACCCAGACCCGCAAGGGTCTCATCGAGGTGGCCGACGGGGGGACGCTCTTCATGGACGAGATCGGCGACACGTCGCCGCAGTTCCAGTCGAAGCTGCTGCGGGTCATCCAGGAAAAGGAGATCCGGCGGGTGGGTGACACGGCGTCGCGCTCCGTCGACGTGCGCATCGTGGCCGCCACCAACCGGGATCTCAAGAAGATGATCGGCGAAGGCACCTTTCGGGAGGACCTGTACTACCGGCTGAGCGTCATCGACATCATCGTCCCGCCGCTGCGGGAGCGCAAGGAAGACATCCAGCCCCTCGTGGACTACTTTCTCCAGGACATCAACGGCAGGCTCGGCACCGGGATCGAGGGAGTCTCCGCGCAGGCCATGGCGGTCCTCATGGCCTACCCCTGGCCCGGAAACGTCCGGGAGCTGCGGAACAGCCTGGAGAGGGCCGCTCTGCTGTCGGGCCACAAGATGCTCAAGCCCGAGGACTTCCCGCTGGCCTTCGAGCACTACCTCCGGCTCACGCAGAAGGACAGGGACGATGAGATCATCCCCCTGAAGGAGATGGAACGCCGCCACCTGCTCAAGGCCATGCAGAAGTACAACTACAACCAGAAGCTCGTGGCGAAGAAGCTCGGCATCGGCTACACGACGCTCTGGCGAAAGCTCAAGGAATCCGAGAAGGACATCAACTCGACGCCCTGAGAGCGTGCGCTGAGCGAACGCTCCGTTTCGTTTTGAAACACCCCCGCCCCGCCGCGGCCCCCCATCGGGGCCCCGCAGCCGATGTGACCCGCGGTCAGTTCACGCCGGAAAACAAAAATCTTTTTCTGTGACATCAGAGGCTTAAGCCGCCGTCGGCCGGCTTGGACCCGCCGCTTGCCGCAGGGTGGATTCCCCGTGGCACGGCCGTTGCCATCCATCGCTCATCCTCGAAAAGGGGCAACACGAAACGGGATGACGGCTTCCACCTCCATCTCCATCTATCTGCTGCTGGTCGTCGGGTCGGCGGCGCTGATCCTTCTGCTCTCCCATTGGGTCGGGCGCCGTCCCCTGACCCCCGAAAAGGACGTGCCCTACGAATGCGGCATGCCCCCCGCCGGGAGGGCGGGCACGCAGTTTCCCGTCCGGTTCTACAAGATAGCCCTGCTCTTCGTCGTTTTCGACGTGGAAATCGTCTTCCTGTACCTCTGGGCCGTCGTGGTCCGGGATCTCGGCCTCTTCGGGCTCGTCGAGATGTTCGTCTTCATCGCCGTCCTGCTGGCGGCCCTCGTCTACGTCTGGCACAAAGGAGACCTGCAGTGGGAGTAGAGCGATTCGGCGCAACCACCATTCTCACGGCCAACCTCGACCGCGTTGTCGGCTGGGCCCGGAAGAATTCCCTATGGCCGCTGACCTTCGGGCTGGCCTGCTGCGCCATCGAGATGATCTCCACGGCCGCCGCCCGGTACGACATGGCCCGCTTCGGCATGGAGGTCTTCCGCCCCTCGCCCCGGCAGGCCGACGTGATGATCGTCGCCGGTACGGTGACCCGCAAGATGGCCCCCGCGGTCAAACGTCTCTACGACCAGATGGCCGAGCCGAAGTGGGTCGTGGCCATGGGCGCCTGCGCATGCTCGGGCGGGCTTTTTCCGACCTATGCCGTCGTGCAGGGTGTCGATACGCTCCTGCCCGTCGATATCTACATCCCGGGCTGCCCCGTCAAGCCGGAGGCGCTGCTCGACGGCCTCATCCGGCTCCAGGAAAAAATCGCCCGCGAGGCGGAGGGGCGCTCGCGATGAACCTCGACGCCCTCCGGGAGCGCTTCGGCACGGCCCTCGGCGAGCCGGCAACGTTTCGCGGCGAGACGACCCTGACGGTGGATCGCAACAGCCTTGTCGCGCTCTGTGAATGCCTACGCGATGACGAAGCCCTTGCCTTCGATTTCCTTGCCGACCTGTGCGGCGTAGACCGCCATCCCGCCGCGCCGCGCTTCGAGGTGGTCTACCACCTGTATTCGGTGCGGCACGGGCACCGTCTCCGGGTCAAGGTTGCACTCGAAGAGGAAGACCCGGTCATCGACTCCGTCACGGGGGTCTGGGAGACGGCGGACTGGCACGAGCGGGAGTGCTTCGACCTCTTCGGGATCCGTTTCCGCAATCACCCCGACCTCAGGCGCATCCTGCTGCCCGACGATTTCGAGGGGCACCCGCTGCGGAAGGACTTCCCCCTGGAGGGGATGGACAGGACATGAGCGCCGAGACCCTGAGCCTGAACCTGGGCCCTCAGCACCCGAGCACCCACGGGGTTCTGCGCGTCATCCTCGAGCTCGACGGCGAGACCGTTGTCGACGCCCGCCCCGACATCGGCTTTCTGCACCGGGGCATCGAGAAGCTCGCCGAGAGCCGCACGTACCACCAAGTCATCGTGCTCACCGACCGCCTCGACTACCTGGCGGCCCTGAGCAACAACCTGGCCTATGTCCTGGCGGTGGAAAAGCTCATGGACATCGAGGTCCCCCGGCGGGCCCGCTACGTCCGCGTCGCCCTGGCCGAGCTGCAGCGGATCGCGAGCCACCTGTTCTGGCTCGGCACCCACGCCCACGACCTCGGGGCCATGACGCCGCTGTTCTATGCCCTGCGCGAGCGGGAGGCGCTCATGGACATCTTCGAGACGCTCTCGGGCTCCCGGCTGACGCCCAGCTTTCTGCGGGTCGGGGGACTGGCGGCCGACATCGACGGCCGCTTTGTCGGGTCCGTGCGGGCCTTCACGGACACCTTCCAGAAACGGGTGGACGAGTACGAGACGCTGCTGACGGACAACCCCATCTGGAAGCGCCGGACGAAGGGGGTGGGCGTTCTCGACGCGGGGCAGTGCATCCGCCTGGGCATTTCGGGTCCCATGCTGCGCAGCGCCGGGGTGCCCCTGGACCTGCGGAGGGCGCAGCCGTACAGCGGCTACGACGAATTTCATTTTGAAATACCCACCGGAACGGCAGGCGACGTCTACGACCGGTACCTCGTCCGCATCCGGGAGATGCGCGAAAGCGCCCGCATCGCCCGGCAGGCCGTCGACGGGCTCCCCGAGGGTCCCTGGACGGCGTCGGGCTCGCCGGCCGTCTTCCCCGCGAGGGACGAGCTGAAGCACAGCATCGCCGGCCTCATCCGGCATTTCGGTCTCGTCATGGAGGGCATGAAGCCCCCGGCGGGCGAGGTCTATCACGCCGTCGAGTCGCCGCGGGGAGAGCTGGGGTTCTACATCGTCAGCGACGGCGGCCCGCGGCCCCTGCGGTTCAAGGTCCGCCCCCCGTCCTTCGTGAACCTCCAGGGCCTCGTGAAGATGATCCGCGGCAGGCTCCTGGCCGACGTGGTGGCCGTCATCGGGGCCGTGGACATCGTGCTGGCCGAGGTGGACCGGTAAAAAAGCAAAGGGCGAAAGGCAATCGGTCAAGGGAGAAGGGAAACGATGAGACAGGAGCTCGTAAAACAGTTTTCGGAGGAGCAGATGGCGAAAGTGGACGCCCTGATCGAGTCGCACCGCAGGGTGCCCGGCTCCCTGCTCGTGGTGCTCGAGAAGGCGCAAGACATCACCCTGTACCTGCCCGTGACTCTCCAGCGATACATCGCCGAGGGGATGGGGATCCCTCCGAGCAAGGTTTCCGGCGTGGTGACCTTCTACTCCTACTTCAGCACCGTCCCGCGGGGACGAAAGGTCGTCAAGGTCTGCAGCGGGACCGCCTGCTACGTGAAACGCTCCGGCGAGATCATGGACCGGCTCAAGCAGAAGATCGGGGTCGAGGAGGGGGAGGTCTCCGCCGACGGCGAGTACTCCATCGAGGAGGTCCGCTGCCTGGGGGCCTGCGGCCTGGCGCCCGTCGTCGTCATCGGCGAGGAGACCTTCGGCCTCATCGACCCGGAACACGTGGAGGAGATCATCGAAAAGGCCTGAACCCGGGCTTTTCGGGAAACGGGGTGCGCGCACATGACCATCAAGGAATTGACTGAAATCAAGGAAAGCTACATCGACGAGCGGAAGAAAGAGCTCGAGGAGGGCGTGGCGACCGTCGACGTCCACATGGGCACCTGCGGCATCGCCGCCGGCGGGCGCAATGTCTTTTCCGCCCTGCAGGGGGAGATCGAGCGCCTCGGGATCGGCCGCGTGAAGCTGCGCGTCACGGGCTGCGCGGGGCTCTGCAGCATGGAGCCCATGATCACCGTGCATCTTCCCGGGCAGGCGCCCGTCAAATACGGCAAGCTCGACGCCGCGAAGACCCGGGAGATCTTCTACAGCCACGTCCTCGGCGGCCGCCCGAAGGCGGAGTACGCCATCGGGCAGGGCCTCGAGAAACCGCAGAAACGGGTGGAGATCGAATGATCTCGTCGGTCAGCAAGATCGCCTACTGCGCGAGCCGGAGCTGCAAGTTCCGCAAGCCCATCGACGTGCGCTCTCTGCTGGAGAGGGCCCTCGACGAACTGGGCTATCGCGACCGGATCGGCCTCGTGGAGACCGAGTGCCTGATCTCGTGCTACCAGGGCCCCTCCATCATGTTCCTGCCGGGCGGCAAGGTTTTCCAGGTCCTCTCGGAGGAGCACTTCACGGAAACGCTGAAGGGCTTCTTCGCCTCGCTGCAGCACCCCACCTCGCCACTGCTGAGCGAGCCCCGCACCGAGAAGGAGATCCCGGGGATCGAGCACCTGGACTTTTTCGCGAAGCAAAAGCTCATCGTGCTGCGCAACCGGGGCCACATCGACGCCGAGTCGATCGAGGAATACATCGCCCACGACGGCTATCTCGCCCTGTACAAGGCCCTGACGGCCATGACGCCCGAGGAGGTCATCGGCGAGGTGAAGCTCTCGGGCCTTCGCGGCCGGGGCGGCGCGGGGTTCCCCACGGGCACCAAGTGGGAAGAGGCGCGCAAGTACGCCGCCTTCCCGAAGTACGTCATCTGCAACGGCGACGAGGGAGACCCCGGCGCCTTCATGGACCGCAGCGTCATGGAATCGGATCCCCACGCCGTCCTGGAGGGGATGATCGTCTGCGGCTACGCCATCGGCGCCCGCCAGGGCTACATCTACGTCCGGGCCGAGTATCCCCTGGCGCTGCGGATGCTGCGGACGGCCATCGACAGGGCCCGCGAGAAGGGGTTCCTGGGCCGCAACGTCCTGGGCACGGGATTCGATTTCGACATCGACATCTACCCCGGGGCGGGGGCCTTCGTCTGCGGCGAGTCGACGGCGCTCATGTACTCCATCGAGGGAAAGCGCGGCATGCCGCGCATCAAGCCCCCCCGTTCCACCGAGTCGGGCCTCTGGGGCCGGCCCACGTGCCTCAACAACGTGGAGACCTTCGCCAACATCCCCCGGATCATCCTCAACGGGGGCGCGTGGTTCCGCGCCATCGGCACCGAGGACAGCACGGGCACGAAGGTCTTTTCGCTGACGGGGGCCGTGAAGAACGTGGGTCTCGTGGAGGTGCCCATGGGGACGGATTTGCGGACGATCATCTTCGAGATCGGCGGGGGCATCCGGGGCAACGCCCGCTTCAAGGCCGTCCAACTGGGCGGTCCCTCGGGGGGATGCCTCACGGAACAGCACCTGCACCTGCCGGTGACCTTCGATTCGCTGCAGGACGCCGGCGCCATGATGGGCTCGGGCGGCGTCGTCGTCATGGACGACACGAACTGCATGGTGGACGTGGCCCGCTTCTTCACGCAGTTCAGCGTCGACGAGTCCTGCGGCAAGTGCGTTCCCTGCCGCGTGGGCCTCAAGGTCATGCTGGGCACGCTGGAGAAGATCATCGTCGGGCAGGGGGAGCCCTCGGACCTGGCGCTCCTGGAGAGGCAGGCCAACCACATCGCCGCCACCTCCCACTGCGGTCTCGGGCAGGCGGCCCCCAACCCCGTCCTGAGCACCCTGCGCTACTTCCATGACGAGTACGAGGCCCACATCCGCGAGAAACGCTGCCCGGCGCTGGTCTGCACGGACCTCATCCGCTTCGAGATCGACGCGGAGGCCTGCAAGCGCTGCGGGCTGTGCGCGAAGGTCTGCCCCGTCAATGCCATCTCCTGGCAGAAGAAGGAGCCGGCCGTCCTGCACCAAGAGAAATGCATCCGCTGCAAGTCCTGCATCCGGGCCTGCAGGTTCAAGGCGATCCACTAGAGGAACCCCATGATCACCCTGAAAGTCAACGACATCGAGGTCACCGTCCCGCGGGGGAGCACCATCCTGCAGGCCGCCGAGAAGGCGGGCGTTTTCGTGCCGACGCTCTGCCACGACAAGCGGATCGCCCCCTTCGGGGCCTGCCGCCTCTGCGTCGTCGAGGACCGGAAGAAGCCCGGCAGCCTGATCCCGTCGTGCTTCACCCCCGCGCGGGACCGCATGGAGATCCTCACGGAGACCCCCGCCGTACTCGACGCCGTGCGGACCCAGCTGCAGCTCATCCTCGTGAACCACCCCCTGGACTGCCCCGTGTGCGACAAGGCCGGCGAGTGTACCCTGCAGGACCTGGTGATCCGCTACAACATCACCGAGTCCCCTTTCGGGACAGAGCGTTTCGCGCGCTATGTGGATCGCCGCTCGCCGCTCATCGAGCGCGACATGACCCGCTGCGTCCTGTGCGGCCGCTGCGTGCGGATCTGCGGCGAGCTGCAGGGCCGGGACGAGCTGGAGTTTCTCCACCGGGGCCACCGGACGGTTGTGGGAACCGACGGGGGCCGGCCCCTCGATTGCGACTTCTGCGGGCTCTGCGTCTCCACCTGTCCCGTGGGCGCGCTCAACGACAAGCTCTTCAAGGACCGGACCCGCGTCTGGAAACTTCGGCAGGAAACCACCGTCTGCAGCCACTGCGGCCTCGCCTGCCGGGCCGACTTCCACCTGGAAGAGGGACGGCTGCGGCGCGTGACACCGGCCGCCGCGTCGGGAGGCGAAAAAGGCCTTCTCTGCGCGAGGGGGCAGTTCGGCTGGCGTGCCTTCGAGAGCCCCGGCCGTCTCGGCGCCCCGAAGCTCCGCAGGGACGGGGCGTTGTGCGAGGCCGGCTGGGACGAGGCCGTCGGCCATGCGGCGAAGGCCCTCGACGACATCCGGCGCGCCCACGGCGCGGCGTCGATCGCCCTGCTCACGGCGGACCATCTCACGACGGAGGAGGCGGCTGCCTGGGGCGCCTTCTGGCGGGACACCCTGGGCGGCGGCCCGATCGGCTCGATCCAGGCGGGCGGGTACCGCCGGATCCTCGAGATCCTCGAAGGCGCCCGGGGCACGCGGGTCGCAGTGGGGACCCTCCGGGATCTCGACGAAGCGAATGTCCTCATCGTCCTGGGAGGAGGGGCAGCCGAGATGCACCCCGTGCTCAAGCCCCTCGTCAACGGCTGGATGAAAAAGGGCGACAGGCAACTCGCCGTCGTCTCGTCCTGGCCCGACGCCCTGACACGGCGGGCGACACTTGCCCTCACCGTCGGCCCCGGGCTGGTGGAGGAATTCTGCGCGGAGCTTCTCGAGGCCCTCGGCCCGGAGAGGATAAATCCCCCGGCTGACCTGGCGCGGTTCGGCATCGACTCCTGCGCCCTGGCCCGCCTCATCGGCCTGCTCGAGGAAAAGCGGGACATCGCGGTGCTCGTCGCGCCGGAGCCCTGCGGGGACAACCGGCACAAGGCGCGCCTGGCGGCATACCTGCAGGACCGGGTTCGGGCCGTTGTGCCCTTGGGAGGGCAGGCCAACAGCGCCGGCGCCGTGTTCGAAGCGGGCTTTACCTCCGGTGAAGTGGCCGTCGACGGGCTGTCTCTTGTCGAGGCCATTGAGGCCGGCCGCATCCGGGCACTCTACCTCCTGGGCGAAGATCCCCTCGAGAGCCTGCCTGACCCGTCGCGGGTGCGGCAGGCCATGGAAAAGCTCGACTGCATCGTCTGCCAGGGCCCCTTCGAAACGGCCGTCACCGGCCTTGCGCACGTGGTCCTGCCCGCGGCCCTCCTCCACGAGAAGCGGGGGACCGTTCTGTCGCTCCTGGGGGAGAAGCGCACCCTCCGTCCCGTGCTGCCCCCCTTCGGGCGGTCCCGGCCGGACGGGGAGATCCTCCGGGCCCTCGCCGCGGCCCTCGGCAGCGAGGCCGTGCCCCGCGTGCCGGCTGCCCCGGCGGCGCAGAAGACGGCGATCCCGTCCGTGGGCGCCGTGCCCCGGGATGCCGGGCAGGGGATGCCCTTCATTCTCGAGGCGGTGCCCTCGCTTTTCGGCGATGGGATCCTGTCGAGGCAGAGCCCCGATCTGGCGCAGCTGCGCCGGGGCCTCCGGGTCGTGATGAGCGCCGGGGACTTCGAGCGCCTGGGGCTTGCGGAGCGTGAGATCGTGGAGGTCAGGACTCCCTTCGGCTGCGCCCGGGCCGAGGCGGAGCGGGACGCGGCCGTGCCGTGCAGCCGGCTTCTCCTGCGGCACGCGGCGGGCAGCGCCGCAGGTCTTTCCCTCACCCGGCCGGGCACAAGCGCCGTGCCGGCGGCCATTGCGAGGATCGGGACATGACGACAGCGGATTTCCTGTGGGGCGTAGTGCGGATCGTCCTCATCTTTTCGGCCGTCATGGGCCTTGTCGCCTATATGACCCTGATGGAGAGACGCTTTTTGGGCTTCTTCCAGGTCCGGCTGGGCCCCAACCGCGTCGGCCCCGGGGGCCTGCTGCAGCCGATCGCCGACGGGATCAAGCTCCTCTTCAAGGAGGACATGACCGTCTCCCATGCGAACCGCTTCTGGTTTCTCCTGGCGCCGGCCATCGCGCTCGTGTCGGTGCTGGCCTGCTTCGCCGTCGTGCCGGCCTCGCCGACGGTCGTCGTGGCGGATCTGCCCGTGGCCGTCCTGTACCTCCTGGCCCTCTCTTCCCTGGGCGTCTACGGCATCCTGATGGCCGGCTGGTCTTCCAACAACACGTACTCGCTGCTGGGCGGGCTGCGGGCCGCCGCCCAGATGATCAGCTACGAAATCCCGCTGGCGCTGTCCGTCGTGGGCGTGCTGATCCTCGCCGGCTCCATGAGCCTCGTCGAGATCGTGAAGGCCCAGGAGGGGCTCTGGTTCGCCGTGAAGCAGCCCCTGGGGTTTGCCCTTTTTCTGATCTGCATCTCCGCGGAGACCAACCGCACGCCCTTCGACCTGCTGGAGTGCGAAAACGAACTGGTCGCCGGCTACCAGACGGAGTATTCCTCCATGAAGTTCGGGCTCTTCTACATGGCCGAGTACGCCCACATCCTGCTGGCCTCGTGCCTGGTGAGCCTCTTCTTCCTGGGCGGCTGGAACGGCCCGCTGCTGCCGGCGCCCCTGTGGCTGCTCGTCAAGGTCTTCTTCGTCTTTGCGGCGTTCATCTGGGTACGGGCCACCTTCCCCCGCATCCGCTACGATCAGCTGATGGGATTTTCCTGGAAGGTGCTGCTGCCGCTTGCCTTCGTGAACCTGATGGCGACGGCGGCGCTGACGGTACTCCTTTCGTGAGGAAATGACATGAGCAAGGCCCTGCTGAAGGGGTTGGCCCTGACCCTGCAGACGTTTTTCCGAAAGCCCGTCACGGTGCAGTACCCCGACGAGAAGCGGCCCGTTCCGGGTCGCTTCCGGGGGCGGCCGGCACTCGTCGCCCGCGAGGACGGCGCGCCCCGCTGCGTGGCCTGCGGCCTCTGCGAGAAGATCTGCCCGAGCCTCTGCATCGCCGTCACGGCCGAAACGGGCCCCGAGGGCATCCGGGCGCTTGCCCGCTACCGCCTCGATCTCAACCGATGCTCCTTCTGCGGGCTCTGCGTCGAGGCCTGCCCGGTGGAGGCCATCATCATGAGCGCCGACTACGAACTGGCCGCCGCCGGCCGCGAGTCCCTTGTCTGGGACAAGGGGCGCCTGCCGGCCGGGTCTGGCCGGGCCGGGGAGGGACGATCATGATCGAGACAGTCCTCTTCTGGGTTCTGGCCGCCGCTTCCGTCGCCTCCGCCCTGGGGGTCGTCGCCCTGCGAAGCCCCGTTGGCAGCGTCATGGCGCTGCTTGCGGCCATGCTGGCCACGGCGGGTCTCTACGCCCTCATGGGGGCGCCCGTGCTGGCCCTCTTCCAGGTCATCGTCTATATCGGGGCCGTCCTCGTGCTCTTCCTGTTCGTCGTCATGCTCCTCGATCTCAAGGGGACCACTGCCCGCGGGAGGCCCTCGGCCCGTGCCGCGGCGGCGGGCGCGGCCGGCATCGGACTCACGGCGGCGGCAGCCTGGGGGGCATGGAAGGGTTTTTCGCAGGCGGCCCCCGTGGGCGGTCTTCGTCCCGCGCCCGGCATTTCCGAGATCGCCATCGACCTCTTCGGCCGGCATCTGCTCGTCTTCGAGTTGACCTCCGTGCTGCTCCTGGCCGCGGCCGTCGGGGCCGTGTTCGTCAGCCGGACGAAAAAAAGGAGGCCCTCATGAGCCTGGAACACGTCGTCGGATTGGGGATCGTCCTCTTCGCCATCGGGGCGGCGGGGTTCTTCGTCCGCTCCAACGCCCTCGTGCTGCTTCTGTGCGTCGAGCTCATGCTCAACGCCGTGAACCTGATCCTCGCGGGGTTTTCCCGCTACCTCCACGGGACGGATGGGCAGGTCTTCGTCTTCATGATCATGACGGTGGCCGCCGCGGAGGCCGCCGTGGGGCTTGCCATTCTCGTGGCCCTCTGCCGGCTCCTCGGGACCCTCGACATGAGCCGGATCAACATCCTGAAAGGGTAAGCGCCATGCTGTCCGAATCGATCTGGATCCTTCCCGCCCTGCCTGCCCTGGGGGCCCTGGCCAACGGCCTTCTCGGCGCCCGGTGGAGCGAAAAAGGCATTGCCGCCGTCGCCATCGGTTCCGTGGGCCTCGCGCTGGCGGCGGCCCTCGCCCTGCTGGCGGAGATGCTTGCCGGCCCGGCCGACCGGGCGTTCTCGGTCACGCTGTGGAGGTGGCTCTCCGACGGGGCGCTCCGCATCGAGACGGGCTTCGTGCTCGACCGCCTCGCCATGGTCATGGTCATGGTCATCCTCTTCGTGGGGTTTCTCATCCACCTTTACTCGGCCGGTTACATGAAGGGCGATACCGGGTACCGCCGCTTCTTCGTCTGCCTCAACCTCTTCGTCTTCTTCATGCTCGTCCTCGTGCTGGCCGACAACCTGGTGGTCACCTTCGTCGGCTGGGAGGGCGTGGGGTTGTGCTCGTACCTGCTCATCGGGTTCTGGCACGAGAAGACCTCGGCCTGCGACGCCGGCCGCAAGGCCTTCGTCGTCAACCGCATCGGCGACTACGGGTTTCTCCTGGGGACCCTGCTGGCCGCTGTGACCTTCGGGACGGTCAACTACGGGGACCTCGCCCGCCTCCTGGCGACGGGCCCCGCCGTCTCCGAAGGCACCGTCGCCGCCGTCGCCCTGCTGCTCTTCATGGGGGCTATGGGCAAATCGGCCCAGTTCCCTCTCCACGTCTGGCTGCCCGACGCCATGGAGGGCCCCACGCCGGTCTCGGCCCTGATCCACGCGGCCACCATGGTCAACGCCGGCGTCTACCTCATGTGCCGAATGGCGCCATTGCTCGAGAGGGCCCCCGCCGTGCTGCCCGTCATCGCCGCCGTGGGGCTCGTCACGGCACTCTACGCGTCGCTCTCCGCCCTGGGCCAGCGCGACATCAAGCGGGTGCTCGCCTACTCGACGGTGAGCCAGATCGGCTACATGTTCGTGGCCCTCGGATGCGGTCTCTGGGCCGCGGGCATGTTCCACCTCCTGACCCACGGCATCTTCAAGGGACTGCTCTTTCTCGCAGCCGGGGCCGTGATCCACGCCCTCGACGGCGAGCAGGACCTCTCGCGGATGGGGGGCCTCCTGAAGGACCTGCCGGCCGTCTCCGTCACCTTCATCGCGGGGCTCATGGCCCTGGCGGGGATCTTCCCCCTGTCGGGGTTCGTGAGCAAGGACGCCATCCTCTGGGGCGGCTTCGAACGCTACGGGCTCTTTTTCTGGCTGGCCGCCTTCGGCGGCGCCCTTGTGACGGCCCTCTACTCGGCAAAGCTCCTCTCGGCCTTTCTCGGCGCGCGGCGCTCCGGGGGCCGTCCCCACCGGCCGGGGCCTGTCATCACGGCCCCCCTGGCCGTACTGGCCGTCTTCGCGCTGCTCGCGGGGATCCCGGGGCTTCCGCTCTTCACGGCGGACACGTTCTTCTCCCGGTTCCTGGGCATGCCCGGCGCGGCGCCCGCAACGGCCGCGTCGCACACCCTCGAGGTGGCCCTCACGGTCCTGCAGACCCTGGCCGTCCTCGCGGCACTGGCCGGCGCGATCCGGCTCTTCACGAGGGCGCGCCGGCCCGCGGACCCGGCCGTCCTGGCGAGCGGCTTCGGCATCGACCTCCTCAACGACCGGCTCTTCGTCCGGCCCCTGAAGGCCTGCGCCCGCCTCTGCGCAGCCGTCATCGACCCGCGCCTCATCGACGGCGCCGTCAACGGCCTGGGCTCCCTCTCGATGGCCCTGGGCCGCCTTGCGGCCGGGCTGCAGACGGGGGAGCTTCGGCATTACGCCGTATCGCTGATGGCCGGGGCCTTTGCCCTGCTCGTCCTCACCGTCTTTTTCGCCGGAGGTCTCTGAGATGACGATGCATGACGTCCCCCTGCTGTCCGCCCTGATCGCACTTCCCCTGGCGGGGAGCGCCCTGGTGCTCGCGCTGGATGAGCGGCGGGCCCGCGCCGTTGCGCTCGGCGCCTCTCTTCTGACCTTCCTGGCAACCCTGGCCCCCCTGTTCCTCTTCCGGGAAGGGGAGCCGGGATTTCAGTTCGTCGAGTTCTACCCCTGGGTCTCATCGCTGGGGATTGCATGGCATCTCGGGATCGACGGGCTTTCGCTCTTCCTGCTGCCGCTGACGGGCTTCTTGTCGCTGGCGGCCGTCCTCGTGTCGTGGGAGAGCGTCGGTCAGAAGGTAAAGGCCTATTTCGTCTCCTTCCTCGTCCTCGAGGCGGGAATGCTGGGGGTGTTCACGGCCCTGGACGCGATCCTCTTCTACGTCTTCTGGGAGGCCATGCTCATCCCCATGTTCCTCATCATCGGCATCTGGGGAAGCGAAAACCGGCGCTACGCGGCCCTCAAGTTCATCCTCTACACCGTGGCGGGGAGCCTCTTTCTGCTCGTGGGCTTCATCGTCATGGCCTTCCTCGCCCAGTCGCAGGGAGGCGCTCCGAGCTTCGACATCACCCGCTGGACGGCCCTCCGCGTGCCCGCGCCGCACGAGTTCTGGCTCTTCGCCTTCTTCTTCGTCGCCTTCGCCGTCAAGGTGCCCGTGTTCCCCCTGCACACGTGGCTTCCCGACGCCCACGTGGAGGCCCCGACGGCGGGTAGCGTCCTGCTGGCGGGGGTTCTTCTGAAGATGGGCGTCTACGGCATCCTCCGCTTCTGCTTCCCCCTCTTCCCCGAGGCGACGGCAACCTTCACGCCCGCCGTCATGACCCTGGGCCTCATCGGGGTCGTCTACGGGGCGCTCACGGCCTTCGCCCAGAAGGACCTGAAAAAGCTCGTCGCCTACTCCAGCGTGAGCCACATGGGGCTCATCGTCGTGGGCGTCTTCTGCCTCAACATCGCGGGCCTCAAGGGGGGCATCGTCCAGATGCTCAACCACGGCCTCAGCACGGGGGCGCTCTTCATCCTCGTGGGGGCCCTCTACGAGCGCAAGAAGACACGCGACCTCGACCGGCTCGGGGGGCTGGCGGGCCGCACGCCCGTGCTGGCGACTTTCTTCGTCATCACCATGCTGTCCTCCGCGGGGCTGCCCGGCCTCAACGGGTTCGTGGGCGAGTTCCTGCTCCTGCTGGGGAGCTTCCGGTACGCCTGGTGGCTCGGGGCCCTGGCCGCCGTCTCGGTCGTTCTCGGCGCCGTCTACCTGCTCTGGATGACCCAGCGGGTGCTCTTCGAGAAGGACCGCTCTCCGGAGAAGACCGGCTTCGGGGACTTCTCGCTGCGGGAGAAGCTCATCATGACGCCCATCGTGCTGGCCATGTTCTTCATCGGCCTTTTCCCGGCGGGCCTGACGGACCGTCTCGAGCCGGCGGCGCGGCAGATCATCGCCGTCTCGGCGCCGGGCACCGCCCGCGAGGCGATGCCTGCGGCGGAGGCGAACATCCTTGCGGAGGGAGGGACCCATGGCCTTCAGCATTCCCGACGTTAACCCCATGAGCCTGCTGCCGGAGATCCTCCTGCTTGCCGCGGCGGCGGGGATTCTCCTCTTTTCCGGCGAGACCGGCCGACGGAGGGCCGCCGCCTGCGCGGCCGGAGCCGTTGCCGCCTCCCTGGCGTCGATTCCGCTGCTTTTCCTGGGGGCCCGGATCCGGGGCTTCGGCGGATTGATTGTGAAGGACGACGCGACCCTGATCTTTCTCGCCCTCACGGACCTGGCGGCCCTTGCGGCCATCGTACTTTCCCGCGACGGGAACGCCGGGGAGCAGGAGGGCGGCGAGGTGTACGGGCTTGCCCTGTTCGCCCTGGTCGGCATGCACGTCATGGCCGCGAGCCGCGACCTGCTCGTGCTCTTCCTGGGGCTCGAAATCCTGGCGCTTCCTCTCTACGTCCTGGTCGGCTCCGACCGGGCGGCCCGGAACGGGATGGAGGCGGCGGTGAAGTACTTCCTCCTCGGGAGCTTCGCGTCGGCCCTCTTCCTGATGGGCTTGGCGCTTTATTACGGCGCGACGGGGACCACGGGCTTCGCGGCCTTGTCGCGTCTGCTCGCGCAGCCTTCGCTGGCCTTCGCGGGCCTGGCCCTCGTGACCGCGGGCATCGGGTTCAAGATCGCCGCCGTGCCCTTCCACATGTGGGCCCCCGACGCCTACGAGGGGGCCCCTGTACCGGTGGCCGCCTACATCTCCGTGGCGCCCAAGGTGGCCGCCTTCGCCGTGCTGCTTCGCCTGGGGCTCACCCTGCCGGGTCCCGGCCCGGCGTTCTGGACGCAGGCCGTCCTCGCGATGTCAGCCGCCAGCATGATCGTCGGAAACCTCGCCGCGCTCAGGCAGAGCGGGTTCGTGCGGATGCTCGCCTACTCCGGCATCGCCCAGGCGGGGTACATGCTCATCGGCCTGGCGGCCCTGCCGGCGCAGGGCGGGACGGCCCTGACCTTCTACCTCCTGGTGTACCTCTTCATGAACCTGGGGGCCTTTGCCGTCGCCGTTTCCCTCGAGCGCCGCGAGGGCGGGCGCCTGCAGATCGAGGACCTGTCGGGCCTCGCCTCGCGCAGACCTTTCTTCGCCTTCGCCCTGGCGGCGTTCATGGTCTCGCTCGCGGGGCTGCCGCCCACGGGCGGGTTCTTCGCCAAGTTCACCCTGTTCAAGGCCGGCATCGAGGCCGGGCATCTCCCCGTGGTCCTCGTGGCCGTCGCGATGACCGTCGTGTCCCTGTTCTACTACCTGAGGGTCGTGGCGGTCCTGTACATGCGCGAAGACGCGGGCTGCCTGGAAATCCGCCAGGGGAGGCCGCTTCTGACGGCATGGATCGGCGCGGCGGCCCTCGTGACGCTCCTGACAGGGGTGCTCCCGGGGGAGTTTCTGCGGGAGATCCTCGCGGCCTTCCCGGCGGTCGCCCTGTGAGAGGCAGCGGCGATGCGCGCGGGCAGCCGGCGGGGAGATCCGAAAGTTTCTGTTGACGGCAGGGACGGGCGGGCGTATAAACAGCCGAAATAAAAGCGCCTTCTTCCTCGATGCGCGGTGAAGGCGTGTTTTTTTATCCGCCCTATGCACAACAGAGAGCCCCTGAGGCTGGGACTGTTCCTGGCGCGGCACCTCTCTCCGGCGAGGATCTTCATCCTCAGCTTTGCGGGTGTCATCCTGGCCGGCGCCATCCTGCTGTGGCTTCCCTTCGCATCGACGAAAGGCATCCGCTTCGTCGACGCCCTGTTCATGTCGGCCTCGGCCGTCTGCGTGACGGGGCTTGCCACGGTGGACGTGGGCACCGATCTGACAACGGCGGGACAGGTCGTCCTCATCTGCCTTTTCCAGGTAGGCGGGCTCGGCATCATTACCTTCTCTGCCTTTCTCTTCGGCATGATGGGGCGCAGCATTTCCTTCAAGGGCCGCGAGATCGTCCAGAGTGCATTCCTGCACACGCCGCGGCGGGACTTTTTCATCATCCTCAAGTCCGTCATCGTCTCCACCGTGATCATCGAGTCCGCAGGCGTTCTCCTTCTCTTCATCCGTTTCGTCCAGGAATTTCCCGCCCAGACCGCCCTTTATTACGCCGTGTTCCACTCCATCTCGGCCTTCAACAACTGCGGGTTTTCGCTTTTCCCGGACAGCTTCGTCCGCTACCAGGGGGACCTGCTTCTCAACTGCACGGTCATGACGCTCATCGTGCTGGGCGGGATCGGTTTCGTCGTGCACCACGAGGTGTTCGCTCTCCTGAGGGATCGAAACGCCAGGCTTTCTCTGCACAGCCGCATCGTGCTGGTCACCACGGCGGGCCTCGTCGTCGCCGGGGCCGCCCTGTTCTGGCTCTTCGAGGAGCAGTACATCCTCAAGGGACTCTCTCCCGCGACGCAGGTTCTCGTCTCGCTCTTCCAGTCCGTCACGCCCCGGACGGCGGGGTTCAACACTGTCGACATCGGCCAGCTGACCAACGCCACGATCCTGATGCTGCTCGTGCTCATGTTCATCGGGGGCTCCCCCGGCTCCACGGCGGGGGGAATCAAGACGACGAGTTTCGCCCTTCTGCTTCTCATGATGTGGAACCGCTGGCGCGGCAGCGAGGAGGTGACGGTTGCCAGCCGTACCGTTCCGAAGGAGATCATCGGCCGGACACTGTCCATCACCCTGGCCTCGATCCTCGCCGTTTTCTTTGCCGTGGCGGCGGTCATGGCGGCGGGTCACACGGAGGCGGGCCCCATGGAGCGGCAGCGGTTCGTGGAGTACATCTTCGAGACCGTGTCGGCCTTCGGCACCGTGGGGCTATCCATGGGGATCACGCCGAAGCTGGGGGACTTCCAGAAGCTGGTGATCGTCTTCATGATGTTCGCGGGCAGGGTGGGGCCCCTGACGCTGGCCTTTTCGCTGTCGTTCCGGGAAGGCAGGAAAACCGTCGTGTACGCGGAAGAGACCGTCATGGTCGGATAAGGGGGCGCTGCCATGAAGAAGCGGGTTGTCGTGGTCGGGCTGGGCATCTTCGGGATCAACCTCGTGAAGGAGCTGACCAAGAGCGGCGTCGAGGTGATCGCCATCGACAAGGCAAAGGAAGCCGTTCAGCACGTGAGGGACTACGCCGCCAAGGCCATCGTCGCCGACGGCACGGACCCGGAGATCATGAACGCCATCGGCCTGCGCGAGGACGACCTCGTCATCGTCTCGTTCGGGGAGGACCTGGCGGCCAGCACCCTGATCACGCTGCACCTCAAGCAGATGAAGGTGCAGAACATCATCGTCAAGGCCCCCAACGAGGACCACAAGCTCATCCTCGAGAAGGTGGGCGCCACGGAGGTCATCATCCCCGAGAAGATCATGGCCGACAAGGTCGCCAGGAGCATCGTGTCGCCCAACGTCCTGGACTACATCCCGCTGTCCGAGGACTACATGATCTGCGAGATCGCGCCGCCTGCCGGCTTCATCGGCAAGTCCATCGCCGAGCTGCAGCTGCGCAACCGGTATCACGTCGACGTCATCGCGGTGCGCGACACGCTCACGGAGAAGATCCAGATGATCCCCGCGGCCGGCTTCATCATCAAGGACAGTGACTTGCTCGTCGTGGTGGGCCGGGGGGCGGATATCGATAAAATCAAGTGACGGCAAAGGCTGAAGGCGTGAGGCGGAGGGCAATAAATTTTCCGGAGAAACGGCTGCCCGGTGGCACGATATTCGCTCTTGTTTTTTCAAGCCTGAGCGATTAGCCTTGAACCTTGCGCCATGGACTTTTTACTGAACTACATCGACTTCGTCCTGCACATCGACCGCCACCTCGACGGGCTGATCCAGACCTACGGGACCTGGGTCTACCTGATCCTGTTCGCGATCATCTTCTGCGAGACGGGACTGGTCGTGACCCCCTTCCTGCCGGGGGACTCGCTGCTCTTCGTGACGGGCACGATCGCGGCCCGGGGATCCCTGGACCTGCAGACGATCCTGATCCTGCTGACGGCCGCCGCGATCATCGGCGACAACGTCAACTACTGGATCGGGCGCTTCGTGGGGGCCAAGATCGTGGAACGGGGCTGGGTGCGGGAGGAATACCTGGACCGGACGCACCACTTCTACGAGAAGTACGGCGGCAAGACGATCTTCATCGGGAAGTTCCTGCCCATCATCCGCACCTTCGCCCCCTTCGTGGCGGGCATCGGGAAGATGACGTACCCGAAGTTTCTCGCCTTCAACGTCTCCGGGGCGGTCACCTGGATGTGCGTCTTCATCCTCGGCGGCTACTTCTTCGGCAACCTTCCCTTCGTGAAGCAGAACTTCACCCTCGTGATCCTCGGCATCATCGTGCTCTCCGTCCTGCCGAGCGTCATCGAGTTCATCCGCGCCCGGAGGCAGATCAAGCAGGCGCGCAGGGAAGCCGAGGGCGCGTAGCGCGGGATTCACCGCGCTTTCGCCGTCACGCGGAAGCGGCACTGCGGGTCGCCGAAGCCCATGCGGGCAATGACCTCCTGGCTCACCGCATGGTCGGGCAGCAGGGATGAAAACCAGACCTGCCAGAGCCCCTCGCAGGTGAGACAGGCCTGGACGTCCTTTTCGAGTTTGGCCCGCCTCGCCCCGTCATAGGCCGCGCATTTGTGCACCGTCACCTCGAGGGTGTCGCCCTCGATCGCGTAATCCCCGGCGAAGACGCCGCGGTCGGCGCCGAACATCCGGAAGTAGGCCTGCCAGACCTCGAGGGCGTCCTTCAGGTCGTCGGCCTTCCTCTTGCCCAGGGCCTGCAGGGTGCTGCGCATCTCGAGGCGCCCGAAGGCGTGGCGCGTCCGGAGGTTGATCTCGGCGGCCGTCTCCCACCCGAACTTGTCGTTGACCTTCAGAAACCACTGTCCGTCCCAGGCCAGGGCCAGCCCCGCCATGACCTGCGCCCGCACCTCGTGCGGGATCTCGTACGTCTTCCCGTCGGACATCGTCTTCCTCTCCCGGTCTTGTTTTCGCCGAGGGGATATTACGAACCGTTGGCCTTTGGGTCAAGCCGAAAAGAAAAGGCTATCGGGCATAGGTAACAGGTAACAGGTAACAGGTAACAGGAAGATCCCATTGCCCATCTTACCTGACACCTGCCACCTGTAACCTGTCACCTGGCGGAACGCTTTGAGCAGAGAGGTGTGACGGGAAAAAATTCGAAAGACTGCTGCGCCCGCGTCAGATGCCCTTCCTGTAGGCGAGCTTCTTCTCCAGGTACCTCGAGTAGCTCGTGAGCATGAAGCACAGGATGAAGTAGATGACGGCGATGAAGAGGAAGATCTGGGCCGGGTAGATCATCGTGCGGTTGTTGACCTGCGTGGCCACGTGGGTGAGCTCGGCCACGCCGACGATGAAGGCCAGCGAGGTGTCCTTGATGAGGGACACGAGCTGGTTCACGAAGGAGGGGATCATGTTCCGCACGGCCTGGGGCAGGACGATGAAGACCATCACCCGGCCGCGGGTGAGCCCCGTCGAGAGGCCCGCCTCGGTCTGGCCGCGGGGGATGGCCTCGATGCCGGCCTGGACGATCTGCGACATGTAGGCCGAGGTGAAGACGGTGAGGGCCGCGATGACGGTCCAGCTCTCCGGGACCACCATCCCCATGAAGGCCGGCAGCAGGAAGTACATCCAGAAGATGACCATCAGCAGCGGGATCCCCCGGATCGCGTTCACCACGGTCAGCACGGGGTATCGAATGAAGCGGTTCTGCGAGACGCACAGCAGGCCCGCGAAGATGCCGATGAGGATCGAGAGGGCGCAGGACACCACGGCCAGCCAGACCGTGAGCGCAAGGCCGCCGATGGGGCCGCTCGGGTAGCGCCCGATGAGGAAGTGCTCGATGTTGTCCCAGATGACCTGGAACCCGAACCAGCCGTCCATGGGTTATTTCATCCCCGTCGGAGACAGGACTTTCTTGTCGTACAGGGTCACGAGGGCCGTGATGGTGACCGACAGCGTCAGGTAGACGAGGGTGGCCGCCGTGAAGGCCTCGAAGCCCTTGAAGGTGTAACTCTCCACCTGCCTGGCCTGGTACGTCAGCTCGGCGACGCCGATCGTCATGGCGAGCGACGAGTTCTTCGTGAGGTTGAGGAACTGGCTGATGAGCGGCGGGATCGTGAGCCGCACGGCCTGGGGCAGGATGATGTACTGCATGGAGCGGACGTAGGAGAAGCCGGAGCTGCGGGCCGCCTCCATCTGCTCCTTCGGGATGGAGCGGATGCCCGAGCGGATGTCCTCGGCGATGAAGGCCGAGGTGTAGATCGTCAGCGCGATGACCGCCGCGGAGAACTCGAAGTCCCGGGCGTTGAGCCAGTCGTTCACGGACTGCGGCAGGATCTGGTAGGAACCGAAGTACCAGAAGAAGAACTGGACGAGCAGGGGCGTGTTCCGGATGAACTCGAGGTAGCCCTGCGCGAACCAGCGGATGGGGCCCACGTGGCTCAGGCGCATGACGGCGATGAGCAGCCCCATCAGGAACGACAGGACGATCGACACCGCCGAGAGCTGGATGGTGATCTTGATGCCGTCGACGATCCACTGGGAGTACTGTCCCGTGAGAACGACGGACCAGTCGAACTGGTAGTTGAACATGTCCCTGCTGCCGCTGACTCACCGGCTGCCGGGCGCCCGAAGGGGCGGCCGGGGCCGGAAACAGGAGCCGTCCGCACCCGCCGGGCGGGAGGGTGCGGACGGCTGCCGCTCGAAAAAAAGGATGCTGCCGGCGAGCGGATGCTAGTTCCGGTCCGCCGTGATCTTGAACTTGCCGCGCTGCATCGGCTGGTCGCTCTTGGGGTGGAACCACTTGTCCCAGATCCTCTTGGCTTCGCCGTTCTTCTCCATCTCGAGCAGCGTGTCGTTGACGAACTTCTTCATCTTCGGGCTGTCCTTGCGCATGGCGATCCCGTAGGGTTCGTCGGAGATCCGGATGTCGGCGATCTCGAACTGCTCCTTGTTGGGGGCCTTGCCGAGGATGCCGGCCAGGATCGACTCGTCCGTCGTCACGGCCACGACCTTGCCCTGCTGGAGGGCGAGGAAGGCCTGGGGATAGTCGTCGAAGGAGAGGATCGTCGCCTTGGGCAGGGCCTTGGAGGCGTTCTGCTCCGAGGTGGTGCCCTTGGCCGTACCGATTTTCTTGCCGTCGAGGTCGGCGAGGCTCTTCACGGTGCCCTTCTTCACGAGGAACTTCTGACCCGTGAGGAAGTAGGTGTGGGAGAAGTCGACCTGCTTGGCCCGCTCGGGCGTGTAGGTCAGCGTCGCGATGACCAGGTCGATGTTGCCCGCCTGGAGCTGGGGAATGCGGGCCGCCGAGGTGACGCCCTTGAGCTCGAGCTTCACGCCCATCTTCTTGGCGAGGTACGCCGCGAAGTCGACGTCGTAGCCCACGATCTCACGGGTCTTGGGGTCGATGTAGCCGAACCCGGGCGATGCGTCCTTCACGCCCACCACGAGGACGCCCTTCTTCTTGACGAGATCGTAGGTGTCTTCGGCCAGGGCGGCACCCGCCAGTCCGGCCACAACGGCAACGGTCAGTAACAGAGCCAGTGCTTTCTTCATGTGAGTCCTCCTTTTCGGTTGATTCAGGGCTGCTTCACTCTTCACTTTATGAATGCCTGGATGCAGGGCACCCGATAAGGCAGAAGGTAAGAGGGTTGGAAGGTAAGAAGGTTGGAGAAGCGGAGAGTGAGCATTTGGCTAATGGCTTATCCAACTTTCTCACCCTCTCACCTTCTTAACTTCTCTTTTTCCGCAGAAGGCGCCCTCGGTCGACCCCCTAATGCATGGGCGACAGGATCTCCTTCAGGAACTGCTTGGCCCGCTCGTGCTTCGGGTTCTTGAAGAACTCCTCGGGGTGCGCCTCCTCGAGGATCTTGCCGTAGTCCATGAAGACGACCCGGTTGGAGACCTCCCGGGCAAAGCCCATCTCGTGGGTCACGACGACGAGGGTCATGCCCGTGTTGGCCAGGCCCAGCATGACCTGGAGCACCTCGCCGATCATCTCGGGGTCGAGGGCGCTGGTGGGCTCGTCGAAGAGCATGATCTTGGGCTTCATCGCGAGAGCCCGGGCGATGGCCACGCGCTGCTGCTGGCCGCCCGAGAGCTGCGCGGGGTAGGCGTCCCGCTTTTCCGAGAGCCCCACCCGCTCGAGGAGGGACATGGCCAGCTCCTCGGCTTCCTTCTTGTTCATCCCCCGGACCTTGATGGGCGCCAGCGTGATGTTCTTGAGGGTGGTCAGGTGGGGATAGAGGTTGAACTGCTGGAAGACGAAGCCGATCTCGGCGCGCAGCTTCGTGATGTTGGTCTTCGGGTCGCTGAGGTCCATCCCGTCGACGATGAGCTTCCCCTTCTGGATGGGCTCGAGGCTGTTGATGCAGCGGATGAGCGTGGACTTGCCGGAGCCCGATGGCCCGCAGACGACGACCACCTCGCCCTGCTTGACGTGGAAGTTGATCCCGTTGAGCACGTGGAGGTCCTTGAACCACTTGTGGACCTCGATGAACTTGATCATCCGCAAATCTCCCTGTGCGAAACGGCCCGTAACACGAGCGGGCCGCCTCCGAAACGAACGGTACCTTTTATTATCTCGCATCCAAAAAATCAAGGGGATTTTGCGGCGGCGCGGCCCCTCCTGCCGCAGAAGTCGCCGTTTTGCAACGCATTTTACACATGGAACCCTGTGGATGGCCGAGGGAAATGCTTGACAAGGGTGGGGAATTATTTTAATCAGTTCCATCGGACTGCATCGGGCATCTTGCCCCGGGCGCATCGCCCCGGGGTTGCCTGTGGCCGGGTGACGCAGCCGGTCCCTTGTTCGCACAGGATCCAACGTCAAACAAGATAAGGAGGGTTTCGGATGAAGAAGAGAGCATTTCTCGTCGTATCCATCGTCCTGGCGCTGACCCTCGTCCTCGCGGGGACGTCGATCGCCCAGCAGAAGAAGTTCTTCGTCATTTCCACCGGCGGCACGGGCGGCACCTATTACCCCCTCGGAGGCATCCTGGCCCAGGCTTTGACGGAGAAGGTTCCCGAGGTCGTCGTGACCTCCCAGGCGGGGCAGGCCTCGGTGGCCAACTGCAACCTGATCCGCGACAAGCAGGTCGAGTCGGCCTTCGTCCAGAGCAACGTGGCCTACAATGCCTACAACGGCCTCGAGCAATTCAAGGACAAGCCGGCCAAGAACCTCCGCTTCATCGCCTCGCTCTACCCCGAGACGATCCAGATCGTGGCGCGGGCCGATTCGGGCATCAAGACCGTCAAGGACATCAAGGGCAAGAGACTCGTCCCCGGCGACCGCGGCAGCGGAACCGAGGTCGACACCCTCAACGTCCTGGGCGCTTACGGCTTCACCTACAAGGACTTCGCCGGCGTCGACTGGCTCTCCTTCTCGGGCGGCGCCCAGCGCCTCCAGGACAAGCAGGCCGACGTGACCTTCACGACGGCGGGCTGGCCCACGGCGGCGATCACGGAGCTGGCCATCTCCACGAACATCGTCCTCGTGCCGATCGACGAGGCGAAGATCAGGGACCTCACGAAGAAGTTCCCCTTCTACAGCCGGATCGTGATCCCCAAGGGGACCTACAAGGGGCAGGAGAAGGACGTGGCGACGATCACCACGATGGCCCAGTGGGTCGTGGGGGCCGAGGTGCCCGATGAGGTCGTCTACAAGCTGACCAAGGCCCTCTGGGAGCACGGGGCGGCGAAGATGGCCCAGGCCCACGCGCAGGGCAAGAACGTGCAGCCCAAGACGGCGCTGGCCGGCATGGCCATTCCGCTGCACCCGGGCGCGGAGAAGTATTATAAGGAAGCGGGCATCATCAAGGCAGAGCCCGCCAAGAAGGCGGCGCCCAAGAAGAAATAGGACGCCCTGTTTCCTCGCAGGAGGCAAGCCGGGCACTCCACCGGGGGTGCCCGGCTTTTCTATGAGAAGGGTTTTCCAGACGCTGGCGATTGTCGCCGCCGTGGTCCTGGCGGCCGGCTTTTTCCCCCTGCACGTCCTCGAGGTGCGGGAATCCGGCGGCGCGGGCCGCATCGTGCTGCTGCAGCGGGTCTCGCCAGGCGACACTTTCACGCTGTCCTTCGTCCACTCGGTAGAGAAATCGGAAGTCACCGACTATTTCCGAATTGACGATGGATACCGGATTATTCTATACCAGACGGCATTCGGCTCACTCAATGCGGGGCTTCCCGCTGTCGTCTCCGAGGGCGAGGTCCTCGAGCGGACCGGCAGGGGCTTCCGGCTTTCCAACATGAGGCGGGAGATGCCCGAGATCCGGCTCCAGGTGACTGAGGCCTGGGGAGGCACCCTGGCAGTCAAGGGCAGCGAAGTATTCCTGCCGGCCCTGGCGGGGGATGGGCCTGTCACGATATCGGTTGAGAGGGTTTCCGCCTGGACGCTGCTGCTTCGGACCTCTTGGGCCTGATGCGAATACCGGCGAGGATGGACGACATGGCAGAGGAGAAAAAAGGGATCATCACGACCCCCGAGATCAAGGAG
>Ga0209506_1000170_pt1 | contig 96202 bp, 78 predicted proteins | sample AD_JPNHG2_MetaG_FD_184409 | JGI IMG/M metagenome (GOLD analysis project Ga0209506, IMG submission 184409) | Active sludge microbial communities of municipal wastewater-treating anaerobic digesters from Japan - AD_JPNHG2_MetaG (SPAdes) (version 2) | ecosystem: Engineered > Bioreactor > Anaerobic...
GGTCCGCCGGCAGCCAGTCACGCGGCGAGACTGGAAACAGCAGGCTCTGGCCGGGGTCCCATGGTCGGAAGCCTTTCATGGGCGTAGTTTCTCACACTCTCGACCCCAGTAAAAGCACTTTCTAGCTGGATAATCACCAGTCAGCGCTCACCAGCCATCTATGCGCAACAGGCTCCTAGCCCGCATTTTCCCCGGAGTCCTGCTGCGCGACCGGATCTTGCCGCGCGCTCGGGCTTGCCCAGGCTCCGAAGCCTGCGACGTACCGTCGGGTACGCCTCGGCTCTCGAGCCCTCCGCTCGCCCACGATCGTCGGCATTTCCTGGCGCTCGCGACGAACCCCTTTGGGAGATGCGGGCTAGGCCGCCTCGAACACCGCGCGGTCGCGGTGCCGCAGCGCCGGCAGCGCGGCGAGGGCCATGCGCGCCATCTCGAGCTGGCCCTCGAAGTGCTGTCGCACGACCCGGCGCGACACGAGCAGCGCCACCAGTCCAAGCATGCGCATGCGGACGCGCTGCAACGGGGAGCGGGCCTGCCGGACCGCCGTCGCGACGACGTGGCGGCGGCCGGCGAGGAAGTTGTTGACGAGGAAGTCGTGCGGTGTGGAGTGCTGGCCCACGATGCGGCTGCGGCGGGCCAGGATGCCGTCGAAAAAGGAGCGCACGGTGGTGCACGGCACGGCGGTGTAGACCGCACCGATACCGCCGGTGTGGCTGTCGCTGCCTCCCTGCACCGCCTTCCCCTCGCGCACGGCGAGCTCCTCGGCCAGCACGTTGAGGAGCTGCATGCGGCCGCCGTTGCGCGCCTCGATCACCGGGGCGAAGGCGAGGAAGCGCATGAACTCGTCGGTCTCGATCGTCGACATGTTCTCGCGGTAGAACGGGTGGTTCCAGGCGAAGAAGAGTCCTGCGGACCGGCAGAACGAGGCCACGGCGAAGGCGTCGTCGCGACGCCGCTGCAGCTCCGCGTGCTGCGCGATGGAGTGGCCGTAGACGTTGAGGTGCACGGTGAGCCCGCTCGCGGGCAACTGTGTCGAGACCTCCTCGCCGACCACGAAGTCTCCGGCGTCCGGGTGAGCGTCGAGAAACGCGAGACAGCCGTCGATCGTGTCGTGGTCGGTGATCGTCACGAAGTCCATCCCGCGCGATTTGGCAAGCTGGTACAGCTCCTCCGGCGTTTCCTTCGGCGAGAACGTGACGCCCGCCACGCCGGGCACGGCCTCGACGGAGTGGCAGGAGTGCACGTGCATGTCCATGCTGCGGTACCTCATGGTGGCCTCCCCCGGGGGCGTCGCCCCGGGGGTAGGGTGTACGGGCCAGGTGAAACGCCGGCGCCACCGCCGTGAACCGGCTGTGAACCCGCCGCTGGCCGCCTCGGAAGTTGGCGACGGAGCGAGCTGAAGTCGCTCCAGGCTCTCCTTCCCGATTCGCTGGCAGCCTCGGCAAACGCCGTGAAAGCTTTGTCTCAAGAGTTTGGCGCAGACTCGACCAGGGGCGGGGGGAGGCTGACCGTGTCGATTTCTCGGAAGACGCCCCGCACGCTCTGCCCGGAAACGGAAGTGAAGCTGGGGCTCGCAAGCTTTTCTCAGGCGATCCAGGCGCTCGCCGAGTCCGAGCTGCACGCCGTGAGCACGCGCCGGCCCGGGTGAGACGGGGCCGTGGCTGCACGGGCGCATGGCGCGCCGCCGAGGTGGGGAAGGCGTACGTCGGCGGGGAAGGTCCCTTGACATCCGCGGGCTCGCGGCCGAATTCGGACTCAACATACGACATGCTGCGGGTGTCACGACCGGCTTTTGGGGGGAAAGGACTGGAGGGCTCCATGTGTCATCAGCGTCTCTCTCTGCTCGCAGGCGTGGCTTTCTGCCTCGCCACCCCGGTCATTGCCGGCTTTGCCGGCACTGACGTTTTCCTCCCTTCGGTGGGGGCGCGGCCCGGCGTGCCGCCGGCGGTGTGGTACACGACCGTGTGGGTGCACAACCCGGGCGGCACGCCGGCCAACCTGACCTTCCACCTCCTCGAGCGGCAGGAAAACCTGTCGCCCAGGACCTACACCGACACCATCCCGGCGGGCGACACCAAACGCTACGACAACGCCGTCAAGACCATGTTCGGCGTGGAGGTGTTCGGTGCCATTCGCGTGACCTCGAACGTCAAGGTGATGGTCGGCTCGCGCATCTACTCCCAGTCGGGTGCCACCCTCGAAGACTCGGTGGGGCAATTCTTCGCCGGGGTGCCGGCGAGCTTCGCCATCGGCAGCGGTGAGTCCACCGAACTCACTGGCGTGTGGCAGACCAAGCCGGATGCCGCCTCCACTTTCCGGTACAACTTCGGCTTTGTGGAGACCACCGGCACCGGCACCGCCACGGTGCGAGTCGAGGTGAAGGACCCCACGGGTGCCGTGCAGGGGAGCAAGAGCTACACGGTGCGGCGCTTCGAGCAGGTGCAGAAGCAGTTCAAGGACGAGTTCCCCGGCATTGATACGTCCAACGCCCGCTTGACCGTGGCGGTGACCGGTGGCACCGGCAAGATCATCGCCTTCGGCTCGCAGGTGGCGCAGGGCTCGCAGGACCCCTCGACGTTCGAGATGTTGTTCGCGGACTCGCTGCTCGCCGAGAACAGCTCCGGCGGAACCATCACCGCGGTGACCGCCGGAGCAGGGTTGACCGGGGGCGGGACCACCGGCACGGTGACCCTGGACGTGGGTGCCGGCGCCGGCATCCAGGTGGACGCCAACACCGTCGGTCTGGCCGACGGCGGGGTGAGCACCGCCAAGCTTGCCAACAGCGCCGTGACGTCGGCGAAGATCGCCGACGGCGCGGTGACCAAGGATAAGCTGTCGGCTTCGGGCGGTACCTCGGGCCAGGTGCTGGGTACCGACGGGACGAACCTGGTGTGGCAGACGGCGGGCTCCGGCGGGGGCGGCGATATCACGGCGGTGAACGCCGGCGCGGGCCTGTCGGGTGGCGGTTCCTCCGGGGACGTGACGCTGGCGGTGGCAAGCGGCGGCATCACGAGCGCCATGATCGCCGACGGCGCCATCCAACTCATTGACATGGGCGTGGGATCCGTCAACTCCGACACCATCGTCAACGGCAGCGTCGGGGCCGCAGACCTGGGCACCAATGCGGTGGCTACTGCCAGTATTCAGAACGCGGCGGTGACCGATGCGAAGATCGCCGACGTCGCCTGGAGCAAGGTCACCGGCGCTCCCACGAGTTTCCCGCCCAGCGGCACGGCCGGTGGCGACCTGCAGGGCTCCTACCCGAACCCCACGGTCGCGAGGCTGCAGGGGCTGCCCATCTCCAACGGCGCCCCGGCCACCGGCGAGGTGTTGAAGTGGAGCGGTTCCAACTGGGCGCCCATGGCCGACAGCGGGTTGACGCTGCCGTACAGTGGGACTCTGAATTCGACGGGTAACGGTCTTGCGGTCACCAACACCGGCAGCGGCACCGCCGTGTATGGCTACAGTCAATCCGGCTTCGGCGTGCATGGTAGCGGCAGCGGCCGGGGCGTGTATGGCTACACGAACTTCGGCTTCGGCGTATACGGCGAAGCTGGGAGTCCCGTTGGCCGCGCCTTGTATGCCATTCACAATGCCAGCGGCAACCACGGCTACATCGGGACGTCCTCCGAGGGGGTGTATGGCAAGGCAGCCAGTTCGGGGCATGGCCTGTTCGGGCAGAGCCAGGGGAACGGCCTCGGCAACGAGGCGGTGTTTGCCGAGGCGCTGGGTGCAGCGGGGATCGCGCTGCACGCCTCTGCCAACAGCAGCGACGCCGCCGCGGTCATTTCCAACACCGGCAGCGGCGACCTCCTCAAGGCGTTCTCGTCGGGGGGTAACCTGCGCTTCAAGGTGTCCAACGCCGGCAACGGGACGGCAGACGGCACGTTCACCGGCGGCGGGGCGGACTTCGCCGAGCTGCTGCCGTCGCGGCAGCCACTCGAGCCGGGTGAGGTGGTGGCGGTGGCCGCCGACGGCACGCTGGTCCGCACCACCCAGCCGTACCAGGCGTCGCTGCTGGGGGTGGTGTCGACACGACCGGGGTTTGTCGGGGACTTCTACCGCGACGTCCCCGAGGAGGGGAAGGTGGCGCTGGCGGTGGTCGGGATCGTCCCGGTGAGGGTGTGCGACGAAGGGGGGCCGATCCGGCCCGGCGATCCGCTCACCTCCAGCTCCCGGCCCGGAGTCGCCATGCGCGCCACCCGCTGGGTGCCCGGCGCCGTCCTGGGCAAGGCGCTGGGGAAGCTTGACGGCGGAGAAGGGACCGTCGAGACGTTTGTGCTGCTGAGGTAGGCCACGACTCGGGCCGAGGTGCCGCCACCGCGAGCGAGGGGGGAATTCCAGGCCGCCAGGGCGCGCTGCAAGCGGGGAGGGGAGGCTGGCATGGAGGCCGCGTGGAGCTTCGCGAAGCAGAACACCTGGCTTATCCTCTTCGTCGCGTGGGGCCTGCCCCTGGGGTTCTACCGCAGCCGGTTCCGCAAGATCGTGTACCGGACCGAGAGCTGGACCATCAACGTCCTCCCGTACTTCTGGCAGGAGACGAAGGCGCTTTTTGGGAACCTCTACCCGGAAGACCGCGAATACCTCAGGTTCAGGAACTTTTACCGGTTCTACCTGGCGGTTTACGCCTTGCTCTTCGCGCTCTGGTACGGTCTGCGGTGAGCCGGGGGTTCGAAGACGCCAGTGCGCCGGCGCCGGGAAGGAGCGGGGGAAGTCGGGCCTCCTGCCCTCCCGCCGTGCGGGTGCGGCAGGCGCGGGCGGTGCGGCTTCGGAGGAGGACGTCGTGAACAGGAACGACATCCAGTCGTACGCCGGGTCCACGGGTGCCGTGCTGATCGGGGCCGCGCTCGCTCTCGCCGGGAGCCAGGGCAGCGTCGCCGCTTTCGGGGGGGTGCCGCTTTTCGCCGTGTGTGTGGCCGTGGTCTTTCTCATCCAGTGGGTGGCGTACGTGCCGTCCGCGCTGGCGAAGACCGAGAAGTACTACGACCTGACCGGCTCTCTCACCTTCGCCGTGGTCACCCTCACGGCCCTGTTCGCGGCGGGGCGGTACGACGCACAGTCTCTGCTGGTTGCGGGACTGGTGCTCACCTGGGCGGTGCGTCTTGGCACCTTTCTCTTCGGGCGTGTGCGAAGGGCGGGGGAGGACCGCCGATTCCGGGAGATCAAGAGATCGGCGAGCCGCTTCTTGCTGGCCTGGACGCTCCAGGGTCTGTGGGTCAGCGTCACGGCGGCGGCTGCGCTGGCGGCGATAACCGCCCGCAAACCGGGCGAACCGGGTGCGCTCGGTGTGGTCGGGGCGGGGGTGTGGGCGCTCGGGTTCGGCATCGAGGCCGTCGCCGACATGCAGAAGCGCAGGTTTGCCGCCGACCCGGCCAACCGGAGCAGGTTCATCGCCACCGGCCTCTGGTCGCTGTCGCGGCATCCCAACTACTTCGGCGAGATCCTGGTCTGGATCGGCGTCGCGCTCATCGCCTTTCCCTCGCTCGAGGGCTGGGCGTTGGTGACGCTGATCTCCCCGGTGTTCGTGACGGTCCTCCTGACGCGGATCAGCGGTGTGCCCCTGCTCGAGAGAGCCGCCGACGAGAAGTGGGGCGGCCAGGAGGATTACGAGGCGTACAAGCGGTCGACGCCGGTGCTGATTCCGAAGCTGCGGTCGAGGTAGGGGAGCCCCGGCGCCCGGCGGCAGGCCGGGGCGCCGCGCCAGCCGTCCGCCCTCTCTCCCCCGGTCATGTCGGCATCCTGCCTCCTGCCGGCAGCTTGACGCCGCCGCGTCCCGGCCCTACCCTCGGCGCAGTGAGACACGGACACCCCGGTGCATCGTGGAGCCGGTTTGCGCCTCGAGCGGCGATTCCTGCATCGTGATGCTCCGTGTCGCCGCCCTCACCTCCGGGAGACACACCCCGGCCTCTCGCTACCGCGTGAGGCAACACGTGCCCGCGCTCCTCAAGCACGGCATCAGGGTCCGCGAGTACTGTCCGATCATCGAGAAGTACGCGAGCCCCCCGAGGGTGGTCCGACGGCTGCTCGCCTGCTTCGGACAGGACAGGACGGAATGGCATGTCAGGCTCAAGAAGCTGGACAGGCTGCTCGGACTGGCCGGCAGCCATCTCAGCGAGGTCACGTGGCTCGAGAGAATCCTCATCCCCTCGCACCTGTCGTTCGAGCCGATCCTCAAGAAGCCGCTGGTGTTCGATGTCGACGACGCCATCTGGCTGGGGGAGGGCGCGGGCATCACTGACGCGGTGGCGCGACGCGCCGACGTGGTCATTGCCGGCAACGGCTATCTCGCGGACTGGTTTTCCAGGTACCACGACCGGATCGAGATCATACCCACGGCTGTCGACACAAAGTTTTACAGGCCCGGAACCGCCGAGCCCGGAGAGGAGTTTGTCGTCGGGTGGACAGGGCTGTCGTCCAACTATCGGTTCGTGCAACTCGTCGCGACGCCCCTGGCCCGTTTCCTGGCGACGCACCGGGACGCGGTGCTCGTGCTGATGTCCGACTCGCCTCCCGCCGGCCTGGAGCTGCCGCGCGACCGGGTGCGTTTCGTCCGGTGGAGGCCCGACGACGACTTCAGGGTGATCCAGAGCTTCGACGTGGGCATCATGCCGCTGTCGGACGACGAGTGGACCCGGGGGAAGTGCAGCTTCAAGATGTTGCAATACATGGCGACCTCGGTGCCGGTCATCGTCTCGCCGGTGGGGATGAACAAGGAGATCCTGTCGGAAGCCGCCTGCGGGCTCGGGCCGGTTTCGAGCGACGACTGGTACGAGGCGCTCGTGTACTGCCACCGGCATCGCGCCGCGATCAGGGAATGGGGCAGGAACGGCCGCGAGCTGGTGCGACGCAAGTACAGCACTGAGGTCATTTCCCGACAGCTGGCGCGGGTGTTCCTGGAGCTTGGGGGCCAGCCTGTGCGGGCCAGTGGCGCGGCCTGACAGCTCGTGACGGCGGTGCGCCGCAGCGCCGCGGCGGCACGACACGAACGCATCAGGCCGGCGCGGAGACGGCTCGCCAGGCGCGCAGGAGGGCGTGGGCGGCAAGGTCGATTTGCTCGCGGGTGGTCGACCGGCCAACGGAGAGGCGCACGGCGCCGAGCGCGGTGGCGGGGTCGAGGCCCATGGCGGTGAGCACGGCCGAGGGGCGCTCGCCGCCCTCGTGGCAGGCGGAGCCGGTGGACGCCGCAACCTCCGGCGCGGCGGCGAGGACGGTGCTGCCGCGCGTGCCGGGGAACGAGACGTTGAGCGTGTTGGGGAGGCGCTCGGTCGGGTGGCCGTTGAGGCGGATCCCCGGGATCGCTGACCGGAGAACTGTCCACAAGCGGTCGCGCAGCTCGAGCTGGCGCTCCGTTTCTGCCGCGAGCGTTGCCTCGGCGAGCGCGCAGGCGGCGCCCAGCCCCACGATCGAGGCCACGTTTTCGGTGCCGGGCCGCACCCCGCGCTCGTGCCCGGCGCCGAGCAGCACCGGCGAGACGGGCACGCCGGAGCGCACGTACAACGCCCCGACGCCCTTCGGCGCGTACAGCTTGTGGCCGGCGAGCGAGAGCAAATCGACGCCGAGTTCCTCGACGCGCACCGGAATCTTCCCGACTGCCTGCGCCGCATCGGTGTGGACGAGCGCACCGTGGCCACGGGCGATGGCGGCCAGCTCGGCCACCGGCATGAGGGTGCCGGTCTCGTTTTGCGCCAGCATCACGGTGACGAGCGCGGTGTCTGCGCGCACCGCGGCGTGCGCCGCGGCGAGCTCCACGCGCCCGCAGGCGTCCACGGGCAGGCGCGTCACCTCGGCGCCGTGGCGCTGCAGCCGCTCGCATGGCCGCTCCGTGGCAGGGTGCTCGACGGAACTTGTGACGACGTGCCGGCGCCCGGCCGCCGGGTCGACGGTGCCGAGAATGGCGAGGTTGTTGGCCTCGGTGCCGCCCGAGGTGAAGACGACCTCCTCGGGGTGGCACGCCAGCAGTGAGGCGACCTGTGAGCGGGCGAGCTCGACAGCGCTCCTGGCGCGGCGGCCGAAGATGTGCCCGCTCGACGGGTTGCCGAAGTGCTCCCGGAGGTAGGGGAGCATCGCCTCGAGGACCGCCGGGTGCACCGGCGTCGTGGCGTTGTGGTCGAGGTAGATCGGCTCGCGCATCCTACTCGGTCACGAAAGTGCCGCCCTCAATCAGTTTGCGCGGGTCCCAGGGGGCCGGGCCGCCGCCGAGGTGGCGGTGGAACCAGTCGAGGTGGGCGGTGTAGTACAGCGCCATCTCGTACCAGGCGGGCCAGTGGCCGGCGTTCTCGAACACCAGCAGCCGCGACGGGACGCCGCGCTTCTGGAGGTCGGTGAAGAACATGACCGACTGGGTGTAGGGCACCCGGTAGTCCTTTTGCCCCGTGATCACGAGGCACGGCGTGCCGAAACTCTCGACCGCCTCGGAGGGCGAGGCGGTGCGGTAGTGCTCGCGGTTCTCCCACGGCGCCCCGCCAAGGTCCCAGTGGGGGAACCACAGCTCCTCGGTGGAGCTGTACATCGAGCGCAGGTCGTACACGCCCATCATGGCGGCCATCGCCTTGTAGCGCTTCGAATGGCCCTGCAGCCACATCACGGCGTAGCCGCCCCACGACCAGCCCATGACGCCCATGCGCTCGGCATCCACGTATGGCAGCGCGGCGAGGGCATCGGTGACGCGTTCGATGTCCTCCATCACCTTGCCGTTCCAGTCGCGCGAGATGGCCGCCGTGTACGCCTCGCCGAAGCCGTACGAGCCGTGCGGGTTGGGGAACGCCACGACATAGCCGGCGCCGGGGTAGACCTGCCAGTCACCGCGGAACGAGTCGGTCCACTGGGATTGCGGCCCGCCGTGGATGTTGAGGATGAGGGGGTACTTCCTGGCCGGGTCGAAGCCGTGCGGGGTGACGATGAACACCTGCACCGGCTTGCCCTCGGCGCCAGGCACGAAGATCTCCTCGGCCGGACGGATGTCCACCTCGGCCTCCACCGCGGCGTTGTGGGTGGTGAGGCGTCTCTCGCCAGGCCTGGGCCGGAGCGCGATGACGTGCAGCTCCTGCGGCGAGCCGACGCGTCGGCGGCTCACCGCCATCCAGCTGGCATCCGGCGCCACTGCAAAGGCATCGATCTGCCCGACGTCGGTGAGCACGCGGACGCGGCCGGTGGCGACCTCGAGTTCGTGCAGCGGTGTGCGGCCCCGTACCTCGGCCTTGAAGACGATGCGCTTGCCGTCGCGGGTCCAGACGAAGTCCGAGATCGTGTTGTCAAAACCCTCGGTGAGCACCCGCACGTTCCGCGTCGTTCGGTCGAGCACGGCGATGCGGACGCGGTCCGACTCCCAGCCAGGGAGCTTCTGCATGCGGAAGGCGAGCAGGCGCCCGTCGGGGGAAAACGCCGGGCTGCCGTCCCAGGCCGGGTTGTCGGTGAGCCGGCGGGGTGTCGCGAGCGCCTCGTCGGGGGCGTCCACCGCGACGGCCCAGAGATCGGCGTTGGTCGAGGACGCTTCGTCCTTGTTGCGGTTGGAGGCGAACACGAGCTCCTTGCCGTCGGGGGAAAACGCGTAGTCGGCGCCGCCGCCCACCGAGAAGACGGGCGAGTCGAAGTCCCCCGGCGTGAGGTCGCGCACGGCGCCGCTGGCGAGGTCTTGCAGCAGGATGTGGGTCCGCCGCCCGTCGCGCCATTCGTTCCAGTGGCGGAACAGCAGGCGGTCGGCGAGGTGTGCCTTGAGCTTCGAGGCGTCGCGCGCCGCGTCGATTCCGCGGTTGCACTCGGCCTCGCCGCCGCAGCTCATCCAGATGTCGGCGGTGAACGCGAGGCGCGTGCCGTCGGGCGAGAGCTGGAAGCTGCCCACCCCGCCCGGCCAGTGGGTGACCTGTCTCGCCTCGCCGCCGTCCCACGGCAAGAACCACACCTGCGGCTCCCCTGAGCGGGTCGAGATGAAGGCGAGCGTGCGGCCGTCGGCGGAAAACGCCGGCGCAAAGTCCCTGGCGTCCGAGGTCGTGAGCGCCCGGGCCCCGCTGCCGTCGGGAGCGATGCGCCAGAGATTCGACGACCGCTTCATCGCAGAGAGGTCCGAGCGGGTGAGCGTGTAGACGACGGCCGAGCCGTCCGGCGCCATCACCGGCTCTTCGACCCCCACCAGCCGGTACAGATCGGCGACCGCGAACGGCCTCTTTTCCGCCGCCCCGACCGCCGCCCCGACCGCCGCCACGGCCGCGCACGCGACCGCCGCGACCCCGAAAGCCCGCGCCAGCTTCGCTGTCATGCCTACCTCCCCGCCGTTCACCCGGCAGGTCATTCTACGTTCGAGCCGCGGCCGTGCAACCACGCGCCGCCGTGCCCTCTCCGACAGGAGTGCGGACGCCGGGGCGGGGCGCCGGCGGCGACGGGCGACGAGGATCAGGTCGGGATGGGCAGGTCGAAGGCGGCGGCCACGCCGTCCGCTACCGCGAGCCCCTGCAGGGTCGGCACCAGGCGCCGGCCGTCGGGGCCGCTGCGGATCTCGAGGCGACCCTCGGCGGCGAGGTTAGCGACGAGAAGGGCGTTGGCGGCCAGCAGGTCAACCCCGAAGCGCGTCGCGAAGTCGTCGAGGTCGACCCCGGCCGTGGTGCGCAACCCCAGCAGGAGCGTCTCGGCTCCCAGCTCCCGCGGGCCCAGGGCCTCCTCGCCGGCCAGCGGCCGCTCGCCTGCGGCCATGCGCTGCTCCCACGACCGTAAGCGCGGCTCGTTCCACCAGCGGCGGGCGACCACCGGCGCCCCGGCGGTGCCCGCACTAGCGTGGGGAACGATCGCGAACGAGTGGGCAGAGGGCCCGAGCCCGAGATAAGGCGTGTGGTTCCAGTACTTGCAGTTGTGCCGCGAGCGGTGCTCGGGGCTGCGCGCGAAGTTGGAGACCTCGTAGGCGGGCCAGCCCGCGTCCGCGAGCACGCGGTGCGTGAGCTCGAAAAGCGCCGCCTGCGCGCCCTCGGGCAGCTCGGAGAGCTGGCCCCGGGCAGCGCGCACCCCGAACACTGTGCGGGGGTGGATCGTGAGCTGGTAGCAGGAAAGGTGGTCGGGCGCCAGCGCCACTGCCGTGGCCAGCTCGCGCCGCCACGCTGCCGCGCTCTGGCCGGGCAGGCCGAAGATGAGGTCGATCGAGACGGTGTCGAAGCCGGCGGCCTTGGCTTTCTCGACGGCGGCTCGCGCCTTGGCCGCGGTGTGGCGGCGGCCGAGAAAGCGGAGAACGCCGTCATCGAACGACTGCACCCCGAGCGAGAGCGTCCGCACCCCGAGGCGCCGCCACGCTCTGCAGACCTCGGGTGTCACGTCCTCGGGGTTGGCCTCCAGGAAGACCCACGGCGCGGGGGTGGTGAGCGCGAGGTGCTCCCGACAGGCGTCGAGCAGCCGCGCGAGCTCCTCCACCATCAACAGCGACGGCGTGCCACCGCCGAAGTAGACGGTGTCGAACGGCCGGGGATCGGCCCACGCGCCGGCCGCGAGCGGCAGCTCGGCGACCAGGCGGTCGACGAAGCGCGCGCGCAGAGCCTCGCCGGCGCGCATCACCGCGAAGTCGCAGTACGGGCAAATCGCCGAACAGAAAGGCAGGTGCAGGTACAGCCCAGGCTGGCCCTGCGGTGGGATCGTCACGTCCTGGAGTCCTCGTCGTCCTCGGTCCGCAGCACCGCCACGAACGCCGCCTGCGGGATCTCCACCGCCCCCACCATCTTCATCTTCTTCTTGCCTTCCTTCTGCTTCTCCAGCAGCTTGCGTTTGCGGGTGATGTCGCCCCCGTAGCACTTGGCCGTGACGTCCTTGCGGAAGGGGTGGATCGTGGTGCGGGCGATGATCTGGCCGCCGATTGCGCCCTGAATGGCAATCTTGAACTGCTGGCGGGGGATGGTCCTGGCCAGCCGCTCGCAGTACTTGAGGGCGCGCGTCCGGGCCGAGTCGCGGTGGACGAGCTGCGAGAGGGCGTCGACCTTCTCGCCGTTGACCAGGATGTCCACCTTCGCGATGTCGGCCGGGCGGTAGTCCAGCACCTCGTAGTCGAACGAGCCGTACCCCTGGGTCAGCGACTTGAGCCGGTCGTAGAAGTCGAACAGGACCTCGGCCAGGGGCAGCTCGCTCGTGACCTCCATGCGGCCAGCGGCGAGGTAGTTGAACTTGGTGTCCACGCCGCGGCGCTCGCGGCACAGCTCCATGACCGCGCCCAGGTAGCGCTCCGGGGTCATGATCGTGGCCTTGATGTACGGCTCGAAGACCTCCTTGATCGTGGAGGGATCGGGATAGAAGGTCGGGTTGTCGACCCAGACCTCGGAGCCGTCGTCGAGCACGACCTGGTAGCGCACGGACGGCGCGGAGAGGATGAGCGACAGGCCGTACTCGCGCTCGAGCCGCTCCTGGACCACGTCAAGGTGCAAAAGGCCCAAGAAGCCGCAGCGGAAACCGAAGCCGAGCGCGGCCGAGCTGTCCTTGTCGTAAACCAGCGCCGCGTCGTTGAGCTTCAGTTTCTCGAGCGCCTTGGTGAGGTCGAGGTAGTCGTTGGTGTCCACCGGGTAAATCGAGGAGAACACCACGGGTTTCGCTTCGCGGTAGCCGGGCACCGGCTGGGCGGCGGGGCGCTCGGCCTCGGTGAGGGTGTCGCCGATGGCCAGGCCCGAGAGAGTCTTGATCCCGGCCAGCACGTACCCCACTTCTCCTGCCGAGAGCTGGCCCGCCGGCACCCGCCTCAGGCGCTGGATGCCGACTTCCTCGACCTTGTGCTCGACGCCTGCGTGCATGAGGCGGATGCGGGTCCCGGGCCGCAAGGTGCCGTCGAGCACCCGCACGAGCAGCACCGCGCCGCGGTAGGCGTCGTACTGGGCGTCGAACAGCAGCGCCCGCAGCGGTGCCTCGGGGTCCCCCGCGGGCGGCGGGAGCTTGGCGACGATCGCCTCCAGCAGCTCGTCGATGCCGGTGCCCAGCTTGGCGGAGACGGGGATCGCCTCGAACGGGTCGAGGGCGAGGTCGCGGTCGATCTCCTCCATGACCCGCTCGATGTCCGCGGACGGCAGGTCGATCTTGTTGATCACCGGTACGATCGCCAGGTTGAACTCCATGGCCAAGTAGAGGTTGGCGACGGTCTGCGCCTCCACCCCCTGGGAGGCGTCGATGACAAGCAGGGCGCCGTCGCAGCTCATGAGCGAGCGCCGGACCTCGTGCGAGAAGTCGACGTGCCCGGGGGTGTCGATGAGGTTCAGCTCGTAGCCTCGGCCGTCCCTGGCCGTGTACGAGAGCGTGATCGTGTTGGCCTTGATGGTGATGCCGCGCTCGCGCTCGAGGTCCATCGAGTCGAGGATCTGGTCGCGGAACTCCCTCGCCTCCACCGCGCCGCAGCGCTGGATGAGGCGGTCGGCGAGCGTCGACTTGCCGTGGTCGATGTGCGCGATGATGCAGAAGTTGCGGATGTGGTCCATGGTCCTCTCGAGGCCCTCACAGCCCGGGCCCGGGCAGGGAAGTCTAGCCCACGCCGGCGACGGACGAGACCGGGGCGCGCCGTTCACCGCGAGCATCGGACGCTCGCGCCAGCTCAATGTGTTGGATGCCGCGCGCGCGTTCATGACGAGGCACGGACCTGCTGCGAACCTGCAGGCGACCAGGGGTCGGGACGATGCCCGTCCGGCTCCCAGGCCACCGGAAGAGCATCTGCAGTGTCGAGGGCTCCTGCCTCGTTCCGCCACCGACTGCGCCTCGCCGACATGTTGATTCCACCTCTGTCACTCCCTACCATGCCTGCGGTGAGGAAGGGCCTTCCTGTCCATTCATCGTCCGCATCCCCAAGCAGGCCAACACCGTCGAGCTGTTCCAGGCGACGGGAGCCAGGGCCGCACGTGCCCCGTGAGCGCATGAGCGCGGGAACCCCCGCCGTGTGGGCCTGGGCGAGACCGCTCCTGGGGGCCCTCACCCTGCAGTTCGGGCTCCTAGCGTCGCCGCTCGCTGGCGGCGAGCCTGGCACTTCGACGCCCGTGCGGCCGAGCCCGCGAGGCTGGTGGGGCTCGGAAGCCATCGGGCTGGGGCCGCTCACGCAGAGCTCGCAATCTCCGGCGTCGCTCTTCCGGCTCGGCCAACCCGCGAGCGCGCCGGCCGTGCTGCCCAAGGGTCTGTGGGAGGTCGCTTCCCACACCGACTGGGCGAACTACTTCTGCACCGGCAAAGACAAGTATCTCCTTGACTTAGAGTCCATCCGCTGGCGCGTGGGCATCGCCTACGGGCTCGATGGGCGAAACCAGGTAAGCGTCTGCGGCTCCACGTCGTACCAGGGTGGTGGGATTCTCGACGGGTTCATCGAGGGGTTCGAGCGCTCGGTTGGCGCCATCAACCACGACCGCCGCGGAGCGCCGCGCGATCGCCATTTGGTCCGCCTGCGCGGTCGGGACGGGTCGATCCGGGAGTCCGGAGGCCGCGACTCGGGGTGGCACTTCGAGAGCGTCTCGCTCGCGCTCGACCACCAAGTGCTGTCGGGTTCGCCGACGACCCCCGCGCTCGCTACCTCGATTGTCGTGAAGTTACCAACGGTCCACGAGGTCGGGGGGCGACCCCACGAAGGGGTCGATGTCGGCGTCGCCCTGCGTGCGGGCCACCGCCTGGGGCGGTTCCACCTCTACAGCGCGCTCGGGGCTGTGCGCTTCGAGAAGGTCGAGACGTTCGGCGTCGAGCTCGTGCGCTACCAGCTCTCCTTCGTCAACTCCATCGAGTACCGCGCCACCGCCGCCACCTCGCTGGTGGCCCAGATTTTGGTGTCCGGGCCGGTCGCGTACCACTTTGGCGAGCTGTCCGACCGCACCCGCGAGACGGCCGTGGGTGTCAAGCACAGATTCGGGCGCCACGTCCTTTTCGAGTTTTCGGTCGTCGAGAACATCCTCGTCTTTTCGAACAGCGCCGACGTGGCGTTCCACGCCGGCCTGGTCTGGCGCCGGTAGACACCGCGCCGCGGGAGTCGAGGACTCGAGGTCGACGAGCGCGACGCCGACCCGGACCAGCGCGGTGTCCTGCGAGAGCGCCTTTCGCCCGGGTCTTCCGCCTGGCGCGGTTCGCTTTTGGACTGTCGCCCGAATGCGCGATCCCGACATCAGTCCGTTTCGCCCGAGGCTCGAAGAGCTGTACGACTGCAACCGCTTCTTCGACGCCTGGGCCCTCGTCAACGCCCGCTGGCGCGAGCTGCCGGGTCCCGATTCGCTCGACCTCGACGAGCTGTTGCTGGCGGCGCGGCTGGCCGGGCGGCTCGGGAACGGGAAGCTGCGGCGCCACCTGCTGCGGCTGGCCGTGCGGCGCGCGCCGACCGACCCCAGGATGGTCTGCTACGGCCTCGATGCCCGTCGCTCGGGGCCGGGCATCCTCGAACTGCTAAAGCAGATCGAGAAGATGCCCCACCTGAATGACGCCGACCGGCGGTTCCAGGCGATCTGGCTCGTCACGCAAGCTCTGGCGTGGTCCTGGGTGCGGGACTTCGCCCGGGCGCACGAGGCGCTCGCCGGGGCCCGCGCGCTCGGGGAGGAGGCGGCCTACGTGGCAGCGTGCGAGGCCGAGGTGCTGCTCCGGGAGGATCGCTGGGGGGAGGCCGCCGAGGCTGTGATGCGCGCCTGGGCGCTGTCACCCAGGATGCCGATGGCCGCCGAGGTGCTCGCCCGCGTGCTGGCGCGGCTGGGCCAAAGGGGCGAGGCGGCCGGGCGGGTGCTCGAGGAAGCGGAAAACGAGCGGTCGTACGAGGTCACGCTCGTCGCCGTGTGGCTGTGCTGCGCCGAGGCGGAGCGGAAGAGCGGGGCCGAGCGGCGCAGCCTCGGCGAGCGCCCCTGGCGCCTCGCCGAACGGCGCGGGCCGTGGCGCCGCTCGCGGACCGCGACGCGGAGTCCCGGCTCGCCTGCGCCCTCATCGACGCGGCCATGACGATCGGCGAACCGGAGCGGATGGCCGACCGGGATGGGCGCATCACCTCGCCGTTCTTCCGGGCGGTGGTCGAAAACCTCCGGGCCCACGGCCCGGGGCGCGAGAAACTGCTGGGCTACAGGCCGGTGATGCAGAAGCACGACACCTGCCTGCCCGCCTCGATCGCGGCGGCGCTCGGGGCGTTCGGTGTGCAGGTCGACGAGGACGCGATGGCTGCCGCCCTGACCTAGAACGGGACGGCTACCTGGCGCTCCATCGACTGGCTGGAAGGCGAGGGGTCGCCGCCAGGGCGTTCGTGGTGACGCCGGGCCTTGCCCGCGAGCGTCTGGCCTCGGGTTTGCCGTTCGTGCTCAGGTTCGAGGACTGGGGGGCGGCCCACGTCGTCGCCGCGGTCGGGCTCGACGACGCGACGGGCACGCTCATCGTTCACGATCCCTCGGCCGAGCGGCGGGGGCGCGTGCTGCTCGACCGCCTGGGCGAGAGGGAGGCGCCGTTCGGTCCGCTCGGGCTGGCCGTCGTGCCGGCCGACCAGCGGGTGCGGCTCGAGGCGATCCCCGACTCCGGGTCGGCCGGCTGCATGGCGGTGGTGGAGTTCGAAAAGGCGCAAAACGCGCGGCATCCCGGCAGCCGGCGAGGTCGCCGACGCGTTTGCCGCCAGCCGGCCGGACGACGTGCACGCCCGGCGCCTGGCCGGGATCCACCTCGCGTCGATCGGCAACATCCCCGACGCCATCGCGGTCCAGAACGCGCTGGTGGAGGCCTACCCGGAGGCCATGGGCGTCAGGCGCGACCTGCTGGCGACGCTCTACTGCGCTCGCGACACGGCTCGCCTGCAACAGGTCCTCGGCGATGTCGTCGAGCGCGGGGTGCTGCCGGGGAGCCGCGAGCGGCAGGACTGGATCCACCCGCCACCGATGAGGCCATCGAGTCGTGCCAGGCCTGGATGCGAGAGGCGCCGGACGACCTCGAGGCGAGGCGGGTGTATCTGGATCTCGTCGCCCGGCGCGAGGGCCGCCGGGCGGCAGTGGCCGAGGCCCGGGCCTGGGTCGAGCAGCAGCAAGCGCGCCGTTGCCCTGCTCAAGACCCTGCTGGAGGCGCTCGTAGCGCGCGATCACGACGGCCAGCGCAGCGGGCCGGTGCTGTCGGCGCTCGCCGAGCTCGGGCAGAGCAACCTTGTACTTCGCTACTGGAAGGAACACCGCGACCTGTGCCGCCGCCTGACGCCCGTCCGAGCCTGCCTGGGGTGGGTCCTCGCCAACGCCGGCAGTGCCCGGTCCGCCGAGCTGCACGAGTGGCTCTCCGACTGGCGGGAGCATCGCGACGCGCCCGCCTGGGCGCTGGCCAACTTCTGCCTGTCGATGCTGCAGCCAGAGGGCGCTCTCCACCGGGACCGACTCGAGGAACTGCTCGCGGCCGCCCGATGCGGTGCGGTGGATTCGCACCCTGCGCTCCTCCATCGACAGCGGCACGCCGCCGTGGGTGCTGGCGGAGACGTTGCGACAGCTCATGCGTACCGTCGCCGGGGTGCGGCGGCTGCTGCTCGCGCTGAGCCTGCGCCTGCGTCGGCTCGTTCCCGCCTCGCCCGGACCCTGACCGGCCACGAGGCCGGGCGAGCCGCTGGGGGAAGCTTCTGCCGGGAATGCGCGGCGGTCAGCGAGGTGGCCGGAGCCGAGCCTGTGATACCGTCGGTGCGACGAGAAAGGGAGGCAGCCATGACGAGCCAGAAGCGCACTGCGTCTTTGTCAGCCGTGAACTGGCATGCGATGGCAGCCGATGAGGCCTTGCGAGAACTCCGCACCTCGATTGCCGGCCTCGCCGGCGCCGAGGTCGAGCGGCGCCGCCAGGAGTTCGGCCGCAACACACTGCCTGAGTCCGAGCCCCCGACGCTGCTCGAGATCGTGCTCCACCAGCTCCGCAGCCCGCTCATTTACGTGCTCATGGTGGCGGGTGTCGTCTCGCTCGCGATCGGAGAAGTCGTCGACGCGGCGTTCATTGCCGTGGTGATCGGGCTCAATGCTGCGATCGGCACCTACCAGGAGTTCAAGGCCGAGGCCGGCGCTGCGGCGCTGCAAAGGCTGCTGCAGATCGTCGCGCGCGTGCGGCGGGAAGGCAAGGAGCTGAGCGTGCCGGCGGAAGAACTCGTACCGGGCGACATCGTGTTGCTCGAATCGGGCAACAAGGTGCCGGCCGACCTGAGGCTGCTGCAGTGCTCGAGCCTGGCGATCGACGAGTCGTTCCTCACCGGGGAGTCGGTGGCTGCCGGCAAGGGAAGCGAGCCCACGGCTCCGGACACCCCGGTGGCCGACCGCGGCTCGATGGCGTTCGCCGGTTCCACGGTGACGAGCGGGCGCGGGGTCGGGGTCGTGGTCGCCACCGGGCCGGCCACGCAGGTCGGCCAGATCGCCGAGACCGTGACCGCGGCCGAGGGGTCAAAACCACCGCTCGTGATCCGCATGGAGCGCTTCGCCCACCAGATCAGCTTCGTGGTGCTGGGCGCCACGGCGCTGCTGGGGCTCGTCGCCGTCGGCCAGGGCATGCCGTACACGGACGTGTTCTTCCTCGCGGTCGCGCTCGCCGTCTCGGCCATCCCGGAGGGCTTGCCGGTGGCGCTCACCGTGGCGCTTTCGATCGCGTCCGGCCGCATGGCCCGGCGCAACGTCATCGTGCGCAAGCTCACGGCCGTCGAGAGCCTGGGGAGCTGCCAGATCATCGCCAGCGACAAGACTGGCACGCTGACCGTCAACCAGCAAACGGTGCGCACGATCCTCCTGCCCGACGGCCGCCGGTTCGAGGTCACGGGCGAGGGGTACCGCGGCGAGGGCGAGGTGCGCACGATGGAGGGCGCGGCGCCGGACGAGACCGCTCGCCAGGCGCTGTTCGGGCTCGCCGAGGCGGCCGTGCTGTGCAACGAGGGGACGCTCACCGAGGACGGCGGGGAGTGGCGGCACAGCGGCGACGCCATGGATGTGGCGCTGCTCGCGCTCGGGCACAAGCTGGGACTGAGCCCGAGCGACGCAAGACAGCGCAGCGCGCTGCTCGCCGAGATCCCGTTCGAGTCCGAGCGGCGCTACGCCGCCACCTTCCACGCCCGGGGCGCCCACACGCTGGTCTCGGTCAAGGGCGCGGTGGAGAAGGTCCTGCCCCTGTGCACGCGGGCGCTGGGGCGGGACGGCGAGACCGAGCTCGACCCGGCTCGAGTCGAAGAAGTTGCGCTCGCTCTTGCCGGGGAGGGGTACCGCGTGCTCGCCGTGGCCTCGGGCCGCATGGCGGGCCAGCCCCGGGGGGGGGAACTCGAGGAGAAGGACCTCCCGCCGCTCACCCTGCTGGGGCTCGTGGGGTTCATCGATCCCTTGCGCCCCGAGGCAAAGGCAGCCGTCGAGGCGTGCCGGGATGCCGGCGTCACCGTTCTCATGATCACCGGCGACCACCCGGCCACGGCGCTCGCCATCGCCCGCGAGCTGGGCATCGCCGAGTCCCCCCGGGACGTCATCACCGGCGCCGAGCTGCAGGCCCTGGCCGAGTCGGACCCCCAGGAGCTGTCGCGCGCGCTCGGGCGGTATCGCGTGTTCGCGCGGGTCTCGCCGCTGCAGAAGTTCGACATCGTGCAAGGACTGGTCGACGCCGGGAGCTTCGTGGCGGTGACCGGCGACGGCGTCAACGACGCTCCCGCTCTCAAGAAGGCCAACATCGGCGTGGCAATGGGCTCGGGCACCGACATCGCCAAGGACACCGCCGAGATGATCGTCACCGACGACAATTTCGCCTCGATCGTGGCGGGCATCGAGGAAGGGCGGTTCGCCTACGCCAACGTGCGCAAGGTGACCTACCTCCTGATCTCGACCGGCGCCGCCGAGGTCGTGCTCTTTACCTTGTCGTTGCTGTTCGGTCTGCCGCTGCCGCTGCTCGCGGTGCAGCTGCTGTGGCTCAACCTCGTCACCAACGGGATCCAGGACGTAGCGCTGGCGTTCGAAGGCGGCGAGTCGGGGGCGATGAAGCGCCCGCCGCGACGTCCCGCGGAGGGGATCTTCGACCGCCGCATGATCGAGCAAACCGTGGTCTCGGGGCTGACGATGGCCGCGGTGGCGTTCGGGGCGTGGTTCTGGATGAACGAGCAGGGGTGGGACGAGGGCACGGCCCGCAACTTCCTGCTGCTGCTGGTCGTCGCCATGCAAAACGTGCACGTCTTCAACTGCCGCTCCGAGTCGATCTCGGCGTTCAGGGTGCCGCTGCGGCGCAATCGCATCCTCGTCGCCGGGGTGTTCGCGGCGCAGGGGCTGCACATCCTGGCGATGAACCTGCCGTTCATGCAGACCGTCCTGCGCACGGCGCCGATCTCCCCCTTGCGGTGGCTCTTGCTGGCGGGGCTTGCACTCCCGATGCTGGCGGTGATGGAGCTGTACAAGCTCATTCGCCGCGAGCGCTTGCGATAGCCGGCAGCGCGAGGTGCAGTCGGGGCGTTCGCGCGCCAGGCTGTGCGACGCCGGGCGGTGGCGCGACAGGGTCGCCGCGCCCCGAGCGAGGCCGGGGTGGCGTCGCAGTGGGCAGCGAGGTGACGCAGGTCACGAGCGCGCCGGGCGGGCAGGCAAAACGCGGACGAAGGAGCTACATTGAGCGTGAAGCCTTCGGGGTGCACGCCCTCATGGCAGGGGAGGCCGGCATGGACACGCGCGACGTCGCCCGGACCGTTCGTCACAGTGGGGTACTGATGCTTGCCGCGCTGATCGTCGTGGTTGCCGGCGCCGCCCTGCCCGGCGCTGCGCCGGCCGGCAGCGGAGGCCTCGAGACCACGCTCCGCGGCGTTTTGGCGCTGGTGTGGGGCGACGGGCCGCCGGAGAACCCCCAGACGCGGGGTCCCGTTGCCATCCTCACCGACGAGGGTGGCTCATCCGTTGAACTGCTTCTCGACGATGCGACAGTGCAGGCGGTCGGTGGGTGGCGCGCCCTCGACCGCCGGCGAGTGGAGGTGCGTGGCACGGTGTCGAGCGTGCACGGACAGCTCGCGGCAGCATCGGTCGTGGTCAGGGCGCTGAGGACCATCGACCCGCCCGCGGCGCCGGCGGCCATCACGGGCGCCCAGCCGTGGGTGTCGATCATGTGCAAGTTCAGCGACATCTCTGCAGAACCCAAGAACCTCACCTATTTCCAGAACATGTACATGAACGCCTTCCCGGGGCTCGACCACTACTGGCGGGAGCTCTCGTACAGCAACGCCAACGTGTCCGGCAGCACTGCATACGGGTGGTTCACGCTGCCGCAGCCGCGCTCGTACTACATCCCTTCCGGGGGCTCGGCCAATCTGAGCCAGCTCTTCGACGACTGCACGGCCGTGGCCGACCCCGCGGTCAACTTCACGCCGTTCGTCGGTATCAACCTCATGTTCAACAGTGATCTCGACGGCTTCGCGTGGGGCGGCGGCAGGTGGGCGACGCTCGACGGCGTCACCAAGCTCTGGTACACGACGTGGGAGCCGCCGTGGGGTTACAACAACGTCAGCACGATGGCGCACGAGATGGGGCACGGCTTTGGGCTGCCGCACTCCGACTGGCTCGGGGGCACGAGCGTGTACGACAACTCCTGGGACGTCATGAGCAACTCGTGGGCCGGGTCGGGCAGCGACCCGACCTACGGCCATTATGCGCAGCACACGATCTCGCACCACAAGAACCTGCTCGGCTGGTGGCGCGCGCCCGAAATCGTGACGGTGCCGAGCGGGCAGTCAATCTCGGTGCGGCTCGAAAGACTCGGCTATCCCGGTTTCCCGATCGCCAAGATGGTCAAGGTCCCGATCGGGGGGAGCGCCACGTATTTCTACACGGTCGAGGCGCGACAGAAGAAGGGCTACGATGTCCAGCTCCCTGGCGCCGGCACGATCATTCACGAGGTCGACACGTCCCGCAACGAGGACGCGCGGGTCCAGGGGACCGACGGCGCGATGGGCTCCGCCTGGGCTCCCGGCACCCTGTTCCGGGACGCCGCGAACAACATCGGCGTCGCGGTGGTCGGGGCCCCGAGTTCGGCCAGCGGATACATCGTCGCGGTGGGGAACAACGTGCCGCTCGCCACTGCATTCCCCGCCATCGACACCCACAGCGCCACGGGGACCTCGTCGAACCTCAACGGCGTTCTCGAGCCGGGGGAGACGGTGCTCTTCGAACCGTCATGGACGAACGTGAGCGCAAGCTCGATCGCGGGTGTCACCGGCAGCGGAACATCCTTCACAGGACCGGCGGGCGCGACCTACTCGATCCCCGACAACGCGGCCTCCTACGGCACGATCGCCTCGGGCGCGACCTCCTCGTGCTACGGCCAGTCCAACTGCTACCAGCTCCAGGTCTCCAACCCCCCGTCGCGGCCGGCCACACACTGGGACGCCACCTTCGTCGAGAGCGTCACGGGGGGGATCAGCCGCAGCCGGACCATTCACATCGGCAACAGTTTCACCGACGTGCCGCCGACTTACTGGGCGTACAAGTTCGTCGAGACGCTCCTGCACTCCGGGCTCACCTCCGGTTGTGCGGCGTTCCAGTATTGCCCCGAAAACTCGGTCACCCGCTGGGAGATGGCCGTCTTCATCGCAACGGCGATGGCTGGCAGCGGGGCGGCGGTGCCGGTCTCCGGTACCATCCCCGGCTACGGCTCGTTCAACTGCACCACCGGCGGCACCTCCGTCTTCACCGACGTACCGCCGACCGACGGGGGGTGCAAGTTCATCCACTACATCCTCACTTACGGCATCACCGCGGGGTGCAGCCCGAACCAGTACTGCCCGTCGCAGCCGGTGACGCGGTGGCAAATGGCGGTTTTCCTCAGCGTGGCGATGTCCAGCCGCGGGGTGCTGCCTGTCTCCGGCACTGTGCCGGGTCTCGGCTCGTTCAATTGCGTGACTGGCGGTAGCTCCGTGTTCACCGACGTGCCGCCAACCGACGGCGGCTGCCGGTCGGTCCACTTCATCGCCACACAGGGTGTCACGGCGGGGTGTGGTCCGTCCCAGTACTGCCCCTCGAACCCGGTGACGCGCGCCCAAATGGCCGTGTTTCTCTCGGCGGCGTTCGACTTCCAGCTCTACGCCCCGTAGGGCGCAGCGGCGGCCAGGACACCTGGCGCCCGCCGCCGCGCGCCGGCTCGCCCGCCCCACCGCCACTCGCCGGTTTCGCGCCACCACCGGCCGGCGGGAGCGCAACAAGCGGTGCGCTGCGGCGTACAGGTTGGCATGGCCGGGTACCACGATAGCCGGCGGAAAGGGGGCGCAATGAACGACTCGCTGCGACGACGTGACCTCTCCCGGCTCATCATGGGGCTGGCGGTGTGCGCCCTGGGCGTGCTCTTCACCCTCGACCGACTGGACGTGCTGGACGCTGGCAGGCTCATCGAGTACTGGCCGCTGCTTCTCGTGGCCATGGGCCTGGCGCGGTTGCTGGAGGCGCCCGGCGGGCGGGGTCGCGGTTTCGGCTTGGTCCTCGTGGTTGTCGGGAGCTGGCTTCTGCTCTACAACCTGGAAGTCGTCGACTTCAGCCTCTGGAACCTGTGGCCGCTGGCGCTGGTGCTGGTCGGCGCCGGGATGATCTGGAAAGCACTGGGCGGCGATCGCCGCCGGCCCCCCTCCGGGGCGCCGGAGGTTGCGGTGCCGCTCGACCCGATGGCCCCGCCACCGCCTCCGCCGGCAACTGGCGAGACCGGTCCGCTGCCGTTCGCACCGCCGGCCTCGAGCGAGGACTGGGTAGACGGCCTCGCGGTGCTGGGCGGCTTCAGGCGGGTGGTGACCTCGAAGCGCTTCCAGGGCGGAAGCCTCACCGCTTTCATGGGCGGGTGCGAGGTGGACCTCCGGCAAGCCGGCATCGAGGGGGACGGCGCGGTCATCGACACGCTCGCGTTCTGGGGCGGGATCACGATCCACGTGCCCGGGGACTGGGCGGTCGAGCTGCGCGGCACGCCGGTGCTCGGGGCGTTCGAGGATAAGACCGGCAACCGCCGGGGAAACAGCGGCAAGACATTGATTGTCAAGGGCTTCGCTGTGATGGGCGGGGTCGAGGTCAAGGACTGACGGTCCCATGCCTTCCTTTGTCCAGCGACGCTCGACGCGCGACCGCGGGGGGTGGGGGTTCTAGTGCACCCCATCCTCGCCCGTCGTGGCCGGCTGGGGCCGTACTTCGTGGCGTGGGTCTCGGTGATCGTGCTGCTCGTGGGGCTGGTGCGGCTCGCGGCCCGCGTCTCCTGGCCGGAGGCGGCGGCGGTCGCGGTGCTCCCGGGGATCGCCTACGCCTTCATGTGCCTGGCGGCGTTCTTCCCGTGCAGGTCGGCGCCGCTGCGCGCGAGCGAGCTCGGGCGGGCACTGCGCACACACGCGATGGCGGCCGGCCTCACGGTTCTGGTCTGGATGCTCGTGATCAACACGTGGCTGGTGCTGCTGGAACCCGTGCGGGTGCTGGCCAGGGTGCTCGACCGCACGAGCGAGTTCCTGCCGGTGCTGATCGTGGCGGGGGTGGTGATCTACCTCCTGGTCGCGGCGCTGTGCTACTTGCTGATCGGGGTCGAGGAGAGTCAGGCAGCCGAGAAGCGCCTTCTGGAGGCGCGAGCGCAAGCGGCCGAGGCGGAGCTGAGGGCGCTGCAGGCGCAGCTCGACCCGCACTTCCTTTTCAACGCCCTCAACTCGGTGAGCGCCCTGGTCGGCAGCGATCCGGCCGCCGCACGGCAGACGTGCCAGGTGATGGCCGCGTTCCTGCGCGACATCTTGCGGCTGCGCTCCGCGCGGTCGATCACGTTTGATGAGGAACTCGCCATGGTGCGGCGCTACCTCGAGATCGAGCGGAGTCGGTTCGGGAGCCGGCTGCGGGTCACGGAGGCGGTCGAGCCGGGCCTGAGCGCGCTCCGGGTGCCGCCGCTCGTGCTCCAGCCGCTGGTCGAGAACGCCATCAAGCACGGCATTTCGCAGCTCGTGGACGGGGGGACGGTGCGCCTGTCCGCACGCCGCGACGGCGGTGCGCTCGTGGTCGAAGTGGAGAACCCCACCGACCCCGACGGCGCGAGAGGGACGAAAGGGGGCGTCGGTCTCGCGAGCGTGCGGGGCCGCCTCGCCTCGTTGTGTGGCGGGGCGGCGTCGGTCGAAATCGAGGAGTGCGAGGGCCGCTTCGTGGCCAGGGTCGTGGTGCCTCAGGGCGAGGAACCCGGCCGGGCAGAAGCGCCGTGAGCGCGCTGCGCGTCGTGATCGTCGACGACGAGGCGCCGGCGCGCGGGCTGCTGCGCGAGTACCTCGCCGCGCTCCCCGAGGTCGAGGTCGTCGCCGAGTGCGCGAACGGGTTCGAGGCAGTGCGGGCGGTCGAGGAGATGCACCCGGATCTACTGCTGCTCGACGTGCAGATGCCGAGGCTTTCGGGGTTCGACGTGCTGGAGATGGTCGAGCGCGAGGTCGGAGTGGTGTTCGTGACCGCCTACGACGAGTACGCGGTGCGCGCGTTCGAGGTGCAGGCGGTGGACTATCTGCTCAAGCCGGTGGCGCCCGAGCGCCTGCGGCAGGCCGTGGAGCGAGCAGGGCAGAGGCTCGGGGCGCCTCGTGCGACGATGGCGGCGCAGCTCGCCAGCGCTGCGTCGGCAGCACCCGGACCGCTCGAGCGGCTGGTGCTGCGCGACGGGCCGCGCGTCGACATCGTGCAGGTGGACGCCGTGGACGTGGTCGAGTCGCAGGACGACTGCGTCGTCGTGCGCGCCAGAGGCCGGCGCTGGCGGAAGGCCGCGACGCTCCAGGAACTCGCCGGGCGCCTCGACCCGCACCGTTTCGTGCGGGTGCACCGCTGCTTCGTTCTCAACCTCGCGAGCCTCGCGGGGCTCGAGACGTACGCCAAGGACAGCCGTCTCGCCGTACTGCGGGACGGCAGCAAGATCCCCGTCTCGCGCGCCGGCTACGCCCGCCTGCGGCAGCTGCTGGAGCAGTGATCGGTTGCCGGTGGGCGGCGACCCGAGCCCCGCCCGCCGGTGACTCCTCCGTTCGCGGCTCAACGTCGCTCGATCACTGTTGCTCGACGCGGTTTCTCCCGGCCGCCTCGGCGCGGTAGGGGGCGGCGTCGGCGGCGGGCAGGCGCGCCGTATCGGCACCCCTCGGCCGTGGTCCAGCGCTGCAAGCGCGGCGAGTGCCAGCGGCTGACGTGTCGTTCGTGCACGTGCCCAGCTGGGCATGGATCGCTGCTGGCAGACGGCCCGATGCGCCTTGACGCGATCGTCGCACCGCCGCTAGCCTCGACGGCGATGAGCCACGTTCGAGCCAGGTCCATCCGCCTGCTCGTGCCTCTGTCGTTCGCCGGGCTGGCGGCGGCAGTGTGGTTCGGGCTCGGGATGCACCGCGGGCTGCTGCTGTCGAGCGACATCCGCTCGCTGTGCTACCCGTGGTGGCCGTACTTTGACGAACACCGCTCAGGCAACGTCGATCTCTCCGACGCGGCGCAGCAGTTCGTGCCGTGGCTGGAGCTGGCGCGGCGGGAGCTGGCGGCCGGCCGCGTGCCGCTGTGGAACCCTTTTCAGGACGGTGGTGCGCCGTTGCTCGGCAACGCACAGTCGGCCCTCGGCTCTCCGCTGGTGTGGCCAGCGCTCTTGCTGGGCGCCAGGTACGGGTGGAACCTCGTGTTGCTGCTCAAGGTGCTGACCGCGGCAGGGGGTGCCTGGCTGTGGCTACGCGAACAGGGCCGCTCGCGGCCGGCGGCCGCGACGGGCGCGGTGGCGTTTGCGCTGTCGGGCAGCTTCGTGGCCTGGCTCGCCCACCCGCACACGCTGGTGGCGGCCGCGGCACCATGGGTGCTGTGGGCCGCGAAGCGACTGGAAAGGGGAACGAGCCCCGGTCGGGTCCTCGCCCTGGCGGGCGCCACCTGGCTGGCCTGTGTCGGCGGGCACCCCGAGACGTTGCTAATGGTTGCGGGGCTGACGGGAACCTGGGCGCTCACCGCGCGTGGCTGGCGGGGCCTCGGGCGGATCGCGCCGTCCGCGCTGCTGGGTGCGGGGCTGGCGGCGCCGGTACTCCTGCCGTTCGTCGAGTACCTCCTCCTCTCCGAGGCGTGGGCGAGCGGAGCCGGGCGGAACGCAACCACGCTGCCGTGGCGAACGCTCGTGCGCCTCGTCGTGCCAGGTGCCCAGGCCGGGAACCAGATCGAGACGGCGGTGACGGTGTCGCTCGCCGTCCTGGTCCTGGCCGTGGCAGGGCTGATGATGGCGCGGCGGCGGCAGGTGTGGATTGCCGTGCTCGTGGCAGGAGCCCTGGCGGCGGTGGCGCTCGACGGGCCGCTCGCCCGCCTGCTGGCGAGCCGGACCCCGATCTACTGGTCGCGCGCCGTGCTCCTGCTGCCCTTGCCGCTCGGCCTGCTCGCCGCCTCGGCCCTCGACCGACTACGGGCGCTGGCGCGGCGTCGGCGCGTGCGGCCCTGGGTGCGCCGGCTGACTGCGTTGGCTCCGGTGCTCGCCCTCGCCGACCTGCTGGCTGCCGCCCGGGGCGTGCACGCCGTGACCTCGCCGGCGCTGCTCGATGCGACGACGCCGCTGCTCGAGCGTGTCAGGGCGCTGCCGGGCCCGTTCCGCGTCCTCATCCTCGGCCACATGCTGCCGCCCAACTTCGCGACCGACTTCGAGATCGAGGATGTGCGCGGCTACGACGCTCTGGCCCCCCTCGGCTGGCGAAGGCGATGGGAGGACGTGGCACCCGTCCGGGACCTCGTGATCCGCCCCGAGGCGCTGCGGCGTCCCGGCTCCGCCCTGTCGTTCTGGAACGTCGAGATCGTGCTGGCTTCCCCGGCCGTGCTCGACGCCACCTCGGCGCTCGCCGAGGCGTGGGGGTGCGAGCTCGAGGAGGTGTACCGCGGGCCCGACGGCCGCATTCTGCGCAACCGCTCGGCGCTGCCGCGGGCCCGCTTCGCCGTCGCGCCCGGGACCGTGCGGATCGGCGAGTGGACGCCGGTGCGATGGCGGCTGGAGGCCGACTCGCCGTCGGGCGGGATGGTCGTCGTGGCCAACCCTTACTTCCCCGGCTGGCGGGCGCGCGTCGACGGTAGGCCGGTCGAGCTCGACCTCGCGCCGGGGGAGGCGATCCGTCTGACCGTGCCGGCCGGGACGCACGCGATCGAGCTCGTCTACCGGCCGCGCTCGTTCCTGCTCGGCCTCGGCCTGGCGGGGGTGGCGCTCGCTCTGGCGGCCGCCCGGGCGGTGAGGTGACGGCGGCCGGGTCCGCCGCCACCGGGTCTTGACAGGCAGTGGCGCGGGTCTATAGTGGTTGCATGCATGATGCTTTATATATAATGTAGGACACGACGAACATGAAGGAAAACCCTGCGCACAACCGGCAGCTCCGTCAGGTGGTGGCGGATCGACTCCGTGCCGCGATTCTCGAGGGCAGGCTCAGGCCGGGGGAATGGCTGCGCCAGGAGCGGTTTGCGAGGGAGCTGGGGGTCAGTCAGACACCGGCGCGCGAGGCGCTCAAGCAGCTGGTCGCCGAAGGACTGGTCGAGCACGTGCCGTACCGAGGGGTGCGGGTGGTCGAGCTGACGCGCGCCGACGTGGAGGACCTGTATGCCTGCCGCGCGTTCATCGAAAGCCGCGCCGCACGGTATGCAGCCATGGAGATCACGGATGCCGAGATCGAGGAGCTGCAGGCGCTGTTCGCGCGGATGATGGCGTGCCGTTTTCCCGAGGACCTGGCGCTGGACCGGGAGCTGAACCGCGAGTTCCACACTTTCATCACCCGCATCAGCCGGCGCTCGCAGCTCGTGCGCACCCTCACCCAGCTTTGGGCCGCGTTCCCGACCATGTTGTGGAGCAACATCCCGGACGTTGCGGTGGCCTCGGTGCCGGAGCGCGACGAGCCTGACCGGCGCGAGCACGCAGAGATCGTCGCTGCCCTCGTCGGGAGGAACCCGAAGCGCGCCGAGCGCGCCGTGCGGCACCACATCGAGGCGGCCGGTCGAACGCTGTTGGCCGCCATGAAGAGGCGACGCCAATCAGGAGAAAGGACGCCACCCAACCGGGGTGACGCATGAGAAGGAGGTAAGCATGAGCACGTTCGGTCGAGTCGTGGGAGTCGTCCTGCTGGCGCTCGGGCTGGTCGCGCCGCTCGGCGCGCAGACGGTGACCTCCGGCAGCCTACAGGGTACGATCAAGGACACGGAAGGCGGCGTGCTGCCCGGCGTCGGCGTGACGGTGTCGTCGGAGGCCCTGGTGGCCAGGCGGATGCGCGCCATCACCGACGAGCGGGGGGGGTACCGATTCCCGTCGCTGCCGCCGGGCAGCTACACCATCGAGGCCGAGCTCGCGGGGTTCGCGAGCGTGAGGCAAGAAGGCGTCAGGATCCGGCTCGGCCAGGCGCTCGTGGTCGACATCACGATGCAACTCGCCGCCGTGGCGGAGCAGCTCACCGTCACCGGTGACGCTCCGCTGGTCTCGGTCGTCGATAACGCCGTGTCGGCCAGCATCGACAGGGACTTCCTGGCCCGCCAGCCGCTGCAGCGCAACTACTACTCGGTCATTGCCGCCGCTCCCGGCCTCAACGGCATGCTCGCCTACGGAGGCACACAGCAGCGACAGAACGCCTTCACGCTCGACGGGGTGAACGTCGCCGACCCCTCGTCGGGCGAGTACTGGTTGCTGCCTTCCATCCAGTGGATGGAGGAAATCCAGGTCGGCGGGCTGGGGGCCGACGCGGAGTACGGCGGCTACACCGGAGGGATCGTCAATGCTGTGACGAAGTCCGGCGGCAACACGGTCGCAGGGGCCCTGGAGTTCTACTACGAGCCCGAATCGTGGGTCTCGAGGAACACCGACGAAAAGACACAGGACTTCTCGCTCGAGGACGCCAGCCTGAGCATCGGTGGACCCATCGCCAAGGACAGGGTGTGGTTCTTCGTGTCCGGCCAGCACTACCGCGAGCAGACCACCCCGATCGGCGCCTATTCCACCTCGGACCGCAAGGTGCCTCGCGGGCTGGGGAAGGTGACGCTGCAGGCGAGCGAGGCCAATCGCCTCATGCTCATGGCCGAGTACGACGGGCTCCGCAACGAGCGCAGGTGGTCGGACGCCTACACCTTCCCGGAGGCCACCGCCAAGCAAGACGGCCCGAACCAGACCTTCGCCCTGAGCTGGGAGTCCCTCGTCAGCTCCAACAACTTCCTCAACCTCAAGCTGACCGGGTTCGACGGTCGCAACGACTACCTGCCCTACAACGGCTGGGACACGCCAGGGCGCTGGGACTACGACAGCGAGATTTCCTGGGTCAACCTCGAAACCGGCCGCCTGCAGCACCGTCAGCTCAAGACGGTCGACGGGTCGTGGAGCCTGTTCGCCGACGGGCTGCTGGGTGCCTCCGACTCGCATGCCTTCAAGTTCGGGGGAGCCTACGAGGATGCCACGATTTCTGACGACTGGAAGCGTCCGGGAGGGTTCACGTACTACGACGACTCGTCGTACTGCGACTCCTTCGAGGAATACCTCGCCGACCCGACCTGCGGCCGGGACCGCAAGCGGTATGGCGCCGGCGAGTACCATCTCCGCGGCCAGCACCACGGTCTCGCGCTGTACGCCCAGGACTCGCTCCGGGTGAGCAGGGTCACGGTCAACGCCGGCATCCGTTACGGAGCCTACGTCGGCGGTTTCAAGTACGGCACGAAGGATGTCTACGACGTGAGCTTCTTCGATCCCCGCCTCGGCGTCGTCTGGGACATGCGAGGGAACGGGCGCTCGGCGCTGAAGGGCCACTGGGGTCGCTATCACGGTTCGATGTTCACGTACCTGTACGACCGTGAGGCTTCCGGTCAGTCGGCTCAGCCGTCCTACGACTGCTGGTGGAACTCAGATACCGGCGCCTACGACGATTGCGACGAGCCGACGATCGAGGCAGCCCGGATGGGCGAGGTCGACCACCAGTACGTGGACGAGACGCTGCTCACGTTCGAGCAACAGCTCGGCCGCGACCTTTCGGTCGGCGTCGACCTCATCGACCGTCGCTTCCGCAACATCATGGCGATGATCAACGCCAACGACGACTACGAGACGATCATCGCCACGGGCAACCCGTTCGGCGGCGGCACCCTGCCGATCTACAACCTGCTGAGCCCTCAGGACTACGTGCTCACCACCGACAACGGCGCCTATCGCGACTACCGCTCGGTCGTGGTGCGCATCAACAAGCGGTACTCGCACGGCTGGTCGGCCAGCTCCTCGCTCGTGTGGGCCGACCTGAAAGGCAACATCTACTCGAACAGCGGCTACGACTCTGACTATCAGGACAAGAACGGCTTCACCAACCTCGACGGCAAGATGGAAGGTTTCAACAAGTGGGAGTTGAAACTCAGCGCCTCCGTGGACCTGCCGTTCCACTTCGTGCTCAGCGGGTTCTACACGTACCGCTCCGGTGAGTACTGGACCCCGTACGCGCGCATCCGCGGGCTCGACTACAACGCGATCGGCGGCAACTACGTCTACCTGACGCCCCGGGGGTCGCAGCAACTTCCCGACCAGAACCTGGTCGATCTGAAGCTCGCCTGGACGGCCAGGCTCTCCGGCGCGCTCAAGCTGTCGCTTTCGTTCGAGGGCTTCAACGTCTTCAACGAGGATACGCCGCTCGGGGTCGCGGGCCGATGGGGCGACTACCGGATCTCGACGGGGCGGTGGACCCCGAACAGCAACTTCGGGACCACCACGACCATCACCAGGCCACGCGAGCTGCGGGCCGGGATCAAGCTCGAGTTCTGAGCCGGGAAACTCTTGTCGGCGGTTCGCGCCGCCCGTGGGAGCGGAAGAGGACGCGAGATGCTGAGACTGCTATCCCGTGTGGCGGTGGTGCTGTGGGCGGCGGTGGCCGCCGGGCAGGCAGCGGCGCCCGGGGGCCACCTCGTGCTCATCGGCGGGGGAGAAAAACCGCCCGAAGTGATGCGCAAGTTCGTCGAGCTGGCGGGCGGCCCCGCCGCGCCGATCGTGGCGATTCCCACGGCCTCCTCCGAGCCCGACACCGGCGCGTACTACGTCAGGCTGTTCAAAGAGGAGTACAGCTGCACCGACGTCGTCTCCCTCGAAATCCGCAGCCCGGCCGACGCCCGGCGCCCCGAGTACGTCGAGCTGGCCTCCCGTGCCCGCGGGATCTTCTTTTCCGGCGGCGACCAGGTGCGTATCCTCACGGCCCTCGCCCGCTCGCCGGTCCTGGCCGCGATCAGCGCGGCGTTCGCGCGCGGCGCCGTGGTGGGCGGGACATCCGCCGGCACCGCCTGCCAGAGCCCGCTCATGATCACGGGCGAGGGCGACTTCTCGGGCATCCGCAGCCGCTCGGTCGAGCTGTGGGACGGGCTGGGGTTCTTTTCGGGCGTGATCGTGGACCAGCACTTCATTGCCAGGCAGCGGCAGAACCGGTTGTTCGCGGCCATCCTCGAACATCCGGAGTACCTGGGGGTGGGGATCGACGAGGACACCGCTGTCTGGGTGCGGCCGGACGGCACGTTCGAGGTCCTGGGGCGCAGCTCGGTGATGGTTGTGGACGCCTCGACGGCGAAACTGGGCCGCCAGCCCCGAGACACCGGTCAGGACGGGCTCGGCGCGCACGGGGTGACGGTCCACGTGCTGCTGCCGGGCGAGGTGTTCGACCTGAAGACACGCTCGGTTTTCGGGCCCACGACGGGAGTCAACTGAGGGAGGTTCGCATGGGCATCAACCCGTCCCGCGTTGCAGGGGTGACCCTCGGGCTCGTTCTCACCGCGTCCGTCGCCGGCGTGGCTTCCGCCCAGACCCCTCCCGAGAAGCTCACGTGGGACCAGAGCAGGTCGGTGTACAACCGGCGTGTCCACCCGCCGCTGCCGCCCGAAAAGGTGGACTGGGAAGCCAGGGTCACTGCGTTGCTGAAGGAACAGCCCGGCGACGTCATCGTCACCGCCGTCGGCGACATGATCTTCAACGAGCAGATCTCGAACCTCCCCGGCGCCGAGCACCAGCAGCTCTTCCGGCTCATGCAGGAGGCCGACATCGCCTACGGCAATCTCGAGTTCTCGATCAACGACCACCCCGAGCTGCAGCGGCCGTTCTACAACTTCCGCGCCCCGACACCGTTCGCGTTCGAGGTCGCGGCGATCGGCATCAACCTGGTGAGCCTGGCCAACAACCACGCCCTCGACTTCGGCCCCGAGGGGCTCCGGGACTGCCTGCGGGCGCTCGACCGTGCGCAGATCACCCACGCGGGGGCGGGGATGACGCTCGCCGAAGCGCGCGCCGCCGGGACCACCGGCGTGCAGGCCGTCACGACGAAGTTCGGGCTGCTCTCGTACGTGCGCTACTGGACGCAGAAGTACCGGTGCAAGGACCCGTCGGGTGCGTGTCTGGCGACGATCGACCCGGCGACGATCCTCGTTGCCAGGCCGGACGGCAGCACGGAGGCAGTCGAGGGGCTCATGGAGGAGGATGTGGAGGCGATGGAGGACGACATCGTGCTCGCCAGGCGGCACCACGATGTCCTCATGGTCTCGCTGCACAACCACGACGTCAGCCACCACCGGGCGTACGGCATCCAGGACACCACCCCGGCCAACGACCAGATCATGTTCCACCGCGCGGTGGACGCCGGCGCCGACCTCGTGCTCGGCAGCGGACCGCATGTCCTGCGCGGCATCGAGATCCGCAAGGGCGTGCCGATCTTCTACAGCCTCTCGAACTTCATCTACCAGTACCGGACGCCCGAGCGCATCCCCATCGACCTCATCCACCAGCGTGACCAGGAGATGCCCCGTCCCACCAACGTCTCGGTGTGGGACCGCCGCGACCCCGAGCGCATCTTCGAGGGCGTGCTCGTGCGCATGACGATCAACGGCGCGAAGCTGCGTCGCATCGAGCTCATCCCCTTCACGATCGACGACGAGGGCCCGCTCTACGGCGTGCCGCGCCTGGCCCGCACCGAGCGCGCCCGCCAGATCATCGAGCTCATGCAGAAGCTCTCCGCCCCTTACGGCACCACGATCGTCGACAAGGGCTGGTACGCCGAGGTCAAGCTCCAGTAGCTTCGGGATTGGCAAGCCGGGCGGGCCTGCTCCGCCCTTCTACCTGTCGGCGAGGGTGTACGCGGTGGCGAACGCCAGCCTTGCCACGCGCCGGACCTGTGCCGGATCGAGCCTGTTCGGGGTGTCGCCTGGCTCATGGTAGTCCGGGAAGAAGTTGCCGAAAAAGCGCACCCACGGCACTCCGGCGCGGGCGAAGTCGCGGTAGTCGCTGCCGCCGTGCGTGCCGTCGGTGCGGTCGAGGTGCAGCGCCAACCCGGTCGCGCGGCCGGCGCGCAGCAGTGCCGCCGCCAGCTCCGGCCGGTCGGGCGGCAGCCCCGGCTCGACGAAGTCCTCGGGCGCGAGGCCCGCGAGGAACCCCTCGGGATCGGGATGCCCGGCGTCTGCCAGCAGCGTGCTGATCTCCTCCGCGAGCCACGGGTGCCCGATCATGTCGAGGTTGAGGTACGCGCTCGTGCGCGCGAGCTGCCACAGCGGGTGGCGCACCCAGTGGCCGGAGCCCAGCTTGCCGTCCTCCTCGCCGGTCCAGAACGCGAAGATCACGGTGCGCTTCGGCGCTGGTTCGAGGCCGGCAAAGGCGCGGGCGATCTCGAGCAGCGCGGCCACGCCGGAGGCGTTGTCGTCGGCGCCGGCGTAGACCTTGTCTCCAACCGTGCCGAGGTGGTCCATGTGCGCGCCGACGACGACCGCCATGTCCTCGAGGGACGGGTCGGAGCCCGGGAGCATGCCGATGACGTTACGGCTGGACACCAGCGTCTCGGTGCCGGTGATGCGCAGCGTCGCGGTGGCGCCCACGAGCTCACGGGCTGCCGCGGCGGGGGCGGTGGCGAAGGAAAGCCCCGCCGCGGCCAGCAGCGAGTCGGCCACCACCGACGAGACCGGCACCAGCGGCGGCTCGTCGTCGGGGTACGGGATCGGATCGTACGGCAGGAAGACCCGCTCCGGCGGCGCCTCCTCGCGCAGAAGGCGGGCGGTGAGGTCCTGCCCCTCGGCGGCCAGGACCAGCGACGCGCCCAGGCGCCGCAGCGCCTTGAGCTTCGCGGCGTACCGCCGGCTGGCGCGGGTCGAGCCGTAGCGCTCGACGAGCTCCGGCTTCTGCCACGCCTCCCCCGGCGGCAGCCCGCCCAGGATCAGCACCACCTTGCCGCGCACGTCGAGTGCGGCGAAGTCGTCGCGCCCGAGCCCCGGTTCGCGGATGCCGTAGCCGGCGAACACCACGCCACCGCCCAGCGAGCGCGGTCCCAGCTGGGGTAGCACGAGGTCCACGCCGGGCGAAAACGTCCGGGACTGCACGCCGTCGGGCGTCCGGGTCTCGACGGTCAGCGTGCCGGACAGCCCGCGCACCTCGCGCAGCGGCACCGCCTGGAAGAAGCCTGACTCGGCCGCCCCCTCGCGGGCGGGCACGAACGGCCGCACGCCGGCCAGCCTGAGCTGGGCCACGACGTACTCGGCCGCCGCCTCGAGCCCGCGGCTGCCGAGGCCGCGGCCCTCCTGTGCGGGAGCAGCCAGAAAGCCGACGTGAGCGGCCAGCGCGTCGGCCGTGATCGCCTCCAGCCTGGCCTGGACCGGAGCCGGCAGCGGCTCCACCGAGCCGGCCTTGAGAAAGTCGCCGGCCGGGTCCTGGGCGAGCGCCACGGCGGCGACGAGGAGCGCGAACTGGGGTGCGAGCTTGCGCATCGTGGCCTCCGATTTACCTGACGACCCGCAGGACCGGGATGGCGCCGTCCGCTCCCACGAGCGCCCGGTACGGCGCGTACTGGTACAGGCTGTACAGCGCCGTGGGCTCGAGCACAAGCGCGGCACGCACCGCTGCCTCGCCCGCGAGCGGAACCCAGAGCGACCCCGCCGCCAGCTCGCGCGCTCCCGCCGGCCCGCGGCGCACGATCGTGCGCCCGCCGTAGCGCGCGTAGGTGTCGTCGAACTCTTCCTCCACCCGTACCAAGGTGCATGTCTCCACCGAGACAGGGCGCGGGGCGCCCAGCACCTCGTGCGGGATCCCGTGCCGCTCGCACAGCGCCGCAAACGCCGAGGCCGCCGCCGGCTCGACCGCGTAGCCGAGCGGCGCCGGCACCGCAGTCTTTGTCGCCATCGTCGTCATTATGTTGGCGGTCGGGATGCGTAGCACCTTGCCGGTGGAAAACTCGAGCACGGGGAACTCGGTGACCTTCATGCCTGGGTTGACCCAGAAGTAGTTGGTCGGGATGAACGCCGGCAGCGGGCGGCGCCACGACGCTTCCACCGCCGCGAGGTCGGCTGAGCGCCGGCCGGCTCCGTGGAGAAAGCGTCGGAGGAGAACGAGACAGGCGTCGACCCGCTTGCCCAGGTCGCCCTGCGGCGCCCCCTCGGCCCGCCTCACGGCGACCTCGACGATGAACGAGAGCCCGCCGTACATGCCGATCCCGTTGAGGGCCCCATCGATGTCGGGCGCCGAGTGGCGTTGCTCCTCGTCGGGCGGCAGCCCGCCCACGGTGTAGCGAGCATAAGTGTGGCCGGCCGCGGCGAGCGGCTCGGCAGCGTCCTCCACCCAGCGCTGCGCCGCGGCGATCACGCCCGGGTCCAAGAGCGGGTTGTTGAGGCCGTCCATCGTGATGTCGGGCCAGGCGATCCAGCCGCGCGCCCGGCGCTCCTCGCTGTCGCGCGTGAACTCGTGGATGTCCACGGCGAGATGCGGCCGGATCCGCCGCGCCACGCGATGCAGCGTCTGCGTTTCCGGCTGCTCGAGCAGCATGTGGTCGCGGTTGAGGTCGGCGCCGGCCGAGTTGCGCCGCGTGAACGCCTCGCCGCCGTCAGGGTTGAGCAGCGGCATGACCCACAGGTCGATGTCGTTCGGCAGCGTGTCGGGCCTGGCGGCGATGTCGTGCAACAGGTAGAGCAGCGCGTCCTTGCCCGACACCTCGTCGCCGTGCTGCTGGGCGTAGAAGAGGATGCGAAACGACGGCGCGGCGCCGCGCCGGACGTGCACGAGGAAAAGCTTGCGGCCCTGCGCCGTCGTGCCCTCGACGGACACCTCGATGCCCGGCCTGCCGTGGATGCTCCCGAGGAACGTCTCGACCGCGGCGTACGGCGTGCTGGCCGCAAGCGCCCGGTGATCGGGCGGAAGTTGCGCCGCAGCCGTTGCCGCGAGAAAAGCGAACAGCACCGCCGCTGGCCAGCGGCCGCCGCGAAGGCGCTTTGGGGACGAGGATGGCGAAGTCACGGACACCTCCGAGCACGCAGTCTACCCCGCCGCCGAAACGGGCGGAGGCCCGTGTCCGGCTCGTGCACCCTCTTCCCAAGCCCCAGAAACGGTGGTATGCTCGGCTTTCCAGTTGGGCGCGCCGATAGCTCAATTGGATAGAGCACTTGACTACGGATCAAGAGGTTGGGGGTTCGAGTCCCTCTCGGCGCGCCAGTGTTTCCCTCCCAGCTCCAGGCACGATGAACCGGCCCGCAGGCCGTCAGACCGCCGGCGCCGTGGCTCCGGCGACGAGGGCCGCGGCTCCGGCCGGGTCGGCGGCGCTCTCGAGCAGCGCCTGCAGGATGATCGGCACCACGATGGTGGCATCGGACTCGATCACGAACATGGGCGTGTCGGGGGTGAGCTTGTCCCAGGTGATCTTCTCGTTGGGCGTGGCGCCCGAGTACGAGCCGTAGGAGGTCGTGGAATCCGAAATCTGACAGAAGTAGGCCCACGGGCGCACCGCCTCGCCGAGGTCGTACTTGATGGACGGCACCACGCAAATGGGAAAGTCGCCGGCGATGCCTCCGCCGATCTGGAAGAAACCGACGCCGGGCCCGTGGCTCGCCAGCTCGCGGTACTGGTCGTAAAACGCCGCCATGTACTCGATCCCCGACTTGACGATGGCTGCGCTGCACTCGCCGGTCTTCACGTACGAGGCGAAGATGTTGCCGAAGGTGGAGTCCTCGTGGCCGGGCACGACGAGCGGCAGGCCGGCGCGCGCCGCGGCCAGCAGCCAGCACTCCTCCGGGTCGCCCTCGTACAGCGAGGCCGGGATCGACAGCACCAGCTCGTAGAAGTACTCGTGCCAGAACCGCCGCTCGCCGCGCTCGGTGGCGCGCTTCCACATCGGCACGATGTGCTTCTCGACGGCGCGAAACGCCTCGTCCTCCGGGATCGAGGTGTCGGTGACGCGGCGCATGCGCTGTTCGAGGATGCGCGCGTCGTCCTCCTTCCTGAAGTAGCGGTAGTCCGGGAAGTCCTTGTAGCTGCGGTGGGCGACGAGGCGGAAGAGCGATTCCTCGAGGTTGGCGCCGGTGACCGAAAGTCCGTGCACGAGCCCGGCGCGAATGGCGGGTGCCAGCGTGATCCCGAGCTGCGCCGACGACATGGCGCCGGCCACGGCCCAGAACATCGTGCCTCGGGCGTCGAGGTGGCGGCGATAGGCCAGCAGGGCGTCGCGCAAGGCGCGCGCGTTGAAGTTCTTGTAGTTGCGGAGCACGAAGGCGAAGGTCGGGAGCGAGGTGGAAGATGCCATGGCCTGCATTCTAGCGCACGGCCGCGCGACGCCAGCAGCGGCCGGCTGCTACCGTGCGCGCGGCAGCATGACGAGGATGCTCAGGCCCCGGTAGGCACCGCTCGTCACCTCGACCTCGCCGCCGAGGCTGTCGATGACGCGCTTGAAGGCGGCCAGCTCGAGGCCGGTGCGGCGCCCGAGCACCGAGGCTTCCTGGAACGGCTCGAAAAGCAGCGGGAGGCTGTCCTGCTGGATCGGTGCGCCCTCGTCCTCGACTGCGAACCAGGCGAGCTCGGAGCTGAGCGCGCCGGACCGCACCGCGACCTTGCCGCCGTCCGGCATGGCGTTGACCGCGTTCGAGACCAGGCATGCCACCGCCATCTCGACCTGGGAGCGGTCGGCGTACAGCTCGACCTCGCCGGTGCCCGGCTCGAGCACGAGCTGGATGTCGGGCCGCAGCACTGGCGAGAGGAAGACGTCGGCGCCGCTCATCATCTCGTTGAGGTCGAAGGTCTCCGGCATCGGCACCTCGTGGCCGTCGAGGATGCGGAGCTGGCGGACCAGGAGGTCGCCGCGGGCGATGTGGTCGCCGAGCTCGCGGGCGCCCACCGGGTCGCCGTGGAGCCCGGCGATCTGGATCATGAGCTCGTCGGCGTAGCCGCGCATGTGGTTGAGTAGGGCGCTCACCTCGGCGATGAAGCCCTGCACGAGGTCGGCCGCGTCGGCCCGGGGCACGGGCAGCGAGGGGCTGGGGGCGGCCTTCGAGGCCGGGCGCAGGACGCAGAGCAGGGCGGGGATGCCGTGGTGGTCGATCGGCGTCGCGGCAATTTCGAGGTCGAGGGGGGTGCCGTCGGCGCGCTTGTGGTCGGCCGGGGTGACGACGCGTGTCCCGGGCGGGACGCCGTAGAGCGCCGGCTCGAGCCCGCGCTCGAGGTCGCCGGTGAGCGTGTAGTACGGGGCGCCCGCGATCCTGTCGCGGCTCGTGCCGTACAGCTCGGCCACCGCGGCGTTGGCCTCGAGGACGGCCTCGGTGTCGGGATCCACGACCAGCATCGCGGCGGGGCTCGTCTCGAAGATCCGGCGGTAGAGCTGCTCGGAGGCGTCCCGCTGCCGCCCATCGAGAGCGGATGTGCCGGGGGGCTCGGCGTTCATGGCGTCCTCCTCACGGTCGTGGATCGGCCGCGGGATCGATCGCGGCGGTGACGTGCCGATCTCGCAGCCACCCGTTCATGTGCAGCTCCTCGTCCCGAACTCATGCTAGCACGCGGGTGCGTGGCGGCCCGATCGACCGCGCCTCACTGCGAAACGCCCTCTGGCTCTGGTATCCTTGTCGGGCCGGGCGGCTGCAGAAGAGCCCGACGTGGTGCGGTTAAGACGCCATGACCAAGTCCGTGCTTGATCCGGTGGTGCTCGAGCCGCTGACACAGCGCGAGCTCGCCCGCAAGAACCTGGAGTTCGGCAAGAAGCTGCTGGCCGGCGGCGACTCCCGCAAGGCCATGAAGTTTTTCGAGCTTTCGGCCGAACAGGAGCCGAGCGCCGAGGCGCTCATCTTGCTGGCGCGGATCGAGCTGGAGTTCCCGGGACTCCGCCCCAAGGCGCTCGAGCACCTCAAGCAGGCGGTGGCCACCGAGCCCCGCTGCACCGAGGCGTGGCTGCTGCTCGCCGAGTTCTGGGCCGCCCGGAAGGACCGCGAAAAGCAGCGGCGCTGCCTCGAGAAGATCCTCGCTTACGACCCCGACAACGCCGAGGCCCGACGCGCCCTCAACGACATGAACCTCTGGGACTGACGCCCGGGGCGGTCCCCGCGCGTCGACCGGCACGTCAAGGGAACGTGCGGGCGTCGAATGACGCCCACGGCTCGACGAGGAGGATGACGCCCGGCGCCCCTTCGCCGGGGTGGTCGGGGTGGCGGACGCGGACCGGCGGCACGGTGCGCAGCTGCTGGAACCCGCCTGCGAAGTGGCGCCACGCCAGGACCTCGGCACCTGCCGGGACCGCGTCGACGCGGCGAAACGCCAGGCCGTGCGCGCGGCCGTGCCAGCTCAGCAGGGCCGAGAGCGAAACGATGCCATAGGGATCGTCGGGGCGGGGGAAGAACGCGGCCCGGCGCGGCGACAGTCGCGCCGTGATGCGGGCCAGCGGCTCGCCGTCGCCGTGGCGGAGCACGACGAGCACGCGGCCCGGCCGCGCTCCCTGCAGGACGGCCGGGAGTTCGGCCTCGAGCTGCCGGGTGAGGACCGCGACGTCGCGCCAGGCGCCGAGTTCGGAACGGGTCGCGTGGGCATCGGCAGCGGCAAGGGCGGCGAGGGGAAGGGCAAGGCCGGCCGTCACCCAACGCCAGGGGCGCCCGGCTCTCCAGAGGTCTGCGAGCACGGCCCCCACGGCGGCCAGCACCCCGAGCCACGGCAGCGCGAGCCAGCGGCTGCTCTGCTCGGGCGAGGCGAGGGTCGGGACCCCAAACAGCAGCATCGCACCGACGAACCACAGCACGCGCGGCCGGCCGAGCCTCGCGAGACCCGCACCGAGGGCAGCGAGCAGCACGAGGGCGGCGGCGGCGCTCCAGGGCGCCTCGGCCAGGGCGGCCGGGAAGTCGAGGCCGATGATGGGATGCGTGCGCACGAGCATGGCCGCGGAGACGAGCAGCTTGGCGCCGATCGTCGCGGCGTCGGCGGCGTACAGCCCGCGGTAGGCAAAGCCGGTGATGGCGCCGTAGGCGAGCAGGTAGGCGGCGCCGAAACCGGCCCACGGCAAGGCCCGGCGGACGACGCGTCGGGCCGGCAGCCGGTGTACCAGCGCGTCGAGCCCGACCACCGCCACGGGCAGCATCACCCACGACTCGTGGCACGCCGCGGCGCCGAGCGCGAGTGCGCCAAGCGCCACCCCCCGGCGCGGGGTCATCTCGGGGCGCACCACGAGCAGCGCGCCGAGGCTGCAAGCGGTCATCGCGACGTGGCCCAAGAACGCGGTCTCGCCGACCACCAGGCCGCTGCCCAGTACGGATGCGATCCACCACGCCGCAAGGGTGGCAGCGAGCGGTCCCGGCAGCCCCACGACGCGGCGGAGCGCCGCCCACGCCAGCACGACGAGCCCGGTTCCGCCCAGCCAGTGCAGCAAGCGCAGCGGCAGGAAGCTCTCCCCTCCGGCGGCGGCCCAGAGGACGAACGGCAGGCGGGCGCCCGGCCTCCAGACGAGCTGGAACGGCTGCAGGAGGCGGGAGGGCTCCGCCGCGGTCCGGGCGCCGTCCACAGCGAACTGGTAGTCCTCGGCCACCGCACCGAGCTCCAGCACCGACGCGAGCAAGGCAGCCACCGCGACCGCGGCTGCCACGGCCGGCAGCCACTTCTGGAGACGTTCCGGAACTCTCACGACAGGGTGCGGGCTCACCGCGCACAGCATACCGTTGCTTGACCCCCAGGACGGCCCCGCCTACGCTCGGCCCCATGGTGCTGGACACCCCTCTCGGCCGGCTCGAACGGCTCGAGCTGCGGATCGTCGCGCTGCCGCTGCGGTCGCCGTTCGTGACCTCGACCGGTGAGCGGGCGAGCCGCGAGGTGCTGCTCGTGCGCCTCGACGGGGAGGGCGCGACAGGTTGGGGCGAATGTGCCGCGTTCGCCGACCCTGGCTACACCGCCGAGACCATCGACTCGGCGTGGCGCGCGATTTGCGACTGCCTGGCGCCGCCTCTCGCGCGGGCACGCTCCCTCGGCGAACTGCGGCACGCATGGTCAGCGGAGCCCGGCGAGCGAATGGCCAAGGCCGCGCTCGAGACCGCAGTGCTGGATCTGCTCGGCCGCCGTCTCGACCGCCCGCTGTGGGCGCTGCTCGGCGGCGCGCCGCGCTCGCTGCCCGCTGGTGTGGCGATCGGCCTGCAGCCGACTGCCACGGCGCTGCTCGAGGCCGTCGGGGGGGCGCTCGCCGAGGGGTACGGTCGGGTCAAGCTCAAGGTCGAGCCGGGGCGGGACGTGGCGCCGGTGCGCGCCGTGCGCGAGCGCTTCCCCGACCTCCCGCTGTGGGTGGACGCCAACGGCGCTTACCGCCTTGCCGACCTGCCGCTGCTGCGTGAGCTCGACGCGCTCGGCCTCGTCATGCTCGAGCAGCCGCTGCCGGCCGGCGATCTCGAGGGCCTGGCCGCGCTGCAGGCCGAGCTGCGCGTGCCGTTGTGCCTGGACGAGTCGATTGCGAGCCTCGAAGACCTCGAGCGGGCGGCAAGCCTCGGCGCCGGCCGCGTCCTCAACCTCAAGCCGGGGCGAGTGGGTGGCCTGCTCGCGGCGCGCGCACTGGCCGCCCGGACGCGTGAGCTCGGCTGGGACGTCTTCGTCGGCGGGACGCTCGAGTCCAGCCTCGGCCGCGCCGCCTGTTTGCACCTGCAGAGGCTCGGTGCGGTTTCCCTTCCCGGCGACCTTTCCGCCCCGGGGCGCTACCTGGCGTGCGATCTGGCGGCCGTGCCGCTGCAGCTTTGCGCAAACGGGTGCCTTTCGCTGCCCGAGGGGCCGGGCGTGGGGGTGGAGGTTCTGGCGGAGACGCTCGCAGCGTTCACTCAGTGCGCCGAGGTCGTGTGGCACCCGGCGGGGCCGTAAGCGCCGGGGCGCGACCACCGGCTCGCGCCGCTCGCTGGTACAGCTCCAGCTCGGCCTGAGCGTCGGCGGTCCACGCCTCGGCCGCCAGGCGCTTGCTCTCGCCCATGAGGGACAAGGCTTCGGCAGGCCGGCCCTCCTTGAACGCGAGGCTGGCGCGTACGGCGAACGTCTCGGCGTGGCCGCGCACCCACGTGTCGGCCGCCATGACGCGGTCGATGCACTCCCGGGCCTCCCCCGGCCTGTCCGCGTAGAGGTACGCCTGGGCCAGATTGAGCCAGGCCGCGGCTTCCATGACCCTGTCGCCGAGCGCTGCGGCCCGCTCCCCGAGGGTGCGGAATACCGCCTGCGCCTCGGGAAGCTGCCGGTGCCGCAGCGCCAGGACGCCGAGATTGTTGAGGACGATGATTTCGTTGCGCGTGTCGCCGGCCTCGCGCAAAGCGGCGAGGGCGTCGGTCCAGAGCCGCTCCGCCGCCGCGAGATCCCGCCTCCTCTCCGCGACGTTGCCGAGGTTGACGAGGGCGTGGGCACGCCGGCGCCGATTCCCGGCTTCCTCGGCCCGTGTGCGCACTTGCTCGAACAGGGTGCTCGCGCGCTCCAGCTCCCCGCGGTTGAGCGCCACCAGGCCGAGATAGTTGAGCGTGTCGATCTCGTCGGGGATGTTGCGCACCTCGCGCTGGATCGCGAGCGCCTGCTCGAACAGCGCCTGTGCCGGCTCGTAGGCGCCGCGGGTGTACTCGAGCTTCGCGAGGTGGAACAGCGCCGTGGCCTCGCCGCCGCGGCTGCCCCGCTCGCGGCCGAGGGCGAGCGCCCGCTGCAGGTACTCCTCGGCCATCTGGTACTCCGAGCGGGCGGTCCCGATCCCGCCGAGGAACATGAGGACGGAGGACGTGAGCGCCGGGTCGGCGCCGTTTCCGACCTCGGCCAGCAGCGCGCCCCCGGCTTCCAGGGCTGCCTTCCAGTCGCCGAGCTGCTCCTGGCATTCGACGAGGTGCAGCCGGGCCCACCCGAGCGTCGGGTCGAGCACGAGAGCGGCCTCGAAGAAAGGTCGGGCCTCGCGAGCGCCACGGGTCTCGAGCAGGTGCACCCCGACGCCGTAGCACTGCCGCGCGAGCGGGTCTCCGCTGCCCCCCTCGACGGGCCCCAGCCCGAGATCGCCGGCCAGCGCTCCCGCCAGCCGGTCGCCGGCCAGCGAGAGGGTGCTGGCGCGCACGGCCCGCTCGATGCGGCGGCGTGGCGAGGAGACTTCGTAGCGCAGGCGGTAGTCCTCCTCCACGCGCTCCACCGCCACGCTGACGATGAGGTCGGCACCCAACGCCGCGCGCAGCGCCACTGCGTGTTCGGCCCCCGGGGCGGCTCCGGCGGGCAGCCCCAGCGCCTTGATCGCGTCCTGGACCTGGCGCAGAGGGACGAGGTCCGACGCCAGGCGGGGCTCGAGCTGCCGCAGCACGAGGTCGCGGAGGCCAGTGGCCACCCAGTCCTGGCTCGCGAGCGCGGTGCGGTTGTCGAACGGCAACACGGCGATGCGGCCCTCGGAGCGGATCGGCTCGCGGCCGGCGGCGGTGAGGCGCCAGGTGACGCCGATGGCGGCAAGGAGCGCGAGCGCCACGCCGCCGGCCCCCGCCCACGCCAGCCGGCGCCGCCGGGCGCGCAGCGGCGCCTCCCGGACATGCCGGATGCGGGCCGCGACCTCGGCTGCAGGCGGTCGCGCGGCGGGCTCGGCGCTCTTCAGGCGCTCGATGACCTCGGTCAGCTCGGGCGCCAGGCCCTCCACGCGCGCCGTGCGGGCCTGCTGGACGTCGAGCAGGAGCTGCCCCCACGGGACGTCTTCGGGGTAGGGGCTGGTCCCGGTGAGCAGCTCGTGGAGCAGGATCCCGAGCGAGTACAGGTCGGTGCTGGTGTCCACCGGCAGCCCCCGCGCCTGCTCGGGGCTCATGTAGCGCACCGTGCCGAGGAGCGAGCCCGCTTCTGTGAGTTCGAGCGTCGAGGCGCCGGAGTCGCCGGCCAGCGGGGCGACGAGGGTGGCGGAATCGCGGGCCGGTATCGCCGGCAGGTCGGGCGTCGGGCCCTCGCCGTCGGGCGGCACACGCTCTCCGGGTGCGAGGGAGCGGGAGACGCCGAAGTCGAGGAGTTTGACCTGGCCGTCGAGGGTGAGCATGACGTTGTCGGGCTTGAGGTCGCGGTGGGCGACCTGGGCGGCGTGGGCGACCGCGAGCACGCGGGCGATACTCTCGGCGATCTCGAGGCGCTGCTCGCGCGAGAGCGAGCCCTGGCGTGCGAGCGCGCCGAGGGTCTGACCCTCGATGCGCTCGAGCACGAGAAAGTCGCAGTCCTCCCACTCGATGAGGTCGTAGATCCGGCAGATACCGGGGTGCTCCAGGCGCGAGAGGATGCGCGCCTCCCGCAGGAAGCGGCCGCGAGCCGCGCGGTCCCACCGGTGCGGGCCGCGGATTGCCTTGAGTGCGACCCGGCGCTGCAGGCGCTCGTCGAACGCCTCGTACACCTCGCCCATCCCGCCCTGCCCGAGCAGGGCGTCGATGCGCAGGTGCCCGATGCGCCGCCCGATGAGCTCCTCACTCGCCATCTGGACGTCCCGCATGTGCGGGCTTCAGTCTATCCCACAGGGGAAAGTGCGCCTCAGCTCCCGGAGGCGGGACGCAGGCGCGTCATACCGAGGGCGGCGAGCACGATGCCGACGATCACGCCGGTGATTTGCTTCCAGCCGAACCCCGGGGCCCCGCCGATGCCGATGGTGTCCGCTGCCGCGGACGCGACAAACAGCAGGATCCCCACGACCAGCAGCCCGACGCCCAGCGTCTTCTGATTCATCGGCAGCTCCTTGGCGCCCGTTGGATCACCGTGTGCGGGGCCGGGCAAAGGGTAGCGCGGTCGCCTCGCCGCGGGAACCCCCGCTCCGTCCGGGGCGGCCGGGGAGCCAGGCGGGGTTGAGGATGGGTGGGTGGGGACCGGGGGCCGCGGCCTCGGTGGGTGGGGCCAGCCGGTGCGGAAGCCTCGCGACTCTCGACCGAGGGGCGGGGGCTAGATTTCCTCCGGGGGAAACAGCTCGGGCTGGGCGCCGGGGCCGCCGGGGTCGAAGCAGCGGCGGCAGCGCGCCTCGTAGATGTCGGCGGCGCCCACGACCACCTGTTCCTGCGACGGGGAAAGCCGCTGCGTGTACGACGCGGCGGCGCCGCAGCGGGCACAGATGGCGTGCATCTTCTCGACGTCCTCGGCCACGGCCAGCAGCTCCGGCATGGGCCCGAACGCCTTGCCGCGGAAGTCCATGTCCAGCCCCGCCACGATCACGCGCTTGCCGAGGTCGGCGAGGTGGTTGCACACCCTCACGAGGTCGTCGTCGAAGAACTGCCCCTCGTCGATCCCGACGACCTCTGTCCGCGGGTCCATGCGCTCGAGAATCTCCGCGGCGCGCGCCACCCGCTCGGCTTCGAGCCGCCAGCGGGAGTGCGAGACGACCTGCGTCGCCGCGTACCTGTCGTCGATCGCCGGCTTGAAGACCTGCACTCGCTGGCGGGCGATGATGGCGCGCCGAAGGCGGCGGATGAGCTCCTCCGACTTGCCGGAGAACATGCTGCCGGTCACGACCTCGATCCAACCGCCCCAGGGCGCTCGCGGGTGCATGGGGCCTCCTGCGGGGAATCCTACCACCTGCTCCCCGCCCGGCCGGGTGGGAGGTCGGTCGGGAGTCGGGGAGGGACGTGGTGGGGGCGACGAGAGGGACCGCTGTCGTCAGACGCCGACACGGGGGCAGATGGCGGCGAGCGGGCAGCCATCGCAGGCCGGCTTGCGGGCCCTGCAGATGCGCCGGCCGTGCAGGATGAGCCGGTGCGACAGCGCCACCCAGGAACCTTCCGGGAAGAGCGCCATGAGATCGCGCTCGATCCTCTCGGGGTCCTGCTCGCGGGTCAACCCCATCCGCCGCGCAAGCCTCGACACGTGGGTGTCGACGACGACGCCGGTGGCAAGCCCCCACGCCGTGCCGAGCACCACGTTCGCAGTCTTGCGGCCGACCCCGGGGAGGGCGGTGAGGGCCTCCATTTCGGCGGGGATCTGGCCGCCGTGGCGTTCGACGACCGCCCGCGCCATGCCGAGCAGCGACTTCGCCTTGTTGCGGTAAGAGCCGGTGCTCCTGATGAGTTCCTCGAGTTCGGTCTGGTCGGCTCCGGCCAGCGCGGCGGCGTCCGGGAAGCGGGCGAACAGCGCCGGCGTCACCATGTTGACGCGCACGTCGGTGCACTGGGCGGACAGGATCGTGGCCACCAGCAACTCGTACGGAGAGCGGTGGCGAAGCTCGCAGGCAGCGTCGGGGTAAGCGGCGGCGAGCGCCGCGCCAATCGCGGCGGCGTGGGCTCGCAGATCCAGCGTATGGCTTCCGGTCATGGGCGGTTTTCTTCCTGCTGCGGGGTCAGGATGCGGTGCGGCTCGGGGCTCGCGAGGCCACCCGAGATCACCATGCGCGCTGCCTCCTCGACGGTCAGCGAGGTGGAGCGCACCTTTTCGATCGGGATCAGCATGTAAAAGCCAGTGGTGGGGTTGGGCGTGGTCGGCATGAACACCGTGGCGTACCGGCGCACCCCCTCGTCGCTCGCGGTCTCGATTTCCCCGGTGAGAAAAGCCACCACGTACACGTCCTCGATCGGGAACGGCACCAGCACCACGCGGCGAAAGCTCTTTGTGCGGTCGGCCGAGAAAGCCCGCGTGATCTCGCGGGCGCCGAGGTAAATCGGCCGCACCAGCGGGACCCGCGCGAGGATGCGCTCGCCGAGCTTGAGGAGCCGGCGCCCGAGCACGTTGTGGCCGAGAATGCCGAGGGCGAAGATGAGGAGCACCGCCAGCGCCGCGCCGGCGCCGGGGATGGGCTCGCCGAACAGGTGCTTCGTGATCGGGTACGACCAGGAATCGAGCAGGCCAAAGATGAACTTCCCGAAAAAGATGGAGACCACGAGCGGGAAGGCGATGAGGGCGCCGGTGACGAAGCGGCTGCGCAGGAAGCCGACCACTCCGAGGCGGGCGTCGGGCGCGACGTGCGCCATCGGCAGGAAGTGAGAGTCGTCGAGCGGGTCGCGCCTGTCACGCATCGGGCGGCAAGTGTAGCTCAGGCTCGCCGGCGCCCTCGAGGATCACCACGGCCACGGCGAGCCCGCCGTCGTGAGTGATCGAGAGGTGCAGGCAGCCGGCGCCGAGCCGCGCGGCGCGGGCAGCGGCGGCGCGCACGAGGCGCAGGCCGGGCTGTCCGCAGGGCTCGCGCACGACCACGACGTCCCGCCACCCCACCCCGTCGCCCCACCCCGTGCCGAGCGCCTTGAACGTCGCTTCCTTGGCGGCGAGCAGGCCGGCCACGTGCTGCGGATCGCGGGGGCGGCGCGCCTCCCCGGGCTCGAAGCACCGTCCCAGCAGGCGCTCCCCGTGGCGTTCGAGCAGGCGCGCGACCCGCTCGACCTCGACCGCATCGATGCCGAGACCGACGATCACTGCTTCCTCAAGGCGCTGTCCAGCCACACGAACGCCACCGCGAAGTGAAGCACGCCGAAGCCGCCGAAGGCGCCGCGCACCGCCGGATGGGCGAGCAGCGCCGCCAGCCACAGCGGCACGCCCGGCAACAGGCGGCCGGCCCAGAACTCGCTCCAGGGGGCGAGGATGAAAAACCACCCGGCTCCCGTGAGGTAGATGGCGGCGCCGAGCCCCGCCACGATCCGCATCGCCCGCCCCATGCCGGCGCATTGTACTGCCCCGGCCGCCGCCGCGCTTGCGCGGGGCGGGGTACCGCGTCTAGAATCATCCTGTCTTGCGGACAATCCATTGTCGTGGCCAGGAGCGCGCGCCGGGCGGCTCGGCTTCGCCAGAGCTGAAAGAGGAAGGAGGAACACAATGGCAAGAGCGAAGGTCATCGTGGGCGTGAAGTACAGCGAGGGCAAACGCATCGTCGTCTGCATCCCGGACGGCGCGCGGACCTCCATCGACCCGCTACAGGGTCCCGGGACCATCGAGTGGGAGTTCCACCCCTCAATCCCCGCGGAGGTGGACGGCGCCAACATCATCGTCCTCCAGGAACAGCCGAAGACCTACCCGACGCAGCAACCGATCCCCCCCGAGCTGCTCATCACGGACCTCGGGCCGATCCATCGTGACCAGTCGTCACCGGCGCGCGTGAAGCCGCTGTACACCGTCCAGAATCCCGGCAGGCGGGGGTATTTCTTCTACAAAATCCGACTGCTGTCGAAGGGTGCGATCTGGGCGGAGTCCGACCCGGGAGGTGCGAACGACGAACCGCTTGAACCAATACTGCCCTGGCCACCGAATTATCCGTAGTTGGGGAGGTTCGCCCGTCGCCGACGTCCGGTGGCCGCGCCGGGCGTCGGCGCCGAGGCGGTCAATGCGCTCGGTCCTCCGACACGTACGGCGATTTCCGAGTTGGCCGTCACGCCCGTGACTGAGACGGTCGCCTGCTGCAGGCGGTCGACGAGACGCGGGCGTGCGTCCGGCGAATACGCCGTCGTGGGCGGGCAGGGACCTGGCGGTCTCCGCGCCCTCGCTACGGCTCGCGGGACGTCAGGCGCGCAAACTCCGGGTCCGTGCGCAGCCGGTTGAACTCCGGCGTCTGGAACCACACGACCGGCGCGTGCAGCTCGAGCGCGCGCCTCGTCCACGCGAGCGCCGAGACGCGTTCGCCGGTCACGGCCGCAACGAGCGCGGCGGTGAAGACGGTCTCGGGGTGGTCCGGGCTGGCCTTGAGCATGGCGTCGACTGCGGTTGCGGCTTCGGTCGGCCGTCCGAGCTGTGCCAGGCACACGGCCTGAGTCGCGAGGGCGGTGCGGGGCGCGACGCTGCGGGCGAGCAGCGGCTGGATCGCCGCCAGGGCCTGCTGGTAGAGCACCCGAGCCGCGTGGGTGTCGCCCTGGGCCATGCGGACGTCGGCAAGGTTGCGGGTGGCAAGATAGCCGCGGGTATCGATCGCTCGGGCGCGTTCGAAGGCGTCCGCCGCCTGCGCGAGCTTGCCCTGGCAGAAAAGGCAGAAACCCAGGTTGTTCAGGCCGTCCGAGGTGGGCCTCTTCGAGTTGAGTTCGGTATACAGCCGCTCGGCCTCGACCACGTTGCCCGCATACATCTCGATGCGCGCAGCAACCGCATTCACGCGGTCGTCCAGGCCGAGCAGCGAGCGGAGTTTCGCAAGCGCGGCTCTCGCGCCGGGATGGTCGCCGCGGTCCGAACGGGCGAGGGCGAGGCTCGCGAAGGAGCTGGACGAGGGATACAGCTGCGTCGATCGCGCCAACGCCGCTTCGGCTTCTTCGGCCAGCCCGGCCCTGGAGAGGGCCTCGCCGAGGCGCTGCCATGCCTGCGGGTTGCCCGGTACCTGTCGGACCAGCTCGCGCGCCACAGCGAGCCCTCCGCTGGTGTCGCCGACGGCCACTCGCAGCTGGCTTTCGATCAGGCCAATCACCATTGGCGAGGCCCCGTGGGCGAGCGCGCGGTCGCGCTTCGACTCGAACGCGGTCCGGTCCTCGGGCTGGAGGGTGAGCGCGCAGCGGTACCCCTGGTAGGAGACGAGAAGCTCCCACGCCTCGGCGAAGCCGGGGCTGTCCTCGATCGCGCTCTCGAGAAGCGCGATTTCGTCGTTCAGGCCCGGCGAAAACGTGCCGTTCTGATGCCTCTGAACCACGTCGAGGTACGTCTTCACGGCTGCGGGGCTGGCCTTCGAGAACCTCGCCTGCGCCGATCGGTAGGCCTTGCGGTAGGCGCCCGAAAGAAGCTCGCCGACGAGCTCGCGCACCACCGCCGGCTCCCAGGTCGAGGCCTGGAGCCGCTGCGTCCAGACGACGCGCCGGTCACGCGCCCGCCGCCGGGCAAGCTCGATGACGGGGCCGGTCGAGCCGGTGACGCGAGAGAGCTTGATCTCCACGGTCTCCTGCACGGCGAGCCGGCGGGCGATCTCCACGTCACCGACGCCCTTGGTACGCAGGGCTCGCACCTCCCGTCCGTTCACCATCACGAGGTCGGGCAACGTGGCAAGCGACGTCGTGATCGTGACGTCGACAGCCAGAGCGGCCAGGCGCGCCTCCTCGCTGTCCCTGGGTGCCTCCACTGGCATGACGGCGACAGCCAGCGGACGCCGCAACGCGAGCAGCCGCCAGGCAGCCACTCCGACAAGGACGGCCGCCAGCGTGATCGCCGCCCCGATGGTGACGAGCCTCCGGCGCCGTGGAGCGGGCACTGCCCCGTGTCGCTCGACGAGTGTGGCCTGGTGGCTCAAGGCGTCGAGCGCGCGAAGGGCGGCGGCGGCCTGCCGGGCGCTCTCGAACGGCGGCTCGTAGCCCACGCGGAGGCACCGCGAGATGACCGAGGCCAGCGGGCCAGCCAGCTCGCCACAGGTCGGGGCGAGCAGGGCGGCCGTCGGGTGGGGCGTGGGTGTCCCGCCGGGCCGCGCGCCGGTGGCTGCCAGCAGGACCTCACCGAGCCCTCGCAGGTCGGAGGCGGGCCCTGCCTGGCCGGCCGACGCGGGCGTGGTCCCGGGCGGTGTCGTCGACTCCGAGCCCTGCCAGAACGGTGCGCACCCGCCACCCAGCTTGACGTGGCCCTCGGAGGTGACGAGCACGTTGGCGGGGCGCAGGTCGCCATGCCGTACGGCGTGCTGGTGGAGGACGGCCAGCGTCTCGGCCAGTTCGGCGCCGAGCCGTGCCACCTCGCACCCGGCGAGCGGCTGGCGAGCGGCCAGCCCGTCCACCGGCTCGCCCTCGACCCACTCGCTGACGACCCAGTCGCAGCCGTGCTGATGCAGGATGTCGAGGACGTGGACGAGCCCCGGGTGGGTGATGCCGGACAACGCCTGGACGTCCCGCCGCCACACTTCCCGCTCTTCGGGGTCGACACCTTCGAGCGGGACCCGGGCGACGAGCACCGGGCGGTCAAGCTGCTCGTCCCAGCCGGAGTAGGACTCCCACGTTGCGTGTTCCGCCAGGAGACGATCGAGCCGGTATCTGCCGATGCGATCGGGCTGCATCCGCGCCATTCTACCGGCGTCCACCGCCCCGTGGCAGTGGTCCGCGGTGGGAGAAGTGCCCGAAACTCGGCGTCGTCGGCCATCATCGCGAACTCCGGGCGTGTGGACCGGCTGGCCGGCACGCAGGCCTTCTCCCTCACGCGCCCAGGGGTGGTCCACCGCACGGGCTTTCACTTGGCGATTCCCCCTTCAAGCAACCGCGCTTCCGGGGTACTTGACAAGGTGGACAGAAAGAGAGACATAAGTCCAGTCCGACAACACCCGGCGCGTCCGGACAAGAAGGACAGAAATGGTGTTTTCGAGGAGATGCGTGGTGACTGTTGCGGTGATCGGCGTGGCGCTTGTGCTTGCCAGTGGAGTGGCGTTCGCCCAATTCGACCCGATCGACAATCCGGAATACCCCCCTGATCCGTTTGGTCCGGGAGGCGGCGGACACAGTGAACCCTGGTCGTGGCAGCAAGTGTGCGGCACGCTCAGTATCGGCTGCCTGATCGACCACCAATGGGTGACCTTCAGTTGCGAGCAGTGCCAGTGGTACTACTGTGGTGTACCAGTTGGCCCGCCAACTCCATGCTCGCTCAACTGCCCATGATTGCACAGGCCGTTCTCGGGGCGATGCTGCTCGCGGCCGTGCCTGCCGAGGTCATCGTGCCCATCCCCTGCGACGAGAGTCTGTGGGCTGGGCAGCGGTGGACCCGCGAGATCACGCTGGTCGGAAGACTCGCAACGGGGGAGACGACACTGCTGCGCCTCGGCGACGGCGTGGCCGGCATCCGCAGAGGTTGGGCCATGGTCGGCGAACGGTCGTTTGCACCGCTTCCGTTTGAGCCGGCTGTCTTCGCCTGCGACCCGCAGGCTCCACGGTTGGCCATCGCGGCGGTACCGTCGGGCATGCGAGACGGCCTCGGCAGCCGGGTCGCCGTGTGGCAGGAGGGCACGTGGAAGACCCGCCCGGAGCCCAGGGCGAAGATTACCGCGCTGTTCTGGCAAGGTGCCACCCTGCACGCGGCCGTGACGACGTGCACCAGCCGGAGGTGCTCGAACACGACCAGTCTGAGCGAGCTGAAGGACCTGCCGAAGGAGCTCGTGGTCTGGAAGGCGCTCGACCCCGGAGCCCGGGCGTGGCGGAACGTGCTTTCGCTCCCGGTGCCGCAGCCGTGGCGCGAGGAGCTCGGGCGCCGCTACGCTCGCGGCAAGTGGGACTTCGATATCGGCCTCTGGCAGCAGGCCATTCGAGAGCTCACCGCCGGCTTTCTCCTGCCGACACCATCGGGCCGTTTCTGGTTCGTAGGCAAGGGGCTGGGGCCCGTGCAGCTCCGCGATGCCACGGGCCGGCTCGAGACCGAAGTCGCCATCCCCGAGCTCGTGCCCCAGTCTCGATCCGCCCGGCAGGAGCTTGGCTCGGGCACCGTGAACCTCCCGGCGGCGGCGATCCTGGCGGCTGCCCCGCTGGGCGAGGATCTTCTCGTCCTCGCCTGGCTCGACGGGGGGCTGGGGGTCGTCCAGATCGATGCACGGGGCAAGGCGACCGTGCGGCTGCTCCCTGAGGGTTCCACGATTCGATATCTCTCGGTAGAGGAAGGCCGAGTCCATGTGTACCGGCCGTGCGGTGTGCTTCCGATCGAGCCGTCGACTGGCAAGTAGCAGACGCTGTTCTGGAGGTTCCAATGCTGGCCTCATGTGCTCTTCTCTTCGCCGTTGCCGCCTCCGCCCAGATCCCGGAGGTCAGAGTGCACCCCGTGCCTGCCGAGCTTGCCGCCGCGATCCCGAAAGATGCCTTCCACTTGTTCAGCGGGTCCGGGAGAACGCTTGCCTGGCTGGCGCCTGCCGGCACCGAGGTGGTCCTGTGGCGGAGCGGCAAGCTCGAGGTCCTCGCCCTGCCACCTCCGCCCCCGACGGTCGGTGCAGCCAGGATGGCGGTCTGGGACGACCGGCACGACCGGCTGGCCGTGCTCGCGGGAGCGGAGGGAAGCCAGCCGGCGGTGTGGCTCGCCGACGATCGCCGGTGGCAATCAACGCCCGAGCTGCCCGACATCCCCGGGCTGATCTGTGCCGTGCGCGGGCGCGTGCTGGTGGGGACGCTGCCGACCCCGAAGGGGTTCTCATCCCCACCTCCCGGAAAGAAGGAGGAGGGGGAGGTGAAGCAGGAAGCCGAGGTCTGGCTGGAGCTCGTCTCTTCCACCAGCACATCGTGGACGCCTTTCGTGACCTCTGGGCTGTCGAACGTCATGGCTGAGGAGGCCGAGGCACGCCGCAAGTCCAGCAAGAAGCCGGTCGATCGGTTCTCCACGGCGACCGAGACTGCGAGCTGGTCTGCATCCATCCTGGTGCCTCGCAGCGATGGACGGTACTGGCTGGTCAACCGCTACGCGGGGGATCTGGCGGTGCTGTCGACCTCGGGAGCGGTGCAGTGGGAGGGGCGTCTCGAAGACGTCAGGCCGGCGGGCTGGAGCGACGACCAGAAGAAGAGGATTCTCGACTCGATCGGGAAGACCACCGGACAGCGTCCCGAGGCGATGGCGTTTTCGAGCTACCGGCCGGTGGTATTTGCCGCCGCGTCGGTGGAGGACCACCTGCTGGTGCTGGCCGACACCCCGCCCGGGCGGCGGCTCTTCGTGGTCTCGGCGTATGACCAGGCTGTGAGCGTGTTTCGAGTGCCTTCACCGTACTGGATCCTCGGCGCCACGGAGGACGGGGTCATTGTCGTTGGCCCGAGGTGGGAGATGCTGGACTGGGAGGAGCTGCGCCCTGCGATCGGCCCGCCGGACGAGGAGGCCGACGCCGGCGCAGCCTTCCCGCCAGGCGCTCCAGCCCCGGGATGCGGGACGTCACCACAGCCGCCAGGCGCCTGAGACCGCGCCTGTCGCCAGCGTGCGGGTGTTGGTCAGCGCTTCTCTTTTACCGGTGTGGCGACCCAACGCGCCGGGCGCGACCGCGAGGCGAGAGCAGGCCAGTCGTGGCGCGCGGTTCCCGGACGGTGGACCCGTGCTGGACCGCTCCCGATACCGGCCGGTGTGACGTTCCGTGCTCGCCTCGTCGCGACGATTCGGGCGGCCCGCCCGGTGTTGGAGAGCCCAGGTGTGAGGGTGGTCGGCTCCCGGGTTCCCGCTCTGCTCGAAAGCCGCGCGGCTGCAACCCTCGTCGTGTCGCAGGGTCTCGACGTGGGGGTCCCTGTCGACCGCCACGGCGAGGTCAAGCGCAGGCTCGGCGACCTGCGCTCGCTCGAACCATCTGCCGAGGAGCCCTCGGTGTGTACGCCACTCTCGGTTCGGCGCGCCGAACGGCCGTCCGCCTGAGCGCCGAGGTGCTCGCGGCGCAGTGCCTGGCTCTGGTCCCGTTCGACATCCAGCTCGGTCCGCGCGGGGCTGTCAGCGGGGCAGGAGGGCGCGAAAGCCGGGGTCCTCGCGGAGCGCGGCGAACTCCGGACCGGTGAGCCACTCGCGCGGGGCGCCGAGCTCGACCGCGCGGCGCGACCAGGCCAGCCCGGCGGCGCGGTCCCCGGCCAGGGCGTAGACCCTGGCAGCGTCGAGCTGCAGCGCCGCGCTCTCGGGCAGCATCCGCAACGCCTCGTGCAGCTCGAGGATCGCGTCGGAGGGGCGCCCGAGGTAGGCGAGGGCGAGGGCGTGCATCCGCCGCAGGCGGGGGCTCTGAGGCCGGCCGGCGAGATATCGCTCACTCAGTGCCAGCGCCTCGGCGAAGGTCGTGGCCGCGGAGGCGGACTGTGCGGACCAGAGCCTGGCCGTACCCAGCCAGAGCAGGGGCTCCGGGTCGTCCGGCCGCGCCGCCGCCACTCCGGTGAAGGTCTCGACGGCGCGGTCCGGCGTCCCGAGCAGGAGCTGGCAGCGGCCGGCAGCCATGGCCGCGGCCGGCAGGCCCTGCGCTCGCACCGCCTCGATGGCGCGGCATCCTTCGAGCAGTTTGCCTGCCGCAACCGCGCCTTCGGCCAGAACCAGCCGCAGCCCCGCCATGGCCTCGGGCGGAGAGGAGGTCTCGGGCGCCAGGACCGCAGTGTCGAGCTCGGCGAGCGCGGCCCGGACCGGCCACGCCGGGCGGAGCGAGAGGCTGCGGGCCAGGGCCTGCCTGGCCTCGCCAAGCCTCCCGGCGGCGTGCAGGGCGCGGCCGAGGGTCGCCCAGCAACCGGCGTCGCCCGGCCTGGCCTCCGTGCACTGGCGGGCGAGCCGGAGCGCGTCCTCGATCTCTCCGAGGTCGAGGAGCGCATCGACGGCTTGAGGGCCAGCGCCCGGCCCCCCGCCCGACGAGCGGAGCAGTGAGCGGGCCCGTTCACCGGCGCCGGCCACGCGGTCGAGGCGATGCCGCCTGGCGTTCACCGCCGCGAGCGCGCGGGCGGCGGGAGGCCACGGCGAGGCCGCCACCGCAGCCTCGAGCTCGGCGGTCTCCTCGTCGAGGGTGAACGAGCCCCCGGCGAGCAGGCGGGTGCGCGCACGCAGGTAGGGCGCGAGGACGTGGATGGGCGGCGGCTGCGGGGCCGGTCGGGAGGCCAGGCCAGCCTGCGTCAGGCAGGCGTGGACGGCCTTGACGGCCTCGGCGTGCACGCCGGCGAGGTCCTCGCGGTCGACCTCCGCCTGCGCGCTCGCCCTGACCCGCCCCGAAGCACCGTCGACGAGCGAGACGGCGAGCTGATCGGGAAGCGGGCGCGCACCCGGCGTCAGGCTGTAGTCGACCACCCACGCGGCGCCCAGGAGGGTGGCGATCTCGGTGACCCGCAGTGTCCCGAAGGCGAGGCCTTCCACCTCCGCGGGATCCACCAGACTGACACCGGGCTCTTCCGCGAGCACGGCGAGGATGGCCTCGGTGAGGGCGGTACGGGGAAACGTCCCGGCGGCGCTCGCGAGGGAGCTGTCGGCCGGGAGCACGACGACGGCCGGCAGCCGACGCGCCCCGAGCCAGCCGGCGGTCAGCGCGACGACGAGGGCCGCCGCCAGCGCCGCGACCGCAAGCCCGGCGCGCAGCAGCCAGCGTCTGACGCGCGGAGGCCGGTGGAACCAGGTCGGGGGGCGCAGGTGCGTGGTGGTCCGGGTCGACCTCGAGGCCAGGTTCGCGAGGCGCAGCGCGACTTCCGATGCGCGCTGGAATCGCCGGTCCGGGTTCACCTCGAGACAGCGCTCGATGATCGCCGCCAGGTCCTCGGGGAGCCCGGGCGCCACCTCGGCAAGACGCGGCCGCTCGCCCCGCGCCACCTTGAGCATGACTTCCATCGGTGTGGAGCCGTCGAAGGCCGGTTTGCCGACCGCCATTTCCCACAGCAGCGAGCCGAGCGAGAAGATGTCGGAGCGGGCATCCACCCGCTTGCCGAGCGCCTGCTCCGGGGACATCGCGCGCGAGGTCCCGACCACGAGCCCGTCGGCGGTGAGCGAGTCGCTCTGCGGGCCGGCGGGAGCCTTCCACTTGACGAGGCCGAAGTCGAGGACCTTGACGTGGCCGTCAGCGGTCAGCATGACGTTTTCGGCCTTGACGTCGCGGTGCACGATCCCTTCGCGGTGGGCGGCGGCCAGCGCTTCGGCGACCGCTGCCCCGATGCGAGCCACCTCGGGGGGGGCGAGCGGACCGTCGTTCACGATCTCGGCCACCGAGCGGCCGTTGATCATCTCCATCGCCAGCCAGTCCTCGCCGTCGAAGTGCTCGAGCCCGTAGACCCGGGCGATGGCGGGGTGGGAAAGACGCGCGGTGGCGAGCGCCTCACGGCGCAGGCGCGCGCGCCCCACCTCGGTGCTCTGGTGGGCGAGCAGGCCCTTGAGGGCCACGCGGCGGCCGAGCTGATCGTCGAACGCCTCGTACACCTTCCCCATCCCCCCGCTGCCGAGGAGCCGCACGAGCCGGTACCGGCCGATCCGCCGCTGCTCCATGACCCCCGGCGATTGTAGCCGTGCCGGCGGCGCCAGCGTCACCCCTGCCGTATCGCGCGCAGGGCGCAGCGCGAGCGCTCGGCGGCCGTTGCGCGGTCCGGCAGCGGCAAGGCCGCCAGGGCGTCGAGCTCGCGCCCGCGCCCCTCGGCGAGCGAGGCGACCACCTGGCGGTACTCGGCCTCGGCGCGCTGGAGGTTGCCGGAGTGCCTGAGGGCGTCGGCGAGCAGCAAGCGGGCCTGAAAGGACTCGGGCGCGAGGTAGAGCGCGGCGCGGTACGAGGCGATGGCGCGGTCGGGACGGCCCGCGAGGTCGTGGAGCAGCCCTTCGAGGGTGTGGGCCGCGGCGTCGGCGGGGTCGGCACGCAGCGCCTCGGCGAGCGCCTCCCCGGCGGCCTCGACCTGATTCGCCGCCAGCCGGCGCGCCGCCTCCTCGACCCGCTCCCGCGTTCCCGCGGCCGGGCGCTCCGCCGGGGAGGCCAGCACGACGGGCCCACGCCGTGCGCGGTTTCGGGGCGGGTGCTCCCGGGCTGGGCGAGGAGCACCTGACGTCGGCAGGCGGTCGGCTCCCCTCGTTTCCCGCAAGGCGCGGGCCGCCGGGTGCGGGCCGCGGGCGGTGAGGGGGTCCCTTCTCCGGTAGCAAAAGCACTCCCCCAGGTCTTCCGGCTCCAGCTCGTCCGAAAGCTGCCAGAGGGTCTCGGAGGGGCCGACGAACAGCACGCCCTCCGGCGCGAGAACGCGGGTGACCGCGGCGACGACGCGGCGCTGGGACTCGGCCCGGAAGTAGATGAGCACGTTGCGGAGGAACACCACGTCGAACGGCTGGTGGGGCACCCGCAACGGCTCTGCGACGAGGTTCACGACGTGGTACTCGATGCGGCGGCGGAGCGCCGGGGCGAGCTCGAACCCGGCTTCCCGGCGCGAGAAGTGGCGCTCGAGCAGCACCTGGGGAACCTGGGCAACGGCGCGCTCCGAAAAGAGTCCGGAACGGGCCGCGGCGAGCGCGTGCTCGTCCACGTCCGTGCCGACCACGAGCCAGTCCCGGTTGACCAGAGCCGGTGTTTCGGCGAGCACGATGGCGAGCGTCGCCGGTTCCTCTCCGCGCGCGCACCCGGCGGACCACACCCGCAGCCCGCGGCCTTGGCCGCTGCGAGCTGCGAGCCGGGGAAGCACCACCTCGCCGAGACGCGAGAACTGCTGGGGAGTGCGGAAGCAGTACGACTCCTTGACGGTGACGTGAGGCAGCAACGCCGCCCATTCTCCGGGCAGTCTGCCCGCCTCGAGCGCCCGCACGTACGCCGCGAGGTCCGCGCAGCCGGTGGCGGCAGCCCGCTGCGCCGCAGTCTCGGCGAGGAACGGGAAGTGACCGGGCGGCACGACGTTGCCGCTCGCGGTCTCGATCAGCCGCGCCAGCGTGCCGAGCACCGCCTCGCTGTCGGTCATGGACGGACGCAGTTGCGGCCGGTCGCCTTGGCCTGGTAGAGGCGATTGTCGGCAAGCGAGACGAGAGCGTCGGCCTGGGCGGGCGCCGGCACCTCGTGCCGGGAGGCCACGCCGAACGAGGCGGTGATGGTCAGGTCGTCGCCTGCCGGGAGGGGGATCCGCCGCTGCGCCACGGCGGACCGCAGCCGCTCTGCGACCTGGCGCGCCGCCTCCAGGTCGCTGTCCCCGAGCACCACCAGGAACTCCTCGCCGCCGTAGCGCCCGATGACATCCGAGGTGCGCAGGGTGGTGCGAAACGAGGTCGCGACCGCGCGCAGCACGGCGTCGCCGGCGAGGTGCCCCCAGGTGTCGTTGACCCTCTTGAAGTGGTCGAGGTCGCACAGGATCACCGACAACGGCCGATCGAAGCGGATCGAGCGCGAGAGCTCCTCGCGCAGACGGTCGTGGACGGCGCGGTGATTGAGCAGCCGGGTGAGGCCGTCGTGGCTCGACAGCTCCTGCAGTTTCTGGTTCAACCTGGCGTTGTCGAGGACCACCGCGAGGTGCGGCAGGAGGCCGTGCACGAGGTGCCGGGAGGCGACCTCGAACTGCTGCGGATTGCGCGGCAGCACGGCCAGCATGCCGGAGGTGGAGGTGAGGGGCAGCGGCATGAACTCGAGATCGGGGAGGTCGAGGTCACCCTCGGCTTCCCGCGGACCCGTGACCTGGGCGTCGACGACGGCACCGGGGTTGACCGGAATCGAACCGAGCACGGCGCTGGCCGCCCGCTCGACCACCTTGAGCGGCAGCGGCTGGGAGAGCCGGAGGTGGAGGTGGACCGTTTCCGGCTCGGAGAGCCCGACCGCGAGCAGCGGCGCGTCCGCGACCTCGGCGATCGTGCCCAGGCACCGCTCGCACGCCTCGTGCAGCTCGCCCACCCCCATGCCGTGCTCGAGGATGGTGTTGGCGAGGGTGACGGCGAGGAGGTTGGCATCGAGCTGGCGAGCGACGCGAGCCAAGACCTCCATGGGGCCGCTGGGGGGCGGGCCTGCCGGCTGGATGGCGGCGTCGGCCCGGGCCACGAGGCGGCGCACCGTCTCGACGAGTTCGCCCGACTCGTAGTCCTTGGTCAGGTACGCGTCGGCGCCGGTGTGCAGGCCCCAGAAGCGCGACGGCGCTTCGCCGTGGGAGGTCAGGATCACGACCGGCAGGTGGCGCGACGCCGGGTCGCTCTTGAGCAGCCGCAGGAGCTGGTAGCCGTCCATGACCGGCATCTCGAGGTCCGTCACCACGGCGGCGGGACGCTCGTGGAGCGCCATGACGGCCCCCTCGGCCCCGTCGCGGGCCGTGATCACCTCGAACCCGGCTCGCTCGAGCGTGCGCACGATGAGCGTGCGGGTGAAATCCGAGTCGTCGACCACCAGGATTCGGGGGGTCACGGGCAGTCTCCCTGCCAGCAGCGCGCCAGCAGCCGCCCGAGCTCGTGCGGCGGGCGGGCGATGGTGGCGGCTTCGAGGTCGAGCGCCGCCTTCGGCATGCCGAACACCACCGAGCTGGACTCGTCCTGGACCATCGTCAGCCCTCCGGCGCGGCGCAGAGCGGCGAGCCCCTCGGCTCCGTCGCGTCCCATCCCCGACAGCAGCACACCGGCCGTCTGGCGGGGGCTCGCGGCGGCGCACGAAAAGAAGAGTTCGTCGACCGACGGCCTGTGCCCCCCACGGGGCAGCGTGGCGGCGTCCAGGCACAGCCTGCCCTCGCCGTCCAGCCGCAAGTGGACACCTGAGGGCGAGATGCGCACGGTACCCGGCCCGGCCGGCTCGCCGTCCCGCGCCAGCGCGACGTCGCGCTGCAGGTCCTTGGCCAGCCAGTCTGCGAAACCTTCCTCGAACCCCGGGGCGATGTGCTGGACGACGAGGATCGCCACCGGCGGGTCGGGGGGCAGCGAGGAAAGCAGCTCGTGCACGGCTTGGGGCCCGCCGGTCGAGGCGCCGATCGCGACGTAGCGCAACCCCCGGCGCAGCGCCCCGCCGGGTGGCGGCGCGAAGCCGGCGGCCGGGGCGGCGGTGTGGCGTGCTCGCGCCCCCGCCACGGTGCGGATGGTCTGCGGCAGGACCTCCGAGAGCCGATCCCAGCCTGCCGGATCCTCCGGCTTGGCGAGCACCTCGACGGCACCCCGCCGCACCGCCTCGAACGCGGTGTGGAGCTCGGCGCGGTTGACTCGCGAGCTGACCACCACGATCGGTGTCGGGCACACCGCCATGATCCGCTCGGTGGCCGCGAAGCCGTCGAGGATAGGCATCTCGACGTCCATGAGCACGACGTCGGGCCGCAGTGCCATCACCCGCTCGACCGCCTGAGCCCCGTCGGCCGCCTCCCCGGCCACGGCGAGGTCGGGGGTGCGAGCGAGAACCCGCCGGAGCACGGCGCGGACCGTCGCCGAGTCGTCGACCACCAGCACGCGAAGGGGCGGTGGCCCGGTCATGGCCGCCCCGCGAGCCGGCGCACCGTGCTCGAGAGTTCGGTGGCGTCCAGTCCCTGCTTGGTGATGTACGCGTCCGCGCCAGCCTCGAGGCCGCGCAGCCGATCCTCGGGGCGGTCGCGCGTCGAGACCACTACGACTGGCGTCTGGGCGAGGTGCGGCATGGTGCGGATGTGTCTCGTCAGCTCGAAGCCATCCATGCCCGGCATCTCGATGTCGGTGACGAGGCAGTCGAAGGTGCGCTCGCCGAGCTGGGCCAGCGCCTCGGCGGCGTCGCCCGCCAGCGCCACCTCGAACCCCGCATCCTCGAGCAGACGGCGCTCCATCTCGCGCGTCACCAGGGAGTCGTCGACGAGCAACACGCGCAGGCGCCGCGGCGCCGGCCGCACCGGCGCGGCGGCCGGGTGTAGCGGCCGCTCGCGCGGCGCCATGGCGCGGGTCGAGAGCACGCCCACCGGCTGGCCGGAAGCGAGCAGCGCGACGCCTTCCAGCAACGGACCCACACCCGCCGCCCGCGCGGGCGGGCGCACGAGCACCTCCTCGCCACCCTCGACCGCGTCCACGGCCACGCGCACCGGCTGGCCGTGCATCTCGCCTTGCAGGAGGAGCTGGGTGGGCGCCGGCTCCTCGCCGAGGGCCTTCGCCAGGGGGAAAAACGGCACCAGGGCGCCGTGCAGGGCGGCGAAGCACTGTCCGTCGCGCTCCACGATCGCCGGCCGCTCGATCCGGTCGAGCCGTTGCACGGCGGCGGCCGGCACGGCGAGGCGGAGGCCGCCCACCCGCACCAGCAGCACCTCTTCGCCGCGCCGCGAGACCGGCACCTCGATCGTCACGGTGGTGCCGGCGCCTGGCTGGGACGCGATGGTGGCGCCGCCGCCCGCCCGCTCGGCCACCGCCGCCACTGCATCGAGACCCACCCCGCGGCCCGACACTTCGGACACCTCCCGGCGCGTCGAGAGCCCCGGCAGGAACACGAGGCGCAGCACCTCGTCGCGGCTCATCGCGGCCAGTTGCGAGGCGTCCACGACCCCGGCGGCCAGCGCCGCCTCCCCGACCTTCACCGGGTCGATCCCGGCTCCGTCGTCGGAGATCGAGAGGCAGACCAGCCGGCCCGCCGGCCGCGCTTCGATGCGCACCCTCCCGGTCCGCGGCTTGCCGGCGCGCTCGCGTGCAGCGGGATCCTCGATGCCGTGGTCCACCGCGTTGCGCACGAGGTGGAGCAGCGCCTCCTCCAGCTCTCCCGTGATCCGGCGGTCGAGGTGGGTGTCCTCGCCGCCCAGCGTGACCTCGATGTCCCGCCCGAGGGAACGAGCCAGCTCGCGAGCGTGGCGGGCGAGCGCCTGCAGCACCGGCCGGAGCGGCTGGACCTGCATCCCGAGCAGCTTCTCGAGCTGCGCATCGGCGTTGCGGAGCTGGCGCTGGATGGCACGCTCCAGCTCCACCGTCTGGCGGCGCAGCGTGGTCGCCAGCACCGCCAGCACCTGGCGGGGCTGGGGCTCGTACACGCCCTGCTCCGCGAGGCGGGCCAGCTCGTACAGGGCGCCGAGGTGGTGGGTGGCGCCCAGCGTGAGGATGCGCATGCGCGTGGCGCGGTCGGCCAGCTCGTCAATGGCAGCAGCGTCGAGCCTCAGTTCCCCACCTGCTGCAGGAGGGGAAGGTGGTGCCACCGTCTCGGCTGGCGTCGGCGCGGCCTCGGCCGGCGCGGCGGGAGGCTCCTCCAGGATCTCGCCGCGCAGGACCCCTAGGAGCGAGGGGTCGGGGGAGGGCGCCTCTCCCCGCGCCAGGGCGTCGACCATGGCCGCGAGGCGGTCCACGACCCTGGTGGCGAGGCGGGCCACGCCGGGGCGCGGCGGCTGCAGCGCCCCCTCGGCGGCGTGGCACAGCTCGGCGAGCGCCGCCAGGCGCAGCATGCGCCCGGCGCCCTTGAGCGTGTGCAGCTCGCGCCGGACCTCGCCGGCGGCGGCCGCATCCTCGTCGAGCCGTGGGGCCAGCGTCGCGAGCCTCTCGAGCCGCCCGTGCGCCTCGGCCACGAACAGCGGCACGAGGTCGGCGAGGTCGGGGTCGATCACGGGGCCACCCTGTCTCTAGATCTTGGTCCAGCTCCTGGCGTTGACGTCGAAGCCCAGCACCCCCACCAGCTCGCCGCCCGGTGCGCGCACCGGCGCCGCGACCGAGAAGCAGCGGTCGCCGGTGAGGATCGAGTCGTACAGCGGCGTGAGGATCGGCCGGCCCTCCCGCACCACGGTCTGGAACCACGGGCGGTCCTGCAAGTTCATGCCGACCGTGACGTGGCTGACGGCCCGCCCGCCCGTCCACTCGCGGTTCACCGCAAACGCCGCCATCACCCCGCGAGCGTCGGTCAGGAAAGCGATTTCCACGAACGGGTGGCGCGTCACGAACTCGGCGAGCTGCATCTCGGCCGTCTCCCACTGCCCGGCCCGGCCGCCCAGCTCGGCGGCACAGCGCTCGCACAGGTGCTTGAGCGAGCGCGCGGCGTCTATCCGGAACGACTGGGTGAGGAGCTGGATCGACAGCGCGAGCTGGTTGAGGCGCTCGGCGGTGCCGGAAAAGTGCTTGAGCCCTTCCGCCATGCGCTGGATGACCTGGCTCACCTCCTTGAGCGTCAGCACGACCTGGTCGGAGGCGGTGCGCTGCTGCTCGGTGGCCAGCGAGGTTTCCTTGGCGGTGCGGGCGGTGTCGGCGAGCGCGCTGCGCAGCTCCTCGATGGCGCTGGCCGCTGCGCGGGCGCGCTCCAGCACGCGCGACGCCTCCTTGCCACCCTCCTCGGTCGCCACCACGGTGGCGCGAATCGAGGAGGCGAACTCCTCGAGCAGGTTGCGCACCGAGTCCACCGATTCCTGCGAGCGCTGCGCCAGGCGCCGCACCTCGTCGGCGACGACGCCGAACCGCCGCCCGTGCTCGCCCGCGGCGGCCGCCTCGATGGCCGCGTTGAGCGACAGGATGTGGGTCTCCTGGGCGATTTCCGTGATGAGGTCAAGCACGCGATAGATCTCCTTCGAACGCGTGCCCAGCGTGTCGGCCCGCGAGGCGATGGCGGAAATGCGCTTTTGCACCTCCTCGACGCCCGCGAGCGCCTCCTCCACAGCGGCCACTCCGATGTCGCCGGTCTGCTGGGCGTGGGCGGCCAGCTCGGCCTGGGAGGCGGCGTTGCCGGCGATCTGAGCGGCGGTGCGGGCCAGCTCCTCCATGGTGGCGGTGATCTGGACCACCGCCGCGGCCTGCTCCGAGGAGCCCGAGGCCAGCTCGGAGGCGGTGGCGTGCACCGCGTTGCCGGCCGCCGCCACGTCGGTCGAGCTGGCCTGGATCTGCTGGATCAGCCCCCCGAGCGAGCGCGTCGCGCCCGAGAACGCGCCCGCCAGCCGGTCGGGCAGGTTGCGGACCTGCTCGGGCGCCCGCACCAGGTCGCCCGCCTGCAGCTCGACGAGCCCGGCCACCAGTTCGCGTTCCCAGACTGTTGCCAGCCGGCCGGCGCGCTCGGCGCGCCGGAGCGAGTGGCGCGCCGGGAGGTAGGCGGCAGCCACGTACGCCAGCACCGCCACCGCGCCGGCGGCCAGGAATGCCGTGGCGACCCACTGACGGGCCGTGCCGGCCCCGGCGGCGAGCGCCGCCACGAGTCCGGTCACGACGGTTGCGACGAGGATGGCGAGACCCCACTCGGGGCTGGTCCACGGCCTGACGTGCTCCTCACGCATCGGCGCCTCCTTCGATCTCCGGCGCCAGCCCGGGGGGCGGCGCCAGCGGGTCGATCACCACGACGACCCGGCCCCCGACCACGGCGAGCCCACGGGCGTGGACCGGCCAGAAGCGGCGGAGGACACGCCCGGGCCTGGCGACCACCGGCGCCGGGAGCATGCCCACCACACGGTCCGCGCGCACCCGGCCGTGGCGGAGCGTGACGGCCACCCCTCCGCCCGCCGCGCCGAACCCTCGGACCTCCGCTCGTGCAACCCCCCAGCTCGTCCCGCCGTGTTCGAACACCAGCAATTCCTCCACGCTCACGCCGCCCCCAGGTGCTCGAGGTTGAGCACGCGCACCGGCGCACCGTCCACCAACGCCTCGCCGCTTACCAGCCCGGCCTGGCCGCCCGCCAGCGAGCCCACCGGCACTTCGACGATCGACAGGGCCTGGTCGGCCGCAAGCCCCACGAGTTCCCTCTCGCGCGGCGGCCCGGCCCAGGCGACCACCGTGACCGGATGGGGCGAGGCCGCCCCTTCCGGGGCGCCGACCAGCCTCGCGAGCTCGAGCACCGGCAGCGGCTCCCCGCCGAACTCCGCCAGGCCCAGAAGCTCCGGGGCGGCGTTCGGGAGCGGGTGCGTGGCGAGCGACGCGACGACCCTCCGCACCTGGTTGAGCGGCACGGCGCACCGGTACTCCCCGGCCCGCACCAGCAAGCACCGGATCCCGCCCTCGCCGGAAGCGGTCGTCATGGGGCAAGGGTACATCAACACGCGGCTGGCAGCGGGGGGGCGCCGCAACCGCCGCGGGCCAACCCGCAGGCTGCGGGCGCGAGGCCCTACGTCCCCAGCAGCTCCAGGATCGCGTCGCGGCGGACCTTGCCGCGGTCGGAGAGCGGTAGTTCGTCGACCAGGACGAGGCGGCGGGGGACCTTGTGCGGCGCGAGGACGCGGCGGCAGCGGGCGAGCAAGGCAGGAACGGTGAGACCGGCGCTGCGGTCCACCGCCACCACGGCCGCGACGAGCTGGCCGCGGTTGGGGTCCGGCAGCCCCGTCACGACCGCCGCACGCACGCCCGGTATCGCCTCGAGCGCTCGCCGCACCTCGTCGGGGTGGACCTTCTTGCCGGCCACGTTGAGCAGCTCGGCGACCCGGCCTGTGAGCGTCAGGCGGCCGTCGCCATCGAACACGCCGGTGTCCCCGGCGAGGAACCGGCTGCCACCGATGAGACCCCCTGCGTCGACCGCCGGCACGGCGCCCCTCGCCACCGCGCCGGAGCGGACCAGCACTCGGCCTTCCCGGCCGGGCGGCAGCGGCTGCAGCGCCTCGTCCACGACTTTGACCCGCACCGTTCGCATCGGCCGGCCGACCATCCCCGGCGGGCGCCCGGCCGGCGAGCCGGTCTCGTAGGTGATGGCTCCGCACTCCGACGAGCCGTAAAAGACGTTGACCCTGATGCCGGTGAGTGTCTCGAACGCCTCGCCGTCGGCGGGCGACAGCGGTGCGCCAGCGGTGAGGCAGACGCGGAGGGAGGGCAGGGGAGGCAGGTGGCCGCCGAGGCTCGTGAGCGCCCGGATGTGGGCGGGTACGGCCGGAAAATGCGCCACAGCGGCGCGCGCGAGCGTCTCCGCCAGCGCCGGCGGGAGGTTCGAGGCGGGGAACGCCAGCGGCATTCCGACCATGAAAAGCGGCACGAGGCAGGAGCCGATCCCGTAGGAGTGGGTGAGCGGGATTGCCGCCAGAGTCACATCGCCGGGGCGCAGCCCCATCGTGTGCATGATGTTGGCGGTGTCGGCGGCGAGTTCGCGGACACCGACCGCGATCGCCCGGGGGGTGCCGGTCGAGCCGGAGGTGAGCTTGAGCAGCGCGGTGCCGGCTGGAATCTCGACCCCAGGCGTGTCCTCTGCGCGGCCGAGCGCGACGTCCCCGCGCTCCCACACCGGCCGGGCACTGCCGAGGCGTGTTTTCGCCGCGAGGAAGCCGACGGCCCCCACGGCCCGCGCCGCGGTGGCCAGCTCGGCCGGCGGAGCGCCGGCGTCGACGAGGGCGACCGGCAGCCCGAGCCCGCGCAGGGCGCCGAACGCCGTCACCAGCTCCGGCCCGTTGGACAGCGACAGCGCCACCGGCCGGCCCGGCGGCAGCAGCGCCGCCAGCGCGTCCTTCGTCTCGGTGATCGCGGCGGCGAGCTCGCCGCGCGTGGCCAGGACCTCGCCCCGCGGGCCGAGCAGCGCCGGGCGTTCGGGGTTGCGGTCGGCGAGGGAGCGGAAGCGGGCGAGAAGCGGGCACCCCGCCTCAGCCACGCTGCCCTCGCAAGCGCTGGAGCATGGCCTCGACCGTGGCGTGGGCGCGCTGCTCGTAGAAGCGGCGCAGGGTCTCCTGCACGGCCGGGAAGCGCTCGGCGATGCGTTCGAGCGTGTCCCGGTAGATCTCGATCGCGGTCACCTGGCTCTTGGCCACGATGGTCGCGGTGCGCGGCCTGCCGGTGAGCACCGCGACCTCGCCGAAGAACTCGCCGGCGCCCATCTTCCCGAGAACGAGCGGCTGGCCCGCCTGGTCCTTGGTGATCACCTCGACCGTGCCCTCCTCGATGAGAAACAGCGAGAGCCCGGGGTCGCCCTCGCGCACGATCGTCTCGTCGGCGTGGAACGAGCGGACCGAGGTCGAGTCGAGCAGCTCCTCGAGCGCCTTAACGGGGAAGATGGCGAAGAAGCGGGACGCCTCGCGCTCGCGCTCCTCCTGCGCCTCGGCTCCCTCCGGCTCGGCGAGCACCGCCTCGGCCAGCGGCTGGGCCACCGGCTCGGCCGCCGTGGGTTCGGTGCTGGCAGGCACCGGCGGCGGGGCGGCGGGAGCGGGCGCGGGCCTCGCCTCCGGCCGCGCCGGCCTCGCGGGCTTGAAGCGGGCGCGAGCGGCCTCCTCGGCCTCTTGCTTGGCGCTGATGAACTCGGCCAGCTCGCGCGTCACCTCGGGGTGCTCCGGGTCGAGCCGCAGCAGCTTGTTGGTCACCGCGATGGCGCGAGCGTAAAAGCCGTCCTCGGCGAACCGGCGGGCGAGCTTGCGGTAGATCGCGATGGCGGTCGCCCGGTCGCCGGCCAGCCCGAGGATCTCCGCCTGGCGCAGCAGCAGGTTGAAGTTCTCCGGCTTTCGCTTGATCTCCTCGGCGATCGCTTCGAGCGCCGCCGTGTAGTCGCGTTGCGCCAGGTACTGGTCCAGGTGCTCGAATTTCGGCTTGCCCTTGAAGATCATGACCACCCCAATCGCGCCGCGATCGCGGCGCCCGCGGCGCGGGCGCGGCCCCTCACGCGGGCCGCGTCCTCGGTCAGCAAACGGGCGTCCTCCACCACCACCTTCCCGTCCACCATCACGTGCCGCACGTTTTCGACCCCCATGCCGAACACGACCACGTCGGCCGGCGCGGCCGCGGGCTCCGTCGACCAGCCGTCGAGACCCAGCACCACGATGTCCGCCAGATAGCCCGGGGTCAGGCGGCCGACCTGCCCGTCGAGCCCGAGAGTCTGGGCGCCCCGCCAGGTCGCCAGCTCGAGGACCGTCCACGCCTCCAAGGCCCCGGCGCCGTGTCGGAGGTTGTGCAGGGTGCCGGCGAGCGCCATCTCGTGGAACACCGAAAGGCGGTTGTTGCACGGCGGCCCGTCGGCGCCGAGCCCGACCCGGCACCCGGCGGCGAGCAGTCGGGGCACGTCGGCGATTCCGGACGCCAGCTTGAGGTTGGAGCCGGGGCAGTGGGCGATCCCGGTGCCGAGCCGGGCCAGGCCGGCCACCTCTTCAACGTCGAGGTGCACGCAGTGAGCGAGCACCGTGTCGGTGCCGGCCATCCCGAGCTCGGCCAGGTAGGCCACGTTGCCGCGCCCGGTCCGCTCGCGCACGAGGCGGGTCTCGTCCGGGTTTTCCGAGGCGTGCGAATGGAGCATGTAGCCGTGCCGGCGGGCCAGCCCCACCGCTTCCCGCATGAGCCGCTCCGAGCACGAGAGCACGAAGCGCGGCGCCAGGGCGTAGCGCAGCCGCCCGCCCGCCGCGCCGTGCCAGCGCCGGCCGAGCCGCTCCGACTCGGCGAGCGAGGCGTCGGTGTCCTCGGTGAGCCCCGGCGGCACGCCGCCGCCGAGGTCCATCATCGCCTTGCCCGAGGTGAAGCGGATCCCCATCGCCTCGGCCGCCTCGAAGACTACGTCCTGACCGTGCGTGGTGCCCATGTCGAGCACGCTCGTGGTGCCCCCGCACAGCAGCTCGCCGATCCCGAGCCGGGCGGCGGCGTCGATCTCCTCGGCCGAGAGCGCCGCCTCGTACGGCCAGATGCGCTCGCGCAGCCAGCGCAGCAGCGGCCGCCCCTCGGCGCGGTGGCGCGCCAGGCTCTGCACGACGTGCACGTGGGTCTGCACGAAGCCTGGCAGCACCAGCGCGTTCGCGGCGTCGAGGGTCGTGCACCCGGCCGGCGCCTGCACCTCCGGCCCTACCGCCGCGATCCGGTTCCCCACCACCAGCACGTCGCCGACAAACCAGTCCCGCCCGGTCATGGGCACGACCGTGCCGCCGCGGATCACCACCCGTTCGTCGCTCATCCTTCCGATTGTCTTTTCCATGGCAGTGCCTGTCAACACCTTCCGCGGGCAGCTGGCGCCCCGGCCGGGCCGCACGGCACGAGGCGCCCGCGGACGGCCTCGACCCGCTGCGGGCCTGCCGCTGCCTCCGTCAGCGCGCCGCGGGTGGGGCTTCGGCAGGAGGTGCGCTCGTTGCTCCGGGCGGGGTGTCGTCCGGCTTCGGCGGCGCGGTGGGCGTGCCGGTCGCGCAGTCCACCAGCACCCAGCCGCCGCGGATCGAGGTGTTCTCGCAATACGATTTGCCGGAGCTCATCGGGTTGTTGAGGTACTCCAGGATGGAGCGGCAGGTCTCGTCCCCGCGGGGAATCACCGTACAGGTCCCCTGCAGCCGGTCGTTGGAAAAGCAGCACGGCGCCGCGGGTTCGGCGGCCGCCGCCGCAACCGCCGTCGCCAGCGCGACCGCGCCGGCCATCACCGCCCCGGCGCCCAGGCCGTGTGCCGTGGTTCGCGTGGTCATCTCGTGCCTCCTGCAGGCCGTGCCTGCCCTTCCAATATGGGCGCCGGAGGCGCGCGCCGCCAGTTCGCGGAGCTCCTCGATCGCGATAGGATCCTGCGCGGTCACGAGCCTCATCGCGCATCAGGTTACCACCCAGTGCCTCGGTCTCGAGCTGCTGTGCGTCCCCGGGGGGCTCGCCGGTCTGGCTACCCCGCTGCTACCCCGAGCGGTTCGAGTGCCCTCCACCTGATTTGTGAGTCATGGTGCCGGAGGCGGGATTCGAACCCGCACGCCCCTGAGGGCCGAGGATTTTAAGTCCTCCGCGTCTGCCCTTTCGCCACTCCGGCCGGGGTCATGAGTGCAGCAGCGCCGCGACCTCCGCGACCTGGCGCAACGCTTCGGCGGCGGGGCCGTCGACCATTTCGACGTGCCCGCCCTGGTCGAGGACGGCCCGCGACATGCGGTCGACCATGCGCGGCTCGCGCGCCAGCGGCTTGCCGCAAATGGGGCAGCGCTCGTTGGCCGGGTCGAAGAGCATGCCGCACGACTCGCACACGCCGCCCTCCACCTTGAGCCCCTGCACGTACACGAGCTTCCAGACGCGCCCCTCGTTGACGTTGTCGAGGACGGCGGAAAGACCGGCCACCGCCCGGCCGCCCTTGCGCACCTCGCGCAGCAGCTCGCGGATGATCTCCAGCTCCTCGGCCCGCTCCAGGCGGGCCTGCACCTCGGCGGTGCGGGCGAGGATGTCCTCGGCGGTGGCGGTGAGGGGGATGGGCTGCACCTCGACCAGCTTGGCGCGCAGCCGCTTGGGCAGGATGCGGGCGAGTTCGGAGGCGGGGCCGACGGCGCCGCCGATGATGAGGCGGTCGATCTCGAGCTGGTCCAGCAGGCGGCCGATCTCCGCGGCCACGACCTTGAGGTGGCCGCTCACGCTCTCGTCATGGCGGCGCTCCATGCGCGGCTGGGAACGCTGTTTGTCCTGGGAAGGGGCGTCCGGCCGCGGCGGGATGTCGGCGACGAGGTCCTTGTGCTCCTCGATCTCACCGAGGAAGACGGTGAACAGGCGGGCCCGCTTGCTGTCCACGAGCACGATGCCGAACCGCTCGTGCTCGTCGAGGGCCTCGATGAGCGGGCGCATGAAGGCGCCGTGCCCCCAGTGCACACCCGGCGGCAACGTGATCTTGAGCGATTTGCGGAACGTCACGCCCAGCCCGGAGTGACGGGCGAGCACGAGGGTCTTGCCACTCGGCTCGATGCGCTTGACGATCTCCTCCACTTCGGCGGCCGTGGCGGCGAGCTCCTCGCTGTCCTCGTGGGCCGTCCGCAGCTGCCGCAGCATGTCCTTCAGGCGGGTCTCGTACTGCCGCTTGCGGTTGGCAGTGTTGGTCTGGTCGACGTCGAGGTAGACCGTCAACGTCTTGCCGGGGGCCTGGGACAGTTGCTGGAGCTGCTCCACGTCTCGGTGGCGAATCATGATGCCCTCCGTTTCCTGGTGCACCTCTCAAGTATAGGGGCGGATGCAACCCCCGCGAGCGCCGCAAGAATGATGCCGGCCGCAACCGCGACGTTGAGCGACTCGACGCCGCGCGCGAGGGGTATCGTGACGCGCTCGGTGCAGGCGGCAAGCGCCCCGGGCCGCACCCCTCGCCCCTCGCTGCCGAGCACGAGCAGCAGCGGCGCGCGCGGGCGCCAGCCAGCGAGACCCCGCCCTCCCTCGCCCACGGCGGCAGCCACCGTGCCCCCGGCCAGCGTGAAGCTCGCCGCCAGGGGCTCGAATTCGATCGCCGTGCACACCGGGAAGCGCAGCGACCAGCCGGCAGCCCCGCGCACGGCTCGCGGGGAAAACGGGTCGGCGCCGTCGGCAGAGCAGGCGACGCCATCGGCGCCCAGGGCGGCGGCGCAGCGGACCAGGGCGCCAAGGTTGCCGGGTTCCTGGATGCCGTCGAGGTAAAGCCAGGTGCCGCTGGCCACCGGCTCGCGGTCCGGGACGCCGACAACTGCGAGCACGCCCTGCGGATGCTGCGTCGGCGCGACGGCTGCCAGCGCCTCGCCCGTCACGAGGTGCCAGGCTCGGCGCGCCCACAGCTCGCGGAGGTGGGGGCAGGCGAGGAGGGGCGGCTCGGCCTCGGGGGTGGCGAACAGCTCCAGGATCGCAATGCCGGCCTCGGCCAGCTCGAGCACGAGCCGGGTGCCGTCGACGACGGTGCGGGAGGGGTCCTCGCGCCGCACGACGCGGCGCAGCTCGGCCAGGCGCGGATTGTGCTTCCCCAGGGGCTGCAGGGTTGGGCAGGGGGCTTCGGCTTGGCGCTGCGAACTCGAGGGCCGTGCGGCCTGCGATCGGGGCTTTCCCACATCTCGATTCTATCCGGCCGTCAAGCCCCCTCCGATCGCAGCCGTTCGCGGGTGGAGGGCTTGACGCGCGGCTTCATGTAGAATGCCTGTGGAATCTGTGTGAAGCTCGCCGTGGCGAGCGGGGTGGCGGTAAGGAGTGAGACGATGAAACAACCTCGTGGGGTCATGTTGGCAATCGTCGGCATCCTGATGGCCGGGGTCTCCCTGGCGCAGCCTGCCGACCCCCGGACGGCAGCGGGCCAGCTCGCAGTGTGCGGGGGAGCCGCGGCCTGGCAGGCGGTCGGCTACCTCGAGTTCGAAGTCAAGATCACCAACGCCGACGGCACCGTGCAGGGCCCGTGGCACTACCGGTGGGGGCGGCGCGACGGCGTGCTCAGGATGTCGGGCCCGTGGTCCGGCCCCGGCACGCTCGAGGTCGTGCTCGACATCGCGTCGCGCAGCGGAGGCGGCTGGGTGGACGGCAAGCAGCTCCTGGGCAGGCCCCTCGGCCAGGCGAGCGAGTGGGCGCTGCAGCGGTTCGGCGAGGACATCCTGTGGTTGACCTTTCCCCTCGAGTGGACGAGCAGCGGTGTCACGGTGACCCCCAGGCCCGACGTGACCGACCCCGACGGCACCGTGTACCTGGCGACCGAGATCACGACCGCCCGCGGGAGCTGGACGGTCCACCTCGATCGCACGAGCGGGCGGGTCTTCCGGTCGGTGTTGACGGCGCCGGGGATGCCCTCCCTCACGGTGACGTGGGGGGAGTGGAAGGAGGTCAACGGCGTGCTGTTCGCCCAACGGCGGGAGATCGCCGAGACCGGAGAGACGGTCGAGGTCAACGTCGTGAAGACGGCGCGGCAGGCGCCTCCTGACGCGTTCTAGGATCTGGGCAAAGCGCAGGCATCCTGGCGCCCGCCGGCTGGCGGGCGTCTTGGCGTTGCAGGGAAGGCGGGAAAGGTGAGCCGGGCGACGCGCTGGGTGGTGGAGGGAGCCGAGCTGGCGCGGCTGTGCGAGCGGGCGCGATCGCTGCCGCGCGTGGCCGTGGACACGGAGGCCGACTCGTTCCACGTCTACCGGTCGAAGCTCTGCCTGGTGCAGGTCCTCGCCGGCGACTCGGTGTGGCTCGTCGACCCCCTGGCCCTGGGGGCGGGGCAGATGGCGCCGCTCGTGGAGCTGCTGGGCGATCCGCGCGTCGAGAAGATCATGCACGGCGCCGACTACGATCTGCGGGTGCTGAACCGCGAGCTGGGTGCGCGGGTGCGCGGTCTCGCCGACACCCAACTCGCGGCCCAGCTCGGGGGCGCCAGGGCGTTCGGACTTGCAGCACTGCTCGAGCAGGAGCTGGGCGTGCAGGTCGACAAGCGCTTTCAGCGCGCCAACTGGGGCGAGCGGCCGCTTTCCGCCGAGCTGCGCGCCTATGCGGCCGGCGATGTGGGACACCTCGAGGCACTGGCCGACCGCCTCCGGACCCGCCTGGAGTCTCTCGGCCGACTCGAGTGGTGGCGCGAGGAGTGCGCGGCGCTGGAAAAGGTTTTCTGGGAGGAGGCGCCGCCCGATCCGTTCGCCTTCCTGCGCGTCAAGGGCGCGAGCACGCTGCGCGGCGCGGCGCGCGACCGCCTGGCGGCGCTGTGGGCGTGGCGGGAAGCGCAGGCCGCGGCGCGCGACTGTCCGCCGTTCCGCGTCCTGCAACCCGAGACGCTGCTGCAGCTCGCGTCCCGCCCGCCGGCGGACCTCAAGGCGCTGGGCGAGGTCCGGGGCGTGGGCAAGGGGCTTGTCGCCCAGCACGGACGCGAGCTGCTGGCCGTGCTGGCGTCGCCGCCGCCGGCGCCGGAGCAGCCGCGGGTCCCGCCGCCGCCGCGCGACAAGTTGCTGCAGGCGCGGGTGTCCGAGCTGCGAGCCGTTCGTGACACGGTCGCCGCCGAGCTGGGGATCGACGGCGGGGTGCTGGCGCCGCGAGCGGCGCTGGAGGCGGTCGCCGAGGCGCGCCCGGCCTCGCCCGAGGCGCTCGTGGCCTGCCTCGGACGGCGCTGGCGCACGAGCGTGCTGGCACCGCGCGTGCTGCCGCTCATCGCCGGGTGGAGCGAGGAGTAGGGTGCCGCAGCACCTCGACGACGCGATCGTGCTGACGCGGTACGGCTTCCAGGAACGCGACTGGGTGGTGGTGCTCCTCACCCCCAGGGCCGGGCAGGTGCGGCTGGTTGCCCGCCGGGCCCGCTCGCTGCGGGGAGGGGTCGCGCAGGCCATGGAGCCGCTGGCGCTGGTGCGCATCAGCTACTTCGAGAAGCCCGGCTCGGAACTCGGCACGCTGCGAGAGGCGGTGCTCCGGCGCTCGTCGTTCGCGCTCGCCGGGCGCCCTGCGGCGTGGGCCGCGGCGCAGGTCGTGGCCGAGCTGGCGCTCCAGTACTGCCCGCCGGGGCAGGCCGCTGCCGAGCAGTTCAGGCTCGTGGATCACTGCCTCGAGTACCTCGGCTCGGGTGGCGATGCCATGACAACGGCGCACTACGCCGAGTTGTGGTTTCTCCGTCTCGGTGGCGTGCTGCCGGTCCCGGACCGCTGCGGGCGCTGCGAGCGGCAGCTCCCCACCGGCCCGCTCGTGGCCGATACCGCCGAGCGGGTGTTCGTGTGTCCGGACCACCGCCCCCTCGTCGCGTTGCTGGAGCTTCCCGAACCTGCCGCACGCTGGTTGCGCCAGGCGCTCCGGTCTCGCCTCGAGGCGCTGGCCGGCCCGGCCCCGCCGCCGCTGCCGGCGTGGCTTTCCGGCCTGCGCCGCCAGTTCACCGAGCGCGACCTCGCGTCGCTCGGGTACCTGCAGAGCCTGGTCGGAAGCTAGGCGGGAGAGAGGTACGAGGCAGAGAGCACGAGGGACACGCCACCGCTGCTGTCCGGTCGCAACAGGAGTTCCTTCAACATCTTCCCGTTGTATCGTGCTGCGTGCTCGTGGCCTGGCCTGGCCGGGCCGGGACCATGGGGTCTTGACAGCCGCCGGAGCCGGGTTTACATTAAGAAACATAACGAGCGTTCGGTTGGCGGAGGCAGACAAGGTGGCGTTCGAAAGGCAGGCGAGGCAGGCAGTTCCGGCAGCAGCGGCCGCCGGTCCGGCCTCGCCCGGCAGGCTATCCGTTTTGGGTATGCGACCTTCGAGGCTCGGCTCTCGACATAGACCGGAGGGCGTGGGAGCGCCCGGGAGGATGAGGATGAGTGAAGACAGGGTTCGTGGCTGGGGCTGGCGAGGAGGAATCCTCGCCCTCGCGCTGCTGCTGCTGGCGGGCGGCACGGCGTGGGCACAGATCAGCAACGCGCAAGTCGAGGTCCGCGTGGTGGACAACCAGGCGCTGGCGCTGCCGGGTGTGACGGTGCGAATCACCAACGTCGACACCGGCCTCGAGCGCCTGGCGGTGAGCGAAGTCGATGGACTGGCCAGGCTGGCCGCGCTGCCGCCCGGCAACTACAAGCTGCTCGTCGAGCTCGACGGCTTCAACCCGGTCGAGCAGACCGGCATCGTGCTGCGAGTCGGCCAGACGCTGCGCGTCAACGCCACGATGTCGCCGCGCGTGGCCGAGCAGGCCGAGGTCGTGGTCACCGGGTCGGTGCCGCTCGTGGACGTGGTGAAGGTGGACTCCTCGACCAACATCGTGCCGGAGCAGATCCAGTCGCTGCCGGTACCCGACCGCAGCTTCGAGAACCTGGCGTTCATCACGCCGGGGGTGCAGCGCGAGCGCGGTACGTACCGCTTCATTCAGGGCGGCCCGGTCATCGGCGCCGGCGGCAACGCCAGCCAGTCCACGATCATGGTCAACGGCGTGGATTTCACCGACCAGGCGCTGGGGCTGTCGCGGCAGCGCTTCTCGCAGGATGCGGTGCGTGAGTTCAAGGTCATCGCCAACCGTTTCGACTCCGAGATGGGCGGCTCGGCCGGCGGCGGGCTGTCGATCATCACCCGCAGCGGGACCAACACGCTGGCCGGCTCGGTGTTCGCGTATTACCGCGCCGACAGCCTGAGGGCCAAGGGGGAGCTGGAGAAGGAGAACCTCGACTACTCGCGCGGCCAGTACGGGTTCACGGTCGGCGGCCCGGTGGTCAGGGACAAGCTGCACTACTTCGTGTCGACCGAGTACATCACGATTGACGACATCGTGCTGTTCCGGCCCGGCGGCGCGTTCGCGAACCTGGCCAAGGACGTCTCGGTGCCGACCAAGCAGACCTTGCTGTTCGGCAGCCTCGACCAAACGATTTCCGAGTCGGCCCGGTTCGCCGCCCGCGGCACCTACGAGCGCTACCGGCAGAAGAACTTCCGGGTCGGCGGCGTGTCCGACGAGTCGTGGGGACTGCAGCTCAACCGCGACAACTGGAACGTCAGCTTCGAGCACACCTACCTGCCGTCGGAGCGCTTCCTCAACGAGCTGCGCGGCCAGTTCGGCTCCCGCAAGTACGACGAGCCGACCAACTCGGATGCCCCCGAGGAGTGGTTCTCGCTCGGCAACACGCTCAAGACCGGCACCAACACCACCGGCGACCTGCTCGGCAAGGGCGACCAGTGGGAACTCCGCGACACGGCGCACTTCTACCTCCCGAAGCACGACATCAAGGCCGGGTTCTCGGTCCAGGGCATCAAGGAGACCTCGCGCATCGACACGTTCCAGAACGGCCTGTTCCTGTGGGCCACCGATGCCCGGGCGTTCGCTGTCGCCTACTCGTACGGCGTCGGCTCCAGCGAGGTCGACAAGAAGACCAGACTGTACGGCGTCTTCCTGCAGGACGACTGGCGCCCGGTCGCGGGGCTGACGGTGAACCTGGGCCTGCGCTACGACCTCGACACCGACGGCAACAACCCCGACTTCAAGCACACCCTGCGCCCGAACGGCCGCGATCGCGACACCAACAACTACCAGCCTCGGTTCGGGTTCTCGTGGGACGTCACGGGCAAGGGCAGCCACCTCGTGCGTGGCGGGTGGGGCCGCTTCACCGGCCGCTACCTGCTCGTGCCTTCTTTCGTCGAGCTGCAGCAGAACGGCGAGACCGGCCGCAAGCTCTTCACCCGTGTGAGCGTCCCGGCGTTCGGCCTGATCATCGACCCGAACAACCCGAAGAACACCGGCTTCCTGCTCAAGCCACAAATTGCCCTGCTCGACACCGAGCTCGAAGCGCCCGAGGCGGACCAGGCGACGCTCGGCTGGACCTGGCGGCTCGGCGGCTCGGGGCTCTTCTTCGACATCGAGGGCATTTACGTCAAGGGCAAGAAGGAAATCATCGTCCGTGACACCAACTGGTCGCGGAACAACGCGCGCATCAACGCCAACTACGACCAGATCAACACCTACACCAACGAGGGGCACTCGAAGTACAAGGCGCTCGTGATGTCGCTCAACGGCACGCTCCAGGGCGGCCACCTCCTGACGGCGTCGCTCACGCTGGCCGAAAAGCGCAACATCATGGACGACTTCTCGCCCGAGTTCCCGTACGGCTACCCCTCCGATCCGTCCAACATCGAGAACGAGTACGGGCGGGCGCGTGGCGACGAGCGGTGGCGGGCGGTGGTGTCGGGCGTGTTCCGGCTGCCGTGGGACATCACGGTCGCCCCGGTGGCCGAGTACGGCACCGGTCAGCCGTGGAACCGGCGCCTCGGCTACGACTACAACGGCGACGGCAAGAACTCCGACCGCCTTCCGTGGGTCAAGCGCAACAACGAGTCGGGCCCGCCGTTCCGGCAGATGAACCTGCGCGTCGCCAAGGGGTTCAAGCTGGCCGGCGCCGGCAAGCTCGAGCTCATCGCCGAGGGGTTCAACATCTTCAACACCGTCAACTACGACGTGAACTCCGTGCAGCAGGGGGAGTTCCTCTCGGGCCCGACGGTCACGAACCCGACGGCGCCGTACGTGAAGAATCCGATGTTTGGCAAGTACACCTCGACGTTCAAGGGCCGCGAGATCCAGCTCGGGCTGCGGTTCATGTTCTGAACGACTCCGGGGATCGGGGCCCGGGCTCCGGGCTCCGATCCCCACTCTGGCATTGCTGGCAGGTTTTCAGGGAAGCAAGGCTGACCCGAGCGTGAGCTGTCGACCCAGGGGCGGCTCCCGACCCCCGGGACCCAGGCTCGGCTCGGCATGAACTGGAGAAGGCAATGGCAAAGATGACATCGAGGGTCGTGATCGTGACCGGCGGCGCGGCCGGGATCGGCAAGGCCACGGCGCTGCGGTTCGCCCAGGCGGGCGCGAAGGTCGCGGTGTGGGACATGAGCGAGCAGGCCGGACAGGCAGTGGCGGCCGAGGTTGCTGCCGCGGGGGGCGAGGCGGGGTTCTGGAAGGTGGACGTCGCCGACGCCGCCTCGGTGCAGGCGGCGATGGACGGGGTCGTCGAACGCTGGGGCCGGGTCGACGTGCTCATCAACAACGCCGGCATCGTGCGCGACGGCCTGCTCGTGAAGTGGAAGGAAGGCAAGCTCGCGGGAACGATGTCCGAGGAGGCGTGGGACGCGGTCATCGACGTCAACCTCAAGGGGCCGTTCCTGTGCACGCGGGCAGCGGTGCCGCACATGATCGCGCAGGGCGGCGGCGTGGTGCTGTCGACCTCGTCGGTGGTCGGGTTGTACGGCAACTTCGGCCAGACCAACTACGCCGCGACGAAGGGCGGGCTCATCACGATGACCAGGACGTGGGCGCGCGAGCTCGGCAAGTACAACATCCGCGTCAACGCGGTGGCGCCCGGGTTCATCGCCACCGAGATCCTCAAGGCGATGCCCGAGAAGGTGCTCGAGGCCATGGTCGCGAAGACCCCGCTCGGGCGCATGGGCAAGCCTGAGGACATCGCCGAGGCGTTCCTGTGGCTGGCTTCCGACGCGGCCTCGTTCGTGCACGGCACCGTGCTGTCGGTGGACGGCGGCCTGGTCCTCGGGACCTGAAAAGGAAGTCGGGAGTCAAGAGTGAGAGATGAAAGAGGGAGCGGTGAGAGCCACTCCCCACTCTCGACTCTCGACGGGGCGACCGAAAGGGGGATCACATGACGCGGCATGCGACGATCACGGCAACGGGGATGTTCCTCCCGCCGGTGCAGGTGCACAACGACCTCCTGCGCGAGCGATTCGCGCACCTGCCGGAGTTCGTGGACAAGATGGAGGCCTCGTCCGGCATTCGCTGCCGCTGGCACGCGCCCGAGGACTGGGCGACCTCCGACGTGGCGCTGCCGGCGGCGCAGCGGGCTCTCGAAAGGGCGGGCAAGCGCCCTGAGGACGTGGATCTCATCGTCCTCGGCACCGACTCGCCGGACTACATCACGCCGGCCACTTCCGTGGTGCTGCAGCACAAGCTCGGGGCGCGCAACGCCGGGACGTTCGACGTGGGGTGCGCCTGCGCCTCGTTCCCGACCGGCCTGGCGGCAGCGGCGGGGATCGTGGCCACGAACCCCAACATCAGCACCGTGCTGGTGTTGGGGGTGTACCTCATGCACAAGCTCGCCTCGCCGAGCGATCCAATGACGTTCTTCTACGGCGACGGCGCGGGGGCGGCGGTGCTGGAGGCGGCCGACCGACCCGGGTTCGTGGCGGCGGCGTTCCAGGCCGACGGAGCCTATGCCAAGCACTGGGGCATCTACTCGGGCGGCACCGCCGAGCCGGCCAGCGTGGAGTCGGTGCAGGCCGGCCGTACGGTCGTGAAGATGCTGGAGCGCTACCCCCCGGAGATTAACCACGAGGGGTGGCCGCGCCTCGTGCGCAAGGTCGCGGCAGCCGGGTCGTTCGCCGTCTCCGACATCGACTTCGTGATCTTCACGCAAGTGCGCAAGCCCTCCATCGACCTCGTGATGGCCGATCTCGGGCTGGCGCCCGAGCGCACCCACACGATCATGGAGGAGTGGGGATACACCGGCTCGGCGTGCATCCCGATGGCGCTCGACGACGCGCTGACAAAGGGCAAGATCCGGTCAGGTGACCTCGTGGTGTTCATCGGCTCGGGCGTGGGATACAACCAGGCCGGCGTGGCGTTCCGCATGCCATGACGACCGCAGGCCGCTACCAGTCGCCCGCGGCGTGCGGGCACGAGCCCCCGACCCCGGGTGGGGTCGGGTGGTTGGGCCCCTCGCCGGGGCTTTCGGGCCGGAGTCTCGAGGAGCAGCCATGAAGATATGGGTCGCGATCGTACTGCTGGCCGTGGCGGTGGTCCTGGTGCTCGGGGCGTGGGGGGCGTGGTGGGTGTGGAAGCGGCCGCTGGAGGTGTTCGCCATGATGGGGCGGCAAGCACTCGAGCGCGCGGGGATGCGCAGGGTCGAGGTCAAGGCGCCGTGCGGTGTGCAGTCGGCCTGGGTCGGCGGCGCGGGCCCGGCGCTGCTGCTCCTGCACGGCGCGGGCGACTCGGCCGCCACCTGGTCGCAGGTGGCGCCGGGCCTTGTGGGACAGTACCGGGTCGTGGCCCTCGACCTGGCGGGGCACGGGAAGAGCGAGCCGTCCAGCGGCCCGATCGACGTCGGGGTGGTGCTCGGCGGCGTCGAGGCAGCGCTCGACCAGCTCGTGCCCGGCGAGCGGGCGACGCTGGTCGGCAACTCGCTCGGCGCCTGGGTCGCGATGCTCGTGGCGCACCGCCAGCCCGAGCGCGTGGCGGCGGTCGTGTGCATCAACGGTGGTGCGCTCACCGGCCACAACGAGGGCGCGAGAGTGCTTCCGAAAAACCGCGACGAGGCGCGCGACGCGGTGGAGCAAACCCGCGATGCTGCGAGCCCTCCGGTGCCGGGTTTCGTGCTCGACGCCATCGTGCGCGAGGCGCAGCACGGCGCCCTGGCGCGCTTCGCGGCGTCGGCCTCCACGATGCACGAGTGGGTGCTGGACGACAAGCTCGGTGAGATCAGGCCGCCCGTGCACCTCGTCTGGGGGGAGTCCGACCAGGTGATGCCGCTCGACTACGCCCGCCGCATGCAGGCCGAGCTGCCGTCGGCGACGCTGGTCACGCTCGAGAGGTGCGGCCATGTCCCCCAGGTCGAGTGCCCCGCGCGCTTGCTGGTCGTGCTCCGGGGCGTGCTCGGAGGCAAGCAGTGAACGGCATGTGGCCAGCCGCCGGACGGGAGGGAGGCCATGCTGCACGGTGACGTGCTCGGGGAACGGGCACGGCTGTCTCCGGACAGGATCGCGCTGGTGTTCGTGCCGACGGGCGAGCGGTTCACCTACCGCCAGCTCGACGAGCGGGCGCGGGCCCGCGCGGTGCAGTGGCTGCAGGTGCTCGGGCTCGGCAAGGGCGACCGCATCGGGCTGCTCGCCCACAACCGCCCGGAGTTCATCGAGTGCTTCTTCGCTGCCGCCAAGTCGGGGACCATGCTCGTGCCGCTCGGCACGCGCCTCACGGCTCAGGAGCTGGCGCACATCGTGCGCGACTCGGGCATGAAGGCGCTGGTGTACGACGCCGCCCTGGCCGACACGGTCGCCGCCCTTCGTCCGCTCGTCGCCCTCGACCGCTACGTTTCGCTCGACGGCCCCGACTCCGCCGTCGAGGTACCCTCCCGGGCGCCAGGGGCACTCGCCACGAGCTGCGGGCCGCTCGACGCGCCTTGCGGCCCCAACGACCTCCTGTGTCTGCTCTACACCTCCGGCACGACCGGCAAGCCGAAAGGCGTCATGGTGCCGCATCGCATGGTTGCGTGGAACGCCTACAACACGGTGATCGCCTGGCAGCTCCGCGACGACGACGTGTCGCCGATTTTCACGCCGCTGTACCACGCCGGGGGGCTGGGGGCGTTCCTGCTGCCGATCTTCGCCATCGGCGGCACGATCGTGCTGCACGCCGGCTTCGACGCGGCCGAGATCTGGCGCACGATGGAGCGTGAACGGTGCACGGTCGCGCTCGGCGTGCCGACGATCTGGAAGCTGCTCATGGAAGCGCCGGAGTTCGCGACCGCGGACCTCTCCGCCGTGCGCTGGCTGATTTCGGGCGGGGCGCCGTTGCCTCTGTACATCATCGAGGCGTACCAGGCACGCGGGCTCGTCTTCCGGCAGGGGTACGGCCTCACCGAGGTGGGCGTCAACTGCTTCGCGATGAGCAACGAGGACTCGGTGCGCAAGAAGGGCTCGATCGGCCGCCCGCTGCCGTACACCCGGGCCAAGGTCGTCGACGCCGAAGGCCGGGAGGTTCCCGACGGCGAGGTGGGGGAGCTGTGGCTGCGGGGGCCGCATGTTTGTGCAGGCTACTGGAACAACCCGGAGGCCACGGCGGCGGCGCTCGACGCCGACGGCTGGTTTCACACTGGCGATTCGGCGCGGCGCGACGCCGAGGGGTTCTTTTACATCGCCGGCCGCACCAAGGACATGCTCATTTCGGGCGGGGTCAACGTCTACCCGGCCGAAATCGAGGGCGAGCTGCTGTTGCACTCCCAGGTCGAGGACGCGGCCGTGGTCGGCGTTCCGCACGAGACCTGGGGCGAGGTGGGCGTGGCGTTCGTCGTCCCGCGCGGCGTTCCGCCCTCGTCGGAGGAACTCCAGGCGTTTCTCGCCCCCCGCCTGGCCAGGTACAAGCTCCCCAGGGAGTACGTCTTCGTCGAGGCGCTGCCGCGCACGCCGTACGGCAAAGTCGTCAAGGGCGTGCTGCGTGACACCTACCTGCAACGCGGGGCAGCGACTCCGGCCCGCTCGGAAGGTTCCCGAGGTGGAGGGGAAAAGGCATGATCCTCACCCACCGGGTCGACGGCGGAGGGCCGCCGCTCGTGCTGCTGAACGGCGGGATGATGAGCTTTTCGGGCTGGGACCTCATCGCCGCCGAGCTGGCCGAGCGCTTTTCCGTGGTGCGCTGCGACTTCTCCGGCCAGCTCCGCTCGCCGGGGCCGGCGCACACGTCGCTCGAACCGCATGCCGAGGACGTGGCCGCGCTGCTCGACCATCTCGGCATCGCGCAGGCGGCGGTGGTGGGGACCTCGTTCGGCGCCCAGGTGGGGCTGGTGCTGGCCGCCCGGCACCCAGAACGGGTCTCGGCACTCGTGGCCGCCACGGCCGCCGAGCGCGCCACCCCCGAGTTCGTGCACGGCGCCCAGGCACTGCGCGAGGCGAGCCTGATCGCGGCCCGCACCGGCGACCCATCGCGGCTGGCCGTGCTGCTCTCGCCGCTGTTCTACTCCGAGGCGTTCGTGCGCGACCACGGCGCAGAAATGGCGCGCCGCAGCGAGGGTCTGTGGGCGATGCCGGCGGCGTGGTTCGAGGGCGTGGCGGGCCTGCTCGAGGCGCTCGAGACGATGGACCTCCGCCCGCTCCTCGGCCGCATCGCCTGCCCGACGCTCGTCATTGCCGCGGAGCAGGACCTCGTGTTTCCGCCCGAGCGCGGACGGGCGCTCGCGGAGGCGATTGCGGGCGCCCGCTTCGAGGCGGTGCCCGCCTCCGGGCACGTGCTCGTGGTCGAGCACCCGACGATTTTCGTTTCGCTCGTGCTCGGGTTCCTGGGCGAGGCCCTGGTCCCCGCCGGCCAGTCGAAGGCCGAAGGCCGAAGGGCGAACCCCCGCCGCCTACAACGGATCGGCCCGGGCCCTCGACCTTCGACGCTCGACGTCCGATCGAGATCCACCAGTGAAAACCAGAACGACCTCTCCGCGAGGGGGAGGGAAGGAGAGCAACCGTGAGCCATCCGCGTGTTTTCATTGCCGCGTACCACCAGTCCAAATTCGGCAAGCTCGGGGCCAGGACGATCCCGCAGGTCGTGGCCGCCGCCGTCACCGAGACCTGCGCCGCCGCCAAGGCCGATCCCTCGGCCGTGGACGTGGCGTCGGTCGCTGCCATCCTGGCCAGTTCGCTCAACGAACAAGGGCTGCTCGCCGGCCTCGTGGCGCAGGTGCCGGGGATGGAGGCCAAGCCCATCGAGGCGGTCGAGAACGCCTGCGCCAGCGGCGGGCAGGCCATCATCTCGGTCATCCACAAGCTGCTGCTCGGCTACGGCGACGTCGGACTCGCCATCGGCTTCGAAAAGATGCGCGACGCCGAGGGGAAGATGGACGGCAAGCTCATCGGCAAGCTGCTCGGCTACTTCTCCCACCCCGACGAGCGGGTGGGGAAGACCTACGTCTTCCCGCACCTTTTCGCCGAGGTCATGGCCGACTACATGCGCGTCCACGGCGTCCCCGAGTCCCACCTCGCGCACATCGCCGTTGCCGAGTACGCCAACGCGAAGCACAACCCATACGCGCAGATGCAAAAGGTGCAGATCACGCTCGAGCAGGCCATGACGGTGGACGACCGCAACCGCTACCTCGTCGAGGGGCTGCCGCTCAAGACGTACGACTGCTCGCAGGTCTCCGACGGCTACGCGGGGCTGCTGCTCGCCACCGAGGCGGGGTTGGCGCGGCTCGGCATCCCCCGGCACGAGACGGTCGAAATTGCCGGCTGGGGACAGGCCACCGACCCGCTCACCAAGGGCACGCGCGACCCCTTGCGGCCGGCCGGCGCCTACAAGGCAATGCAGGAGGCGTACCGCCGGGCCGGCCTCACGGCGGCCGACATCAACGTGGCCGAGATCCACGACTGCTTCACGGTCATGGCCGCCATCGGGACCGAGGTCCTGGGCAAGGCGGAGGTCGGCCGCGGCGCGCAGTACTGGGTGGACGGCAAGGCCGAGCCCAGGGGCGAGTGCGGGATCAACACATCCGGCGGCCTCATCGCCAAGGGGCACCCGATCGGCGCCACAGGGGTGGCGATGGTGGGCTGGGCGGCCTGGCAGCTGCTCGGCAAGGTTCCGGCCGAGCTGCAGGTGCCCAACCCGCGCGCTGCCGCCACGTTCAATATCGGCGGGCCGATTTGCGCCTCCGTCTGCACGGTTCTCAAGCCCGTCGACTGACGCTTTCCGCTGTCCGCGGAGCGAGCCGACGCGGTCCGCGGGCGGCGGAGCGCGACGGACCGGAGAGGAGGCGAACATGGGCGATCTGGAGCCGACGCAACAGGGGTTCGTGAAGCTGGACGGGCACCGCATCCACTGGGAGCGTTTCGGAAGCGGCGAGCGCGAGGCGGTATGCCTGCTCAACGGCCTCGCCATGCACACGCGGGCGTGGTACGGCTTGCTGCCGCTCGTCCACCCGGAGTACGACGTGGTGCTCTACGACTACCTCGGGCAGGGCGAGTCCGACAAGCCGGACGAGCCGTACTCGATCGCTCGCCTCGCCGACGCCCTCGCGCTCATTGCCGACGAGCTGGGAATCGGCCAGCTGCACGTCATGGGCATCTCGTACGGCGGCTTCGTGGCGCTCGAGTTCGCCCGCCAGCACGCGCACCGCCTGCACACGCTCGCGCTGTCGGGGATTCTCCTCTTCCCCGAGGAACTGTTCGAGATGTACGAGGCGATGTCGCTGCGCTTCTACCGTCTGGGACCCGAGCACTTCGGTCTGTACACGCACTACCTGTACGAGAAGATCTTCGGCGAGGCGTTCGTGCGCAAGGTCACGCGCGAGGGGCTCGAGCCGATGCGCGCCCGTTTCGAGGAGCGCTTCCGCGACCAGATCCACTGCCTGGTCCGGCTCACCGAGGCGCAGGACCCGCACTTCGCGGCCGTCGAGGAGCGCTTGCCGCAGTACCGCGCCGTCACCGCTCCGGTGCTCGTGATGCCCGGCGAGCAGGACCGCGCCATCCCGTTGTGGCAGCAGCGCAAGCTCCTCGAGGTCTTCCCGAACTCCCGCTGGCTTCCGATTCCGGAGTGCGGCCACGTGGCGTACCTCGAGCAGCCGCAGCTGTTTTTCGGCAACCTGCTGGCGTTCATGCGCGCTCGCTCGACGGCGTTTTGAGCCGGCTCAGGCAAGCACGGCGCGGTTGCGGCCGGCGGACTTGGCCTGGTAGCAGGCGACGTCGGCGCGGTGAATCACCTCGCGCATCGGCAGCGAGCCGTCGATCACCGTGCCGCCCAGGCTGAGCGTGACGGCGACTTCGCGCCCGGCGACGCGGATCGGCTCGCCGGCGAACGCGGCGCGGAGCTTCTCGGCCACCTCGCGGGCGCCGGCAGCGGAGGTCCCCGGCAGCAGGATCAGCATCTCGTCACCGCCCCAGCGCGCGATCACGTCCTGGGCCCGCACCGCAGCCTGGAGGCGGCGCGCCACGGCGATCAGCACCTGGTCGCCGACCTCGTGACCCGACTCGTCGTTGACCTCCTTGAAGCCGTCCAGGTCGCACAGCAGCAGCGCCGACACCTGCCCGTGGCGCCTGGCTCGCTCGATTTCCTTGACGAGCATGACGAGCATCGCCGGGCGGTTGAGCAGACCCGTCAGGTAGTCGGTCGTGGCGGCGCGCGAGAGCTGCTCCTGGATGCGCTCGCGCTCGCGGATCTCGGCGGTGAGCCGGGCGTTGGCGTCGGCCAGGCTCTGCGTGCGCTCGGCGACGCGCTGCTCGAGGGTGGCCCTAGAGTGCTCGAGTTCCTCCATGACCCGCTCGTTTTCGGCCTGGCTCGCCTCGAGCGCCCCCGACATGGTGTTGAACGCCTTCGCGAGGTCCCCGACCTCGTCCCGGGCCGGGACCTCGACCTGCCCGCCGAGGCGTCCGGCCGCGATGTCCGAGGCGCGGTGGGAGAGCAGCCGCAGCGGCTCGACGATCCGGTGGGCGAGCCAGAGCGAGAACAGGTAGGCGAGAAGCACGGAAAAGGCGAGAGAGACCGCGCCGGCGGTGTGGATGGTCCGGAACTTGCGCTGCACCTCGTCGGCTCGCATGTCGATCCCGATGAGAATACGACCCTTCCCGTTGCGCAGCGGCGCGAACCCGGAGAGGAACGCGCCCCACTCGTCCCGGCTGATCTTCTGGTCCACTGACATGTGGTCGAAGCCCTCGAGCATCCAGGGGGTGGGCGAGGTGTACGGCTGGCCGGGGAGCGCTTGCCGGGGCGAGGCGTCGGAGTCGACGACGAACGAGATCGCGTCGCCGTCCCGGCGCATGATGTAAATGAAGGCGATGTCCTGGTTCGCAGCCTGGAAGTCGCGCAGCTTCTGGAGGTGTTCCTGGTACGCCACGAGCGCCGTGTCGGCCGGCGTCCGAATCCCCTCCAGCGCTGCCGCGTCGAGCGAGCGGGCGAGCAGCGCCGCCGAGTGCTGGAGCCGGGACTGCAAGCTGCCAAAAAGGCTGTCCACCGCGCTGCGGTAAAAGAGCGTGCCGATGCTTCCCGAGACCAGCACCACGGCCAGGAAATGCGAGAAGAACAGTCGGCGCTGGAGCGGCAGCCTCATACCCGCCGGCCTTCTCGCGAGAACGGCCGGCTCGCGCTCGCGGCCGCCGTGCTCCCCACCCCGACGGGAGCAGCAGACCGGAAGAGGGGGGCGTGTACGCACTTCATGTACACGTAGTGTAGTGCGTCACCATGCGAATCGCAACCTGCTGCGGCATCGCACGAGCCCCTTCGCATGCCGCGCTTCGGCGCCTCGGGCCGCGCCGGGGGCGGCAGGCCGGACCCGGCAAAGGGTTGCCGCGCGGCGCCGGGGAGTTGACAGCCGGGCGGCCTGCGGTTCTAATGCCGGGGATGGCGTACCTGCGGTCTGGCTCCGAGTGGTGGTGGCGTCCCTGACATAGTCGGGGAGCCTCGCTCGTGATCTGACCCGCGCCCGAACCCACGTGCTGAGCGATGCGTCCCCGAACAGAGGGGGCGCTTTCGTTTTCTTGCGGTTTCGGGAGGTGGGCGGTGTTCGAGCGGATGAGCTTCGAGCAGTTCGAGCGGCAGGCAGCCGGTGGAGGCCACGTGGCAGCGTTCCGGCACGTGGCGGCCGACCTCTTGACCCCGGTGGCGGCGTTCGGGGCGCTGGCCCGTCCCGGTGGCGGCGCCTTCCTGCTGGAGTCGAGCGACGGGGCGGGGGACGTGGGCCGGTACTCGTTCCTGGGGTTCGAGCCGTCGCTGCGGGTGGTGGGTGCGGGGCGGCGCGTCGAGGTGTGGCGCGCCGGCGAGCGCACACACGTCGAGGGCGACGTGCTCGCGGTGCTGCGCCGGGAGCTGGCTCGACGGCGGGTGGCGGCCGACGCGGGCCTGCCGCCGCTCGTCGGCGGGGCCGTCGGCACGCTCGCCTACGACGCGGTCAGGCTGTGGGAAAGGCTGCCGGACCGGCACGCGGCGGACGCGGCGGCGCCTGACGTCGACTTTTCCTTCTTCGACATCGTGGTGGCGTTCGACCACCTGCGGCGCACCGCCACGATCAGCCACGTCGTCGAGCCGGGCGGCTCGCCGAGAGAGGCGTTCGACCGGGCCCAGGACAGGCTCGACGAGGTCGCGGCGCGGCTCGCAGCGCCGCCCGGGCAGCCGCCCGCGGCCGGCGGCGGTCCCGCCGGGGCGGTGGAGTCCGACCTCGACGACGCCACCTACGAGCGGCTGGTGCGGCGGGCCAAGGAGTACATCCTGGCCGGGGACATCTTCCAGGTGGTGCTGTCGCGCCGCTTTCGGATGCCGTGCCCGGCGGCGCCGTTCGCGGTTTACCGCGCCCTGCGCATGGTCAACCCTTCGCCGTTCATGTTTTACCTCCAGCAGGGCGAGCGCGCGGTGGCCGGCTCGTCGCCGGAACGGCTGGTGCGCACGCAGGGGCGGCGGGTCGAAACCATGCCGATTGCTGGCACCCGCCCGCGGGGGGCCGGGGCCGAAGACGCGCGCCTCGAGGCGGAGTTGCTGGCCGACCCCAAGGAGCGCGCCGAGCACATGATGCTTGTCGACCTGGCGCGCAACGACCTGGGGATCGTGGCCGATTCGGGCTCGGTGGTGGTGGAGGAGCTGGCGGCCGTGCAGCGGCTGTCGCGCGTCATGCACCTCACGAGCCGCGTGGCCGCCACGCTCCGCCAGGACTGCGACGGGCTGGACGCGCTGCGCGCTGCCCTTCCGGCCGGGACGCTGTCCGGGGCGCCCAAGATCCGCGCCATGGAAATCATCGACGAACTCGAAACCTCGCGGCGGGGGCTGTACGGGGGCGCCGTGGGGTACCTCGACGGCTCGGGGCAAACCGACAGCTGCATCGCGATCCGGATGGCGGAAATCGCCGGCGGTGCGGCGACGGTGCGGGCAGGGGCGGGCATCGTGCACGACTCGGACCCGGCGGCGGAGGCGGCGGAGACGCGGCACAAAGCGAGGGCGGTGCTGGAGGCGGTGCGGCTCGCCGTGGAGGGCCTGTGACATGCTGCTGCTGATCGACAACTACGACAGCTTCACCTACAACCTCGTGCAGGCGCTGGCGCCGCGCGTGGGTCGGCTCGAGGTGGTGCGCAACGACGCCCGCACCGTGGGCGAGATCGAGGCGATGGGGCCGTCGGCGATCGTGCTTTCGCCCGGGCCGTGCACACCGGCCGAGGCGGGGATCTGCGTCGAGCTGGTGCGGGCTCTCGGCCCCCGTGTGCCGATCCTCGGCGTGTGCCTGGGGCACCAGGCGATCGGGGTGGCTTACGGTGGCGTGGTCACCAGGGCGCCGGAGGTCGTGCACGGCAAGAGTTCGCTCGTGTTCCACCGCCGCCAGGGGCTGCTCGCCGGGCTGCCGCTGCCGTTTCCGGCCGGGCGGTACCACTCGCTGGTGGTCGAGCGAAAGACGTTGCCGCCCGAACTCGTGGTCGAGGCGGACACCGCCGGCGGCGTGGTGATGGCCATGCGCCACGCCGTGCACCCGGTGTGGGGGGTGCAGTTCCACCCGGAATCGATCCTGACTCCGGACGGGCCGCGCGTGCTCGAGAACTTTCTCGCCTTGGCGGGGGCCGCATGAGAGGCCGGGGCGGGCGTGCGTGTGGCCGGGTCTTTGGACCTGTGACCTTTGAATGAACCGGGAGGGTGCGATGCTGAACGAGGTTCTCAACAAGCTCATGGAACGGAACGACCTCAGCGCCGACGAGGCAGAGGCGGCGGTGGAACGGGCGGTGGGCGGGGCGGACCCGCACCAGGTGGCGGCGCTGCTCGTGCTGCTGCGGGCCAAGGGTGAAACCGCCGAGGAAGTGGGCGGGATGGCCGCAGCGCTGCAGCGGCGGGCGCTCAAACTGGGTGCCGGGGACGGCCTCGTCGACACCTGTGGCACCGGCGGAGATGGCGCCAACACCGTCAACCTCTCGACCGGGGCCGCCATCCTGGCGGCGGCGTGCGGCGTGCGTGTGGCCAAGCACGGCAACCGCTCGGTGTCGAGCCGGTGCGGTTCGGCCGACGTGCTGGAGGCGCTGGGGGTGGCGATCGAGCTGCCGGCGGCGGCAGCTTTGCGCTGCCTCGAGGAGGTGGGGATCACCTTCCTGTTCGCGCCGGCGTACCACCCGGCCTTGAAGGTCCTGGCGCCGGTGCGGCGGGGACTCGGGGTACGCACCGTCTTCAACCTGCTCGGGCCGCTGCTCAACCCGGCCGGGACGCGCCGCCAGGTGCTGGGTGTGGCTCAGCGCCGCCACATGCCGCTGCTCGCCGGCGCCCTGCAGCGGCTCGGGGTCGAGCACGCGCTGGTCGTGCACGCGGGAGGGCTGGACGAGCTGACGCCGGCGGCGGCGGCGGACTGCCTCGAGGTGCGGCCGGACGGCCTCCGAGAGCTGCGGCTCGATCCCGGTGAGCTCGGTGTTCCGCCGTGTCGGCCGGAGGCGCTGGCAGGGGGGGAGCCGGCCACGAACGCGGTGCTGCTGCGGCGCGCCCTCGAGGGCGAACCGGGAGCGGTGGGCGACGCCATCGCCCTCAACGCCGGCGCCGCACTGTACGTGGCTGGCCGGGCAGCCTCGGTGCAAGCCGGCGTCGAGGCGGCGCGCGAGGCGCTGGCGGCCGGCCGGGCGGCGGCCACCCTCGATCTCTGGGTGGCGTGCTCGCGCCGGCTGGCTGCGGAGGCGGCATGAGCGCGCTCGAGCGCCTGCTGGCCGGCGCCGCGCGGCGTGTCGCGGAGCTGCGCGAGACGGTCGCGGCAGGGCGAGCCCCGGCGCTGGCGGCGCGGCTGACGGCGCCGGCGGTCGCGCCCGCGGGGTCGTTCGAACGGGCGCTGCGGCGCCCGGGGCTGTCGGTCGTCGCCGAGGTCAAGCGCCGGTCGCCCTCGGCCGGCGCGATCGCGGCGATCCCGGACCCGGCGGCGCTGGCGCGGGCCTACGCCGCTGGCGGCGCCGCCGCGGTCTCGGTGCTCACCGAGCCCAAGCAATTCGGGGGCTCGCTGGCCGACCTCGAGGTCGTCGCCCGGGCGGTGTCGCTGCCGGTGCTGCGCAAGGACTTCCTGCTCGACCCGCTTCAACTCGCCGAGGCGGCCGAGGCGGGGGCGTCGGCCGTGCTGCTCGTCGTGGCGGCGCTCGGTGCGCGGACGGGCGACATGCTGGCGGGGTGCGAACGGCTGGGACTCGAAGCGCTCGTCGAGGTGCACGACGAGGGCGAGCTGGAGGTGGCGCTGGGGGCCGGGGCGCGCGTGGTGGGGGTCAACAGCCGCAACTTGCGGACGTTCGAGGTCGACCTCGGGGTGGCCGAGCGGCTGCGGCCGCGCATCCCGGCCGGGGTCGTGGCGGTGGCGGAGTCGGGGGTGCGCACGCCGGACGAGGCGCGGCGCATGCGGGAGGCGGGGTACGACGCCGTGCTCGTGGGCGGGGCGCTGGCGGCAGACCCCGACCCCGCCGGGCTCGTGGCTCGGCTCGGAGCGGCGTGATGCACACGCTGGTCAAGGTTTGCGGTGTGACCACACCCTCCGACGCCGCGCTTGCCGCCGCCGCCGGGGCGGACCTCGTGGGGTTCGTGCTCGATCCCCGGGCCCGGCGTGGGGTCACGGTCGAGGAGGCCGCCGGCATTGCGGCAGCAGCGCGCGACGGCGGCGCCGAGCCGGTCGCGGTGTGCGTCGCCGCGGGGGCGGCCGAGATTGCCGAGCTGGCGGCCCGTCTGCACCTGTCGATGGTGGAGCTCCACGGCGCCCCGGCTCGGGCAGCAGCAGGGGAGTTGCCAGCCGGGCTCGGGCGCATCGTGGCGGTCGAACCGGGCCTCGCCGCACTGCCTCCGGGGTTTCGCCCGGCGCGCGACCTCGTGCTGCTCGACGGTCCGACCGGCGGCGCCGGGGTGCGCCTCGACTGGGCTCGCCTGCGGCCGCCGGCCGGCGTGCGGTGGCTGCTGGCCGGGGGGCTGGATGCCGACAACGTGGCCGAGGCGTTGCGCATGCGGCCGCACGGCGTCGACGTGTCGAGCGGCGTGTGCGGCTCGGATCCGCGCCGCAAGGACCCCGAACGGGTGCACGCGTTCGTGTGGCAGGTGAGGAGGTTCGATGCAGAGCATGCTTGAGGCCGGAATGCGCTCGGGGCGATGGGGGCGGTACGGCGGGGCGTACATGCCGGAAATCCTGATGGAGCCGCTCGCCGAGCTGCGGCGCGGCTGGGAGGCGGCGTGGGGGGACGAGGCTTTCAGGGCCGCCCTGAGCAAGGAGCTGGCCGAACTCGGGGGGCGGCCGACCCCCCTCACCCCGGCGCCGCGCCTTGCCAAGGCGGTCGGGGCGCGCTTCGAGGTCGCGCTCAAGCGCGAGGACCTCCTCCACACCGGTGCGCACAAGCTCAACAACGCGCTCGGGCAGTGCCTGCTGGCGGCCCGCCTCGGCAAGCGGCGCGTCATCGCCGAGACCGGCGCCGGCCAGCACGGCGTGGCCACCGCCACGGCGTGCGCCCGGCTGGGGCTTCGTTGTGAGGTGTACATGGGCGAGATCGATATGGGTCGGCAGCGCCCCAACGTCGAGCGGATGCGCCTGCTCGGCGCTCGGGTGGTGCCGGTGACCGCCGGCTCGCGCACGCTCAAGGACGCGGTCAACGAGGCCCTGCGCGACTGGTCGGCGAGCTTCGCCGACACCCACTACTGCCTCGGGTCGGCGCTCGGGCCCCACCCATACCCGGCCATGGTGGTGTCGTTCCAGGCCGTGATCGGGGAGGAGGCGCGCGCCCAGGCAATTTCGCTGTGGGGGCGGCTGCCGGCCGCGGTGGTGGCGTGCGTGGGGGGCGGCTCGAACGCTTCCGGCATCTTTGCGGCTTTCGTGGGGGACACCGGCGTGCGGCTCATCGGTGTGGAGGCGGGCGGCCGCTCGCTGGCGCCGGGGCAGCACGCGGCGCGCTTTTCGGGCGGCGCGCCGGGCGTGCTGCACGGGTCGTTCACGTACATTCTGCAGGACGCCGACGGACAGGTGCTGCCGACGCACTCGATTTCCGCCGGGCTCGACTACCCGGCAGTATCTCCGGTGCTGGCCATGCTGCGCGACGCCGGCAGGGTGGAGCCGGCGGCTGCCGGAGACGCGGCGGCGGTGGCGGCGGTCCGCACGCTCGCGGCGACGGAAGGAATCCTGGCGGCCCTCGAGTCGGCGCACGCGCTCGCACACCTGCCGGAGCTGGCGCGCGACGGCGTCGAGGGTCCCGTGGTCGTGTGCCTGTCGGGGCGCGGCGACAAGGACCTCGACCAGCTGGTGGGGGGAGGGACCGCATGACCCGGATCGGCGCGGTGTTCGAGGGGGGGCGGAAGGTGTTCGTGGGTTACCTCACGGTCGGGGATGGAGGGCTCGGGCGCACGCTGGAGGCGGCGGCGGCGCTCGTCGACGGCGGTGTGGATCTGCTCGAGCTGGGCGTGCCGCACTCCGACCCGGTGGCCGACGGGCCGGTGATCCAGCGGGCCACGACGCGGGCCCTGGCTGCGGGCACTCGCCCCGCCGACGCCCTGCGGCTGGCGGAGCAGCTGCGCGCCCGCTGCTCGGTGCCGCTGCTGCTGTTCTCGTACTACAACAACTTGCGGGCCGCCGGTGCGCGCTTCCTGCAACAGGCCGCCGGCGCCGGCTGTGACGGCGTGCTGGCCGTGGATCTGCCGCCCGAGGAGGCGGCCGAGCATCGGTTGGCTGCCGCCGCGGCCGGGCTCGACACGCCGTTCGTGGTCGCGCCGGCGACGCCGGCGGCGCGGCTCCGGCTGCTCGGCGAGGTCTGCAGCGGCTTCGCCTATTGCGTGACGCGGCCCGGCACGACCGGCGTGCGGGCTGCGCTGCCCGAGGGGTTTCCCGAGCGCATGAGGCGGCTCCGCGAGGCGCTACCGCAGCCTCTCGTGGCGGGGTTCGGCATCGCCGATCGGGAGAGCGCTGCCCGGGCGCTGGCGGTGGCCGACGGCTTCGTCGTCGGCTCGGCGTTCGTCGCCGCCCTCGAGGGAGGCGCGACCGCGGCCGAGCTGTCGGCCCTGGCCCGCCGCATCGACCCCCGCGACGGCGGCGACGGGGGTGCGCCGTGACTCGGGTCCGCGACGTTCGAGCGGGCGGGTGGAAGGGAGACCTCGCATGATCATCGTCATGAAACCCGAATCGGCCATGGACGACGCGCTGGCGCTGCGGGCGCGCCTGGGGTGGATGGGGCTCGAGGTGGGTCCGGTGGTGCAGCACGACGGCCGGCTGTCGCTCGCCGTCGTGGGCCGCCACGACGGAGTGCAGTGGGACGCAATGAGCACGCTGCCGGGGGTCGAGCGGGTGGTGCCGTTCACCCGGCCGTTCAAGCTGGCGGGACGCGAACTCAACACCGAGCGGGCCGTGGTCCAGGTAGGTTCCGTGGAGATCGGCGGCGGCCGCCTCGCCGTCGTGGCCGGCCCGTGCAGCGTGGAGTCGGAGGAGCAGATCCACACGAGCGCCAGGCTCGTGGCGGCCGCCGGTGCCTCGCTGTTGCGCGGCGGGGCGTTCAAGCCGCGCACCTCGCCGTACGACTTCCAGGGGCTCGGGGAGGAGGGGCTGCGGATGCTGCGCGACGCCGGGCGGGCGCACGGCTTGCCGGTGGTCTCCGAGATCATGGACCTCGACCAGCTCGACCTGCTCTACGAGTACTGCGACATGCTGCAGGTGGGCGCCCGCAACATGCAGAACTTCACGCTGCTCAAGGGGCTCGGGCGCACCGACAAGCCGGTGCTGCTCAAGCGGGGGCTGTCCGCCACGTACCAGGAGCTGCTCATGTCGGCCGAGTACGTCCTGGCCGGCGGCAACCACCGCATCGTGCTGTGCGAGCGTGGCATCCGCACCTTCGAGACGTTCTCGCGCAACACCCTGGACCTGGCGGCGGTGCCGATCCTCAAGGAACTTTCCCACCTGCCCGTGATCGTCGATCCCAGCCACGGCACCGGCCTGCGCCGCATGGTGACGCCGATGGCGCGCGCGGCTGTGGCGGCCGGTGCCGACGGGATCATGGTCGAGGTGCACCCGGAGCCGGACCGGGCGCTGTCCGACGGCCAGCAGACGCTCACGCCGGTCCAGTTCACCGAGCTCATGGCAACCCTGCGGATCATCGCGCCGGCCGTGGGGGTCGAGGTGCCCCCCGCCCGCCCGGCCGGTTGAAAGGGCAAGCCTGCTCCCGTCCGCCTGCCCGGTCCCGGAAGGTGAGTGGGTGGGGAAAAGGGAGGAGCGGGCCTGCGGGCCCGCGGCCTCAGAGAGCCCCACAGGGTGGGTGGGGCGAGCCGGTGCCGGCCTGCAGGCTCACGGTCCCCCGCTCCCGCACGACGCGGGAAAGCCGCCACGCCGACAGCAGGTCGAACTCGTTGCGCATGGAAAGCGGCACGAGGTCCAGGCCGGCGTCGCGGCAGCGGCCTTCGATCTCGCCGCCCCGGCGC